>Ga0209507_1000680_pt1 | contig 33804 bp, 44 predicted proteins | sample AD_UKC028_MetaG_FD_184414 | JGI IMG/M metagenome (GOLD analysis project Ga0209507, IMG submission 184414) | Active sludge microbial communities of municipal wastewater-treating anaerobic digesters from USA - AD_UKC028_MetaG (SPAdes) (version 2) | ecosystem: Engineered > Bioreactor > Anaerobic >...
GGATGTATTTTATTCATACTTTACCACAAATAAAGCTGAGATACTTATGGAACAAATTCTTGATATAGCATTAAAGGAGTTATTTAATGATAAATAGTGTAGTTAATAATGTAATAACATATTTAAGGAGTAATATTACTGCTGATACTTATGTACTTGGAGAATACCCTGATCTTGATAAATATAAAAATCCAACTACAGTTTATTTTTTAACTCCTGATTATGAGTTTGAAGAATTATCAAGTGACCATAAGTTGATGCGTTTTTCTCTTGAAATATATGTTGTTTATCAAAAAAACCAGAAAGATAATATGAAAAACCAAGCAGCATCATTATTAGATGCAGTATATACCTTGGTTAAAGGTGATCCATCATTAAATTCAACGGTGGACTATGCGATGATAAGTTCAATTAGAGTTTATGATGGTGTTGAAGGTGCAGATAATGCACGTGCTGTTTATATAAAAATTGATAGTATAAAGGAGATATAATACATGGGATTAATAAATGGAAATAGCGGAAAATTACAATTTGGTTTAGAGTCAAGTTATGGTACTAATGCCACAATGACAAATCAAGTTGCTATTAAAAGCGAAAGCTTAAAATATGAACCTAATAAGAAAAATGAAGGGCTTTTAACTGGTGGTAAAACAGGTGGAAAAGTATTTACTATGTCTAAAGCAGCAAGTGGAAATATATCTACAACTGTTAGACCAGATGAGTTAGGATATTTTTTAGGTCTTGCATTTGGTGTTGAAGATCAAACACCTAATTTGGTAAACCTTTCAACAGGCGCCTATGACCACACATTCACACCAACAGATGCAGAATTACCAAGTGCAACAATTAGTGTGGATAGAGTTGCTGCTGTATTTGATTATCCTGGTGCTGTAATAAATACATTAGCATTTAGCGCATCACCTGAAGATTATTTGAACTTAGAAATTGGTCTCTTATGTAAGACAGAAGAAGTTGGTTCTGCACTTACACCAATTAGTTTAAGCCCACTTCAACCACTTCGTTTCTATCACGGTGCTGTAAAAATTGAAGGCGCTGAAGTTGCAGATGTCACTTCAGTAAAATTCAATTATGATAATAAAATTGAAAAATTATTTACCACTGCAACTGGTGCTTATATGAGACAACCAGAAGTAGGCGCAAGAGAGTGCAAAGTTGATCTTGAGGTTCTTTATAGTGCTGATAGTGAAGCATATCGTACTGATTACTTCCTTGATGATTCCGATTTCTCACTTGAATTGACTTGGACAAGCGATGAAGAAATTGAAACTGGTTTCCCATATAAGTTGACTATTACAATTCCAGTTTGCCAAATTCAAGAAAACACACCTGCACAATTAAGTGGACCAGAAATTATGAAGCAATCATTATCAATTATTGCTGTTGACCCAGGTGATTCAGTCACAGAGTTCATCACTGCTGTATTAAGAAATGGACGCCAAACACCTTACATAACATAAGAATAAGCATACTTCTTATTAAAGGAGTATGCTTATGTCATGGGGTGGTTTTGAAAGATATGGTGAAAAACCAAGAAAATCTTTATATAGTAATAAAGAAGTAAATTATCATGTATGGGTATGGGAAAACTATTATAAGAAACGAGTTCCAAAAGGATATGTTATCCATCATAAAGACGGAAATCCAAAAAATAATGATATTTCAAATTTAGAATGTATGACTACGGAAGAACATAAACGTTATCATGGAAGTAATATAACAGAAGAAAAAAGAAGCGAATTAAGAAAAAAATATTGTGGTAATGGTAATCCATTCTTTGGGAAAAAACATTCTATTGAAACTATAGAAAAATTGAAAAAAATACATACAGGTAAAAAAACAAATATACCTGTTGTTGAATGCCCATATTGTGGCAAAAAAGGTAAGAAAAATTTAATGCATCGTTATCATTTTGAAAATTGTAAGGAGAGATAAATATGGATTTGAATGAATTTGCAAATAATTGTGTTGGAAAAGTAAAGGTGTACTTATATACACCCGATGAGTTAGATATTGTATTAAAAATACAAGAAGCACAAGAAACATTAAAATATAAGGAAACAGACATTCAATCAGAAGATGTTGAAAAAGCAAAAATAAAATTAGCAGAATTAAAAAAAGAAGCAGAAAAAACATTACAAGAATTAAAGATGCCAACAGTCACAGAAGAAACACCATATCTTGTTTTATCTGAGATGACAATTTTAGAGTATGATGAAATCCAAAAGGCAAAAGATGATTCATTTTCTGTAATTAAAAAAATATTTCCAAGAAAAATTATTGAACATAGTTTTGGTAGTGAAGTTAAAAACGAACAGATAAATGCAAAGCTTATGGAAAGTGCATCAATATACAATTATGTAATTGAAGAATGGACAAAGGCATTTAGATTAAAAAAAAGGACATACGCGATTTAAGAGACATTTGCTTAGTCATCTTTTATGGTGGGAGTATTAACGATCCCACCATAAAAGATATATATCCAAAATGGGAATTTTACTTTTATTTGTTTGATATATGCGTTGATAAAAAAATCGGAAATTGGCTACATCTACCTACGAGTGGTTCAGTGATAAATCAGGGTCACTATACCATGCAAATCATATCTCACCTGAGAAAAGAGTGGCTTGAGAAATTACAAAAAGACGATGAAGATGTAAGACAAAGAGCCGCCTCATTAAGGAGATAACACCTCATGCCTACGGCACTTTATGAAATAAAAGGTAAACATAATGCCTCTGCAATAAACGATGCCAAAGCAGGATTACAAGGTCTTGGTCAAGTTGCATCAAACGTAAATAAAATATTCGCAGGTTTTGTTGCTACTAAAGCAGTTCAATTTGTTGGCAAAGCAGTTGGCGAATCTATCCGTGCATTCCAAACAGAGCAAACTTCATTAGCACAACTTACAAACTCTATTAAGAATAATGCTAACCTAACTGCTGATTCATTCAAACGAATAAACACTTTCGCCTCACAATTACAAGGTAAAGGTATCTATGGCGATGAAGAGATAAGAAAACAAGCCACATACCTTGCCAATCTTAATCTAACTGAAGATAAAATAAAACAAACATTAGACGCTGCTGCAAATTGGGCAGCAACAGGACAAGTAAGTTTTGAAACAGCAGTCCAAGGTTTAGGAAAATCATGGGAAGGTGTTGGTACAAGTATAGGTAAAACAATTCCTATGGTTAGAGGTATGACTGAAGAGCAATTAAGAGCAGGTGGTGCAATTGCTCTTGTATCTAAACAATTTGGTGGAGCGCTTGAGACAGCGGCATCAACATTAGAAGGTAGAACAGTTCAAATTCAAAACGTGATAGGTGATATTAGAGAAAAATTTGGTGCCATATTTGGTGTTGCTAAGATGGGAATATTAGAAGCATTGATGCCTGTATTCCAAGCAATAGATAATTGGTTAGGTGCAAACCTCCCCAAGATATTAAACTTCTTTATCAACTTTCCACAAATTGCAGGTATGGCGTTTGCCACTGCAGGTAATATGCTTAAAACTATTTTCACACTTGACTTCTGGATAAACTATTTTAGTGCAACAGGAAAATATATTGTTGATGCAATGAAAGTAGCTTTGAATATATTGTGGGAACTTGTAAAGGCAATAGCAGTCACAATATGGGAACCACTTAAATGGGCTTGGGATAATTTAGTTTATTATATGCAGAAGGTTTTTACTGATGTTGTAAATGGAATTATTGGCGGAATAAATTGGGTTATTGAAGCAATAAATAGATTCACTGGAACAAAAATAAATGTAATGGGAACTATGACTGCACCAGAGAATAGAGTGGATCAGAACCCTGATGCTAAAATATTTGCTGCATGGAAGGACTTGGGTAAGAATACATTTGATGAATTAAAGAAACTTGGAGCAGCATTAGTCCAATATGGAAAGGATGCTACTGCCCCACTTGCCCCTATGATGAGTGACTTTGTTGTTCAATTAGAAGGAATATTAGGTCAAGAATTACCAGAGAATATAAAGGCATTTTTAAGTGGTGGTGGTGGAAGTGGAGTATCAAGTGTGGCAGCAAGTGTTGCTGAAACTGGTGGTGGATGGACAGATGTATATGATGCTAATGATGAAGTATTTAAACAAAAGACATCAACTATTTTTGATACCCTATTAGAAAAAGCAGGTGGTGTTCAAGGTGTTATGTCTTCAGTTGGCAATGCAGTTGGTGGTGTAGCAGGTGGTTTCATAAGTGCTGCCATGTCAATGGGTCCTATGGGCATTTTAATGGAAGCATTGAAATATGTGCTCAAAGGAATAATGTCTGTTTTAGGCCCCATCATAGATTCTTTACTTAAACCACTCATCGGAATATTGATGATAGTTGGTCAAACGATTGGTAAGATATTGGTGCCTGTATTAAAACTGCTTGAGCCGATTATTTTAATGTTCACCAGAATATTTATATTCGCTTACAACAATGTTATTATGCCAATTGGTAATGCTTTGATATTTATATTCACTGCAATTTACAACGCATTTGCCTTTGTATATAATTTAATAAGTAAAATAATAAGAGCACTCACATTTGGTCTTGTAAACTTGGGACAAGTTTCCTACCAAAACTATGATGATATGAAGTTGAATAAAATTGATGAAGGCAGTTTGAATGATGCAGCAAACGACAGTGGTGAGTATAGTAATAGTGGTGGTGGACAAAGTGCATCATATACCGGAACTCGAGATATTACGGTAAATATTTTCTATAATAATTCTTATGTAAATGGTGATGCCAGACAAATCGCCTTATCAATTAGAGAAGAACTTGCACTCGCCCAGTCACTTGGAATGTAATTTAGCATAATTATATTTAAGAGGTAAAATATAATGGATAATAAAAATTATGATGGAATTAAATGGAGTAAAACAAAAGACGGGTATTGGGTGAATGGGAAACATGGTTATCAACATCGATATGTTTATGAAAAACTTACTGGATTAAAAGTTTTTGATTATCAAGTGGTTCATCATTTGGATGGAGATAAATCAAATAATACCGCAGAAAATTTAGTTTGTATGACAAAATCCGATCACTCATATCTACACAGTATATTAGATAAAACAGGTATAAGAGTGGGTAAAACAAATAAAGGGAAAACTTCTCCAATGAAGGACAAACAACATACAGAAGAAGCAAAGAAGAAAATGAGTGAATTAAATAAAGGTGAGAATAATCCAATGTTTGGGAAATATCAATCAGAAGAAGTAAAAAGAAAAATAAGTGAGTCAAAAAGTGGAAAACATCACAAATTAGTAATTTGTCCTTACTGTAAAAAAGAAGGTGGAATAAATAATATGCATCGTTGGCATTTTGATAATTGTAGAAATAAAGGAGCATAATGAGTAATTATCAAATAGAAGTTTTTATAAATGACGAGTGGACCGAAATTACAGTAACACCAGAGGACTTTATTAAAACAGAAGTTCTTTATAACAAGCTCAAACCGGCAGATACAACAATATCTTTTTCTATTCCACCTGATCTTGACTTACTTAACGATTTACGTGTTGCAAGTGATGATGTTCCTATTAGAATTTATAAAGATACAAATCCATATTTTAAAGGTTACATCCTCAAAACTTTCAAGGTTATCAAAACCCAGAAATTGGAGAAGGTGAAATTAGAATGTGTCTCGCCATCATATCTATTAAAGAGAAAAGTTGGGTACGATCTTGCTTATTCAAACATAACTGTTACACAACTTTTAACCAATATTCTTACAACAGCGGGTGTCACAAGTTTTACTCTCCCAACCATCAATTATATCATACCTGGTTTTAATGTGATTGCTAACCAAGGTGGAACATATCACGAGTATTTGGAGAGTATACTTTATGAATATGGATATGTGTTTAGGTTTGATGAAAGTGGTTCATTTGTTTGTGATCCACTTGTACCTGCATCGCTCACACCTATTGCTACTTTCAATGGATTAAATTGTAGAAATAAAATTGAGCAAGAAATAAAACGAGAAGATAAAGAGAAGGTAATTGTTCAATGGCAAAGCGTGAAAACTCTCACTGATGCAATTGTCTTTCATGATACAACTAATGCAAGTGGTGGATATTCTTGCCTTATAGAATTGGCTCCACTTGCTTATTTAGGTGGTGAAGAAAATTGGTATGCAAACTTACAAGTTGAAGAAGGTGAGATATTAGCAGTATCAAGTTTAACTCTCGATATATCCAAAGATAGTGATGTTACTGTCCATACATTTAGTCAAAGTGGTAATAGAGCTTTGTTAAGCATACAAAATGAAAACACAACTTTCAACAGGTATATCCGTAAATTAGACATCAAAGCAGGAACTTGTGTTATTAAAAAAGATATAAACCTTTCTATCGTAACTAAAGTGCCAGGAACAGAAAAAGTTGAGACGGTTAAAACAAAATATGTGTTTGATAAAGATGTTGGTGATGCTTTGGCAAATACTCTTGCTTGGTATTATAAGTATAGCGATTTTACCTACTCACTTTCAAGCTATACCAATGTTCCTCTTGGTTCTGTTGTAACTATATCAGATTATGGTCTTGGAAGTGTTACTGCTCGTATCATTCAAAAAAAGATACAAGAGCAAACAGGCCTTATCTCTTATTTTCTTGATGCTGTCTCTGAGTTTATTCCTGATACAGTAGAAAATGAGTTTAATATATCGACACCACCATATGTAGTTGTTGAACAAAACCCTATTTATGAATTGAAGAGCAACGTTTCTGTTATCAATACATATAATGATGATACGTTTGAACCTGATACTATTTATTTAACATCTAAAACAAGGTTAGGTTTAACAGAGGCACAAGAGTATGAGGGTATATTTAGAGTATATATCAACGATAGTTTAGAATATACATCTCCACTTCCTGCTACATCTTTAACTATCACGCCATCTAATTGGTCAACGTTAGGTTTTACAACAGATATAAAAGATGTAGCTAAAATAGAAATAAAACTGTATGACTCATCTAATACTATTTATTTAGATAGTGAATTTATTACTTGTATTTCTGTTGATACAATAAGCGCAACAGTGGCACAAAACCTCCCTGAATATATTGGTTTCTTTTTAGATGAATATCCAACAACATATAAAATAGGTGATTGGTTTATTGTTTATGGTGAAGATGACACCCCAATTCAAAGAGGGGTTTATAGGGTAACAGGAGCAAGCACATTTGTTAGAGTTGAAGGAACAAGCGTTGATGATAACAAATATATTTTAGGTGCAATGTCTGACTTATTATCAATAACAGAATCAGGCGATTATGGTGAATTGAGTGATTATGGAGACATTACATTTGTATCTAACATTGCCTCAAATTCAATGTTCACTTCAACATTACGAGTTGGCGTAAATAATCTCGATTCAACTTTAATTGAAAATGGATATATTAAAACAGATAAAATTGATGTTGCTACTTTGTTTGGTCAGAATGCAACATTTAGTGGAACATTACAATCTGCTAATGGTATATTCACAGGATCTATACAATCTGGACCACTATCATTGAATATCTCACCACCATCATCTGCATCATTTACAACTAATAGTAAAAAAGCAAGTGAATTTACTTTAGAGTTATATAACGCAGGCATAACACCAGGTAATTATGCCGCAACAGGAACATATAATGGAACATCAGTTGGTTCAGTTTCTTTTACACATAATACAACAACATATGTAGAAGAAACCATTGGGACATTAAATGTGTATAAGCGTTTATATGCAGCAACTCAGTATAATCAATATTGGATAAGATATCAGTATACCATTTCAGAGGTTAGAAGAAAGTATTTAAGAAGCATAAGTTTTTATAATACTTCTGGTACTTTAATATCAACCGTAAGCGGTTATATTTGGGGGACTACATCTTATTGTGCAGGTCCTTTAGTTCAAGTAAGTGGCCCACACTATGATTCAGTTAATTCTCCACTTGGTTGGTGGTATAACCCTGGTAGTGGTTACACTCAAATATCAACTAACCCAAACGTTGAACCAACATGGGCAAACTATACAGCAACAGATACAGCAGGCGATACCACAACAACATTAGCAAATGGTTCTATATCATTTACAGCAGGTGCTTATACTATGAAAATCACAAACCTACCAGGTTATTCATCATCATTGGCTGCGGGTACGCTTTATGTTGCAGCCGATGGCAGTAATTATCGTCTCATGGTAAAAGGATAAAACAATGATACATCATCAACAAGAAATAGAAGAAGATAATATAATAAGACCAATGACGCCAGAGGAAAAAGTTGAAGTTGGTTTAATTACTGCAGAACAAGTAGATCAAATAGAAACAGAAGACGAGATAGAGCAGTTGGAGCAATATCTAAAAAATACTGACTGGTATTCTATAAGATATGCTGAAACAAATGCAAATATACCGCAAGATATATTAGACGCAAGAGCAAACGCAAGAACAAGAATTTCAACCCTGAGAGGAGAAGAATAAATGACACCTGCAACTTATGATATTAATATTTATCAAGGAGCAACGTTCACCCTTGATGTCACGGTTAAAGATAGTGAAGGAAATGCGAAAGATATTAGTGGTTATATTGGAAGCGGAATGATAAAAATAAAAGCTACTGATACAACTGCCCTCGCTGAATTTGATGTAAATGTTCATCAAGATGATAGTGGTATGGTGACAATATCATTATCTGCAGAAGATACAGATGCATTACCAACAAGAGGAACTTACTATAAAGAAAAAGAAACATATTATTACGATATTGAGTTGCATGAAGATCGAGGAGATACCGTAATAAGATTATTACAAGGAAAGGCGTATGTCTATCCTTCAATTACAAAAACGGTGGTAACACCATAAATACTCTTTGGTAGAACCAAATGAGAAAGGAGAAATTAAATGACCTACACAAAAAAAATTGCGAATTTTGAAGGCTACGAATTTAGTCAAGAGTTTGATTGCAGTGAGACAGGTGCAAAAGAACCAGTGTTATTAAGTGGTAACAACAATGGTGGAATTATGGGAGTTGTTACTTATGAATATACTCCTGCAGTTAAAGAAAAATTAGTTGAAGTTTATGAGATGCCAAGTGCAATGGATCCCGCTACTTATGCAACATTTACATTAGAAGTCACATCAGGTGAAACAACTGGTGGAGCATTTTATTTTGAAACATTGGATGGAACTAAAACTGATTCTGCTACCATATTAAGTGGAGACACAGCAGAACAGATTGCAACTAAGCTACGAGCTTTAGAAGATATATTTGATTGGACTATTGGTGGTTCTGGAACTACAGTCACAGTCACATATTCATCCGTAGGAAATATAACAAACCTTATTCAAGTCGGAACAGATGAAACAACTACTTGTGATTTTACTTATGATGATGAATGGGTTGATGGAACTTGGGAAGGTGGATCAAAACAAGAAAGAGTAATATTTGTTATTGATGCCGAAACAAATAATGGTGGAAATATAACTATTGATTACAATGGAACTGAAGTTATTACAGCTATATTAAATACAGATGATGCAGATGCTATTGCTGATAAACTTGTTGCAGATGTTCCAACTGGATATATTGCAAATAACTTGGGCGAGGGAATGGCTATTGAGCTTGTTTGTGAAGAACCAGGAGCACATGCTACACCTATTTCTATTGATGCAGGAACAACTGGAGTTACTTTCACTGATTTCTTCCATACTGCAGGTGTTGATGCAACTGGTGGAGAAGGTGCTCTAGTTCCAGGTAATATAGAAGTATTCTTTAACAGTGATGAGGCAGTTGAAGTTGCAATTGAAGAAGGCGATGAGTTAGAAGATGTCTATGCCAAAATAGCCGCATTGGAAGTTGATGGTTATACAATTACAAGTGATAGCAATATATCAATTGAGTGTGATGTTGGTGGAGCGCATACAATTCCTTTGTCAATTGATCTTGGAACAACAGGTATAACAAAGACATCAAGCACTCTAACAGAAGGTGCCGATGAATTTTCAAATAATGCAGAGAGTGTAGTTATTAAAACAGAAAGGACAATTGATACAAGAGAAAGAATAGTTGCAGACACTGCTCAATGGGTGACCATTGATGATGATATTTCTGCAAACACTTATACAGAAGAAGCATTCTCATCTCCTTGGACAGCCATCAGAGTTAATTGTAAGACAGCAGAAAGTGGAGCCGTAGCAAGATTAATAATTAGAACAGCGGAGTAATAAATGGATGTTATTCTCATTGATAATGAGATAAGTTTAGTTGTGGCAGATGATGAATCTGCCATAACTTTATCTCCACAAGAAACAAATGTAACGATATCAAATGAAAACTCTATTATCCTCACTGAACCACAAGAGACATCTGTTGTTGTGCAAGAAGAAAACCCTATTGTTGAAGTGAATGATAATAGAGGAGAAAAAGGTTTGCCTGGTTATACTCCAATAAAAGGCATTGATTATTTTGATGGGGAACAAGGCCCAAAAGGTGATGATGGTTATACTCCAATAAAAGGCGTAGATTATTTTGATGGTGAGAAAGGTGATGATGGTTATACTCCAATAAAAGGCGTAGATTATTTTGATGGTGAGAAAGGTGATGATGGTTATACTCCAATAAAAGGTGTTGATTACTTTGATGGGCAAGATGGTTTACCAGGTTTACCAGGACAAGATGGTTATACTCCAATTAAAGGTGTTGATTATTTTGATGGACAAGATGGTTTACCAGGTTTACCAGGACAAGATGGTTATACTCCAATTAAAGGTGTTGATTACTTTGATGGTTATACTCCAATAAAAGGTGTTGATTATTTTGATGGGGAACCAGGACCAGGTGTTGCAAGTGGTGGAACTGCAGGTCAAGTATTAAGTAAAATAGATTCTGTTGATTACAACACCCAGTGGATAACACCATCATCAGTTGTTGGTCCTGCATCTTCAGTTAATGATGGAATTGCAATATTTGATGGCACCACTGGAAAGTTATTGAAAGATGAAAGAATAAAATTAAGAGATACATTTGATACAACTCCAACTATTTACCACAAAAATATCATATTATCAGCAGGTTCAATTTATACTAAAGCATCAAGTAGTGGATCTTATAATGTTATTATTGGTGATAGTAATTGTTATGACACTTCTACTAATAAAAATTTTGGTGACACAATTATTATTGGAAATATGAATGCTCGATACTTTGGCTCAGATAATGCTGAAATAATAATTGGATATGAAAATAATAAAACCTTATATTCTCACAATGCTTTTCCAGAAAAAGATATGGCGAATATTACTATTGGTGTTCAAAATAACGCTAAAATAACACACACTTATAGAAATGTTACAATAGGTAGTTTATGTAATCCAGAATTAACAACTGGATATTGCAATACATCAATTGGTGTTGGTTCTGGTGCCGCATTAAGAACAACATCATATGAAAATACTTGTGTGGGATATTATGCAGGAAATGTAGCAGATCAGAATATAGTAAATAGATGCACGTTTATTGGAACTCAAACTGCGTCAGTTGTATCAGCTACTACATCTGGTTCAACAGCTCTTGGATATAATGCACAAATAAAAAAATCCAACCAAATGGTTTTAGGTGGAACTAATATTGTTGAAACATTATTACGTGGTCAAGTTATTGCACCAAAAATTATGCTTACACAAGAAGGTGGTTATGCAATTAAGATAACTAATAGAACAGGCGAAACATCGGTTAAAGGTAAAGTAGTAAGCACATCGCCTGATTATGATAATGCTGTTCGGCTTTGCCCAGTTGATAGCCCTGCACCAGTTGGTGTTATTTATGAAGATGGTATTGCAAATGGAAGTGAAATGTGGGTAGTAGTGAGTGGAATAGCAGAGGTATTGTTTGTTAATAATGTAGAAAGAAATTGGCTTGGTAGAGTATGTAGAAGTGATGATTCATCATATGAAGATGGTAAAGGGTGGGGTGAAGTATTGCCAACAGCACCATTTGCAACTGACAAACATTTTCAAGAATTTTCTCACATATTAGAAACAAAAACAGCAGGAAATTTGACTAAGGTTATACTTCACTACAATTAATAAGGAGTACAAAATGACTAATAAAGAACTATACGAACAATATATTGCAAAGCGGGCGCAAGTTGATACTTTGCAAAATCAAATACAAAACCTCAATGCCCAACTCTATACAGCAGAGAATGAATTAGCTGCATTGAGAGACCAGGTGCAAACAATATCAAATGATGCCTTAATTGCATCGTTGATAGAAGAATAAAAATGTTATGCAAGAAGATGAAGAGAGAGAAACAGACTTATATTTCAAACATCCTGATGGCTCTTTTCGTCTTGCAAAGAGAAAAGAGGATAGTTTAGCACTTTCAATTTTGAAATTAAACGCAGAGAGAGAAGAGTTACAAAAAACAGTTAATCAAATGGAGAAAACTACTGAGAGTCGTTTCTCCATGTTTGAAACACTATTAAGAGAGCGTCTTGATAATATGAAAGAAAATATCCAACTAATAGCAGACGCAGCGATTGATAAACAAGCCTTAATAAATAAAGCATGCGATGATACTATTGATGAAATTAAAGCAGATGTCGAAACAATCAAAAAAGAATTACATGAGTTAAAAGAAGCACCAACAAAAAAGAAAGCAAAAAGATGGGACCTCATCATCACAGCAGTAGGGTCAGCAATATTGGCATTCTTGATATCTTATCTACAAGATATATTAAACTGGATTAAGGGAGTACTTTAATGTGTAGAGAAGAGTTAAAAAAGCAAGCAGAAAATTATATCATCTCTATTTATAAAAATAATAGACAAGATATAGAAGAGTGCCAAATTGAGTTGTTGAAAAGATTGAGCCAAACAATATTTGATTACATAGATATTGTTACAAGTGAATATCACTCATAGGAGTAAAAAATGTTATTGCAAAATGATTCTAAATTAAATCCAATTTTAAGAAGATATGGTTGTTATTTTTTATCGCTTGGAAGAATAATTGAATTAGAAACAAATTATGCATTTACCGCCGAAGATCTATTAAATATTTGGTTTGAGAACAGAAGAAATGGTGCTATCAATAATTCATTTGAAATACTTCATCCTGACAGAATATTATCACAATTTGCAAAATACACCCCTATACCTCATTTGGTTATAGCACAAATTGGAGAAGAGAAAGCCGGGAAAGTTGTATTATGGAATTGGGCAAAATCATATAAAACCTGGGAATATGAAATAGAAATGGTAAAAACATTTGGTGATCAAGGCACTCATTTTAGGCTGTGCAATGACAACAAAAAAGTTATTTTTGATTCTTACTCTTTTGTTGATTATAAACATGAATATGCAGGACGCTATTTATTATATAAAAAATTATGATAGAAAATAAACTTACATCAAGAAAATTTTGGGTTTGGGTCTCATCATTTGCAATTGTGATTGCAAGCATATGGATAACAAAATCAATTATTCCTGAGGTGATAAATATGTATGGTCTTATTTCAGCAATATACATTGGTGGAAACACCGCTAGTGCTTGGGTGAAAAGTAAGGAGAAATAAATGAATGAAAAAATTACTTTGCGCAATATTTTGTTTTTTCTTATTGTTATCATCTGCACAATCGCAGCAACCTCCATATTCTATGAAACAAGAATTCACAACATTAGTGCAGAATATGAAAAGCGACTTGAGACAATTGAAGCTGCAAATTCTGAATTACGAGACCTTAATATCAGACTTACAGAAAACAATCGACTCGCTGCAGATCTTACAGGGAGAGGACAGCTTATTATTGAAGAGTTCAAAAGAGAACTTGGCAACTCTTACGATACAGTTGGAAGAATTGAGAAGGGACTATCAGCGCTTGAACAACTCATATCAATCTTTGATAAAGAAGAATAAGGTTCTAAAAATAATAATCATTATTTTAGGGACCGGGTTTGCAAGTACATTACTATTCAATTAAACAATCTCATCTATTAAAATAAAAAATAAACGTGTTTTTTTTATCGATATGCCTGTATATTATATATGTGAGCGATATGCTCATATATACTTTTCTGATGGAGGAAATTATGGCAGCGCAGAAGAAGATCGATGAGATGGGAATTGAGGAGTTGGATGCTCTCACTTCCCAGATTGAGGAGAGGCGCACTCAGATCAGGAGAGAAGAGCATAAAGAACTGATGAAGAAGATCACCATCGGCAGTCAGGTCAAGTACAAGTTGAGGGGAGAGGAAGTGAGCGGTGAAGTGAACATGATGAGCTTGGACTATGTGAGCGTCAGCCTGCCTTACCCCATCAACAACTGCAACAGCCGTCGCCTCAAGTATGAAGAGGTTCTAGGCATAGAATAAATAATTCTTTTTTCTATTAAAGGGCACCTTTTATTAGGTGCCCATTTTTTATTTATTGAAGGAAGGTATTTCACATGATTGAATATTACGACCCACAATACTATGGGACAGAAACTTGGTGGAAGCACCCCTTATATGGTTTTATCTACACTGACTCAATCAAGGACTTTTGTAAAGAGTATCAAGCATATTGGGTTTTGGATGTTATTGGTTCTTACTATCCGCGATTCAAACACTATTCTTTTCTATTATTAAGTTTTGATGTAGTAGATGGAAAGTGCAAGTTTTATATTCAGGAAGATACAGGGCTCAAACATATCATAGAACAAAAAATTGACTTTACAGATTTGAAAGTATCCATAAGATTATACTATGAGAATGAGGTAATTTGTTTTCCAAGTGATAGATAGTGTGTATACTAAATACTGTCTATCATAATGGACAGTTTGCTTGGTATACATTAAAATGGGGGTACTATGAAACTAAGATGTTATGTGCGAATTTCCACAGAAGGGCAGCAAGACAATTATTCTATCCCTCAACAAAGAGCCGATGCAGAGGCATTTGCTAAACAACAGCATTGCACAGATTTTTTAATTTATGAAGATGTCCGTTCTGGTGCAGACATCACTCGTATAGGTTGGAACAAACTTCTTGCAGATATAGAGAATGGAGAATGTGATTGTGTTTGGGTAGGTAGACCAGATAGGTTCTCAAGAAATACTCAAGACGGACTTATGGCTATTGATGTGCTAAGAAAACATAATGTCAGGTACTTTATTGGTGGAATTGAGTATGACATCTTTAATGAATATACAAAACTTCTCATCACAATGCAGTTTGCGTTTAGTGAGTTGGAAAGGAATTTGATTAAACAAAGAACGATGATGGGGAAAATTAGGGCAGCAAATAGTGGAAATAGAATAAATAATAACACTCTTGGCTATGAGAATGTTGGTAAAAAGAGTGTGAAGATAATTGATGACGAAGCTGAAATGGTCAGGAAAATATTCACATGGTATGCCGTAGACAACTTATCATATAAACAAATTGCCTATCGCTTAAATACAGAAGGGTATAAATGTAAGAAATATGGTCAAACCTTTCATTACAAAGATGGGAGCGAAAAAAAGGTTGGCTTAACTTGGACTGATGCAAGAATGCCTGATATAATAAAGCGCCCTGAGTATGTTGGTCTCACATGGAATTGGAATAAGACAGAATTAATTAAATCAAATATCTATCCTCCAATAATAGACAAAGAACTTTGGGATAAAGCAAATAATAAGTTCAAGCAAAGAACCAAAGAAACAACCTATAAAGGATATCGCATCACTTACCATACAGTATCAGGATTGGTGAGATGCAAAAAATGTGGCGCAGGGTATTTTTTTAGAGACGGCAAATATCAATACTATGTTCATAAAGTATCAAGCCAAAAAAATACGGACTGCACACAACTTCCTACTTGCTTAACTGCCTCAACTTTGGAAGACGCATTTGCCGTCCTATTCATAAATACTTTCACCAACACAGATGAATTAAAAAAACTATATGATTTATCATCCAAGGCAATAGAAAAGGACAGGCAAGAATTAGAAGCAATAGAGAAGAGAATTGGAGAGAGGATAGACGACATAAACACCAAACTAAAACGATTCACCGTTGCTATTGAAAGTGGCATGGATATAGATGATATCAAGCAAAGGTATAATGAATTAAAGGATGAAAGAAGTGAGTTAGAGAAAAACTTGGATAAAGCAAAGAAAGAGTATCAACTTAAAACAACTCAATACGATGAGATAGCAAGACAATTCACTGTTGATAGTTTAGGTGAATTTATACAAAGCGATGGTAAGAATAGAAGGTTGATTTATTTCAAGACAATAAGAAGCGCAGAGATAGATGACAAAGTTTTGACTATAGAGTTCATAACAGGAAGAATTATCAAATTAGATGTTACTTCTTACCCTGCATGGTTGATGGCACAGATAAAGAACTATCAAGCAGGTTTATACTCAGTTGAATGGATAAATGAGAAGAGGTTGGCACTAAGTTTGCATACATAAAAATATTTCCTTATGCTACCAAGGGTTATCTTAAGATAGCCCTTTTTTTTGTTTCTATGCAAAGGAAATTTAGTCAATTTTGTACGAATTCATTTTACAGTTTTGATGACTATGATAGCATTAAAGCACACCAACCATAGACACGGTCCTGGTGATGTACGTCGTACTAGCCAGGACCAACTTTTCACAAGGAGGCAAATATGTTCGAGAAAGAATTAGAATTGGTCTTCAACAGGTGTCTTGCTGCCCACGAACGAGCATTTGATGGTGCTGATAGCGAGGAGGAGTGGTTAAAGAAACTGCCGCAGATGGAAGAGTATTTTTTAGAGCTGATTCTAAGCGAGGTCATCCCAGAGTTTGATGAGGAAAGTATTGATGAATTTAAGGAGTGGGTAGAAGAAAACATTGAAGGTGATTGGAGCAGTGAGAATAATCTAAAGTTTCTTGCTCTGTTTATTCTCAAGTGGAAATTAGAAGCAATGATTTTAAAGGAGGCAGAAAGTGAATGAAAAAAGTTTTAGAGAAACAATGATCAAACTTTATGACTATGCGGCTAAACTTCACAATGAATATCCAGAAGAGATACTCAGATGGTACAAGGATCCACTAGCAGCACAAGAAATGTTAGAAGTCGAGCTTGGTGGTGAAAGCGTAATACCTGGGCCTGATGAAATAATTACCTTAGAAGAACTGAAAAAAACATTTTAGAGCAAAGAAAGGTGAAGGTATAATTACATCATGATCAAGTTGCGCCCTTATCAGACAAAAGCAGTTTCCATCATAAACAGCAAGGACAGGGGTCTTATATCAATTGGCACTGGTGGCGGTAAGACAAGTATAATGACCGCCGTTGCCAAGGAAAAGACCCTTGTTCTTTGCCACACTCAGGCATTGCTTATCCAGCTTGCAGACAGGTTTTCTGCTGAGACCTCTTACAAGATTGGACAGTTGTATCAAAACTCTCACGACTTTGATTACGATGTTCTTATCTCCACCTGGCAGAGTATGCGTATTCTCATTGACAGTGGCAAAATAGACAAAAATGCTTTTAATATGATCTTGGTCGATGAGTGCCACAATGCGGTAAGTGATGAATATCGATCTGTTATTGAGTGGTTCATTTGCAACAAGCTTTTTGGTTTCACTGCCACTTGGCAGGGCAAGAACCAGGACAAATTACTTGCCTTGTTTGGACAGGTCATATTTGAGAAGACCCTTTTTGATCTTATAGATGAAGGGTACCTCACCAAACTCAAGTTTTTCATCCACATCGATGATATCCCTACCAAAGATAAAACTGAAAACCTAGCTTATCAGTACAAGAAGTGGACTTCTATTGAGGGTATTGTAAATAGAAAACAAGCTAAAGTCATCCACTTTTTTTCCAAGGTAAAGGACTTTCAGGCAACACCGTTTGATGACTATCACCCCATTAGCTTTGATGTTTCTCTTGATAAGCGCCAGGAGATATTTAACCAATTCAACAACCCTGACTCTGGTGTTGATCATCTCTTCTCCTGTCGTATCCTCAACGAAGGTATCGACCTCCCCATCGCCAACACCTTGATCTTCCACGAGAATGTTGGTGGTTTCCGCACCTTCAATCAGAGGTTAGGGCGTGGTGCTCGCCTTCATGAGACAAAAGAATGGACTGATGTTGTGATGTTCATTAATAGCGCCAATGAAGAGCAGATGCTTGATGTCACTAACTTTATTGATGAGGTTAAAGAGTGTCAGGAAAGTAAAAAATATAGAGAGAGTGAGAAGAAAGTTCCTCATATCGAGATTATATTATTGGAGAGGACCGAAGAGTTCATCAACAAGATGCGTTCTGTTGTAGAAAACAGAAGTCTTGAAGTTTATACTCTTGAAGAAGCAAGAGATGTTGTAAAAAAAATGGGGATAAAAACTACAAGAGAATATAGATATCGTTATAAAGAGGATCCCCGACTTCCTGCATCTATTGAAGCATATTACAAGATTTCTTGGAATAAGCTTATTGGTAAAGAATATTACACTCTTGATGAAGCATGTATTGCTGTCAAAAAGCTTGGAATCACAAAAAGTTCTGAATATATCTTGCGCTACAAGGAAGACCCTAAACTTCCTGCATCTATTGAAGGACATTACAAGATTTCTTGGAATAAGTTTATTGGTAAAGAATATTACACTCTTGATGAAGCGTATATTGCCGTCAAGAAGCTTGGAATCACAAAAAGACTTGAATATATTTTGCGCTACAAGGAAGACCCTAGACTTCCTGCATCTATTGAAACATATTACAAGATTTCTTGGAAGAAGTTTATGACTTTATTTGCGTATTATTTGTGAAAAATACTTTAGAGTAGGACTGCTTTATATATAATATAAACAAGGAGGAATAAATGCAGGTTTATGTGAATAGTATCCGAAAAAATATGAGTTGGGAGATGAATCTAAAAACAGGTGAAACTAAAGAAATACTAAAAGAAGGTTGGATTGTCAAAACAAATCGTGGATTAGAGTTTGATGTTAAGCATATATCTAAAAAACTGCTACTCAAAGACATCAATGAGTATATTGATAAGATGAACTCAACAGGAATTGGGGAAAAACCACTTCCTTATGTTGAAAGTGTTTTTATTGACCCTGATGTTATGTATGATTACAAGGAACTATCAAAGAAATATGGAAAGTATTAAGCATATTTATTATTGTTCAACGCCATTTGAACAACTCCATTATCTTAGCCCAGAGGCGTAAAAACCTCTGGGTTTTTTTATGAAAATATTTTTCGTTTTTTCAGAAAAATGAAGAAAAATAAGCATATATATATGTATATGAAAAACAGTGAAAAAGCGAAGAAATTATTATTAGGGGAAAAGTGCGAAAATTGTTGGTATTTCGGTGTTTTAGCAGATTGTAGTGCGGGAGTTTGTGCAAGAACAAACCAAAACCCAGAAAAAGTTCATGTTTGCGGATTATATAAAAAGTGGGGGAGATAAAACGATGATAACAAAAAAAATGCTGACCATAACAATCGATGAAAATGTATATAAAAATTTCCACGAAAAAACACAAAAATTAGGCGCAAAGCGCTCATCTGTCATAGAACGCCTAATTGCACTTTGGTTAGAAAATGAAAATATTCTCTCGTATGAGGGAAAAAAATAATTTAATGCATAAGGAGAACAACATGCAAGATCTAAAGGCAAAATTTCAAGCACAAACAGCAAAGAAAGGAGGAGACACATTCTTCAAACCACAAACAGGGAAAAACATTATTACTATTCTTCCAATAGAATATGACGATGGTCCATATGTCAGATTCACCCAAACCTATAGAGATGGACAATATCACAATTATCGCGGCGATGCACCAACTGCAAGTAGAGGATGGGAACTGTGGAAGGCAAATGGAAAAAAACACACCGATGAGAGCAAGGCATTAGTTGGATCAAAAAAAGTTGCCCTCAATATTTTAGTTGATGGGAAACCAAAAGTATGGGTAATCAGTGAGACAATGATGAAAGAGATGCTTGAATTAGATGAAATAAATGGCAGCAAACTCTTTCAAGTTGAAGATGGTAGGGACTTGGTGTTGCTCAAAACAGGTGAAGGGCTTGCCACAAAATACAATATGAGCATTGCACCAGAAGATCGCACCATTGAAAATTGGGCTACACTGAAAATTGAAGCACAAGATCTAGACGAAGTGATCAAGGGTGAAACTCCAACATTCTAATTTTCTATTACCCTGGGGAGGTAATGCCTCCCTGGGGTGAGGAGGAATAATGAGCGATGATTTAGAAGAATTTCGCCAGGTTTTGTATAAAGACTTGGGAATTGATACAGAAGAAGGAGATGAAGATATTGAAGAATTCAAACGAAAACTCCTTCAAGACATTGAAAATAACGGATGATGTTTTAGCAAAGGCACTATTGGGATACCCACAAGTGTTTAGTACTTGTAGAGATGAAAATGAGTGTCGAGAGTTTTTAGAGTGGATATATGCAGAATTTGGTAATGAGCAAGCATATTTAGAGGTAAATGAATAAATTCTTGGCGTAGAACTTATTCATATCCATTTGCGGGAGTAAATGGAGGATATAAGGGGAAATATAAGAGACGCCACTCTTATATTTCCCTATTTTATTTAAGAGAGGAAGAAAAATGCTCACAGCATTAAATAATGGTATAAAGGTATATGCATCGCAAGAAATACATAATACAAGCAAAAAATATAGTTGCTCTTGTGGTTGTGGCGATGAAGTTAGATTTAGAGAAGGAAAGGCAATAAATAATGATGGAACAAAAAGAGCAAATTGTTTCGCTCTTCTTCCAGGTGTGTATACATCATCAAAACATATTGCAGAAAAAGAAGATCATGACAATACTTGGCACATCAACATGCAAAACATGATAAAAGAGGCGATGCCATATGAAATTGAATTAGAAAAAACAATAGATAGGAATAGAGCAGATTGTTGGAACATAAAGCAAGAATATGCTATTGAGGTACAACATTCACCTATTAGTTATGAAGAAATAAATCTACGTGAACAAACATATAAAAAAATAGTGTGGTTGTTAGATTATGATACTTATCCACTTGTATTATTTTCAGAAAAAGAATTCAAAGATACATTAAATATCCTTGGCGACAAAGTAAGCACTATAAAATATCTTCAGAGAAATAATAATAAAATAATAGATACGGTAAATGGAATAGTTTTCTTAAACATTCAAAAAAATGAATATTCGTTATTTTGTAAAATAACCCCATATTCTAAAAATGAATTTAGATTAGAAATTATGAATAAAAATAAATTTATTGAGTATTTAAAGAGCGAAGCAATAATGATTGAATTCCAAAAAAATAAGGAATACTTTAGGGAAATTAAAATAAAACAAATAAATAATCAAATAGACATTGAAAAGAGCAGAATAGAAAATGAAAGAAAATATAATTTTCACAAACAATATATAGTTGATCTTGAAAACTCAATTCGAGCTAAAGAAAATGAAATAAAACAAATAAATAATTTTGATTTTGGTGTTGAAACAACAACAGCCATAAAACAAAAAAAAGCCAATAAAATAATGATAATATATGAAGAAAAAACAAATCAAATATATCAAGATGAAACATATTTAAAAATTAAAGAAGATACACAAATTGATTCTATCACAAAACAAACAACGTTGAATGCAATACTTACAAGCAAGAGCAAATATTATATGACAGAATGTGAAAAAGAAATTAAAGAAATGGTATTAAATGAGAATGATTTTGAGAAATTAAAACAAATAAGGGCAAAAGAAATACTAGAGGCAAAAGAAACAATTAAAGAAATTAATGAAAAAATAAATGAAACCCTAAGTGAATTAGAAAAATTAGAACAAAAAAGGAGGAATCTAATTGAAGATCAGCAAAAGTAATAATATAACACAAAACCCCAAGAATACATATTACCCTAATATAGTTGATGTAAAAACATTAAATGAATTACAAGAGGTAGTCAAATATGACCATGGTTGTTTTATATGGGAAAATAATCTAAGAAGCAAGGTCAATTTTCGACAAGCAGATTGTATAGTTGCAGACGTTGATAACTCAAGAACAGATGTTCCAGAAAATTGGATTACACTTGATCAATTGGTGCAGATGACACATGAATATGAGGTGTTTATTGTCCCATCAAAAAATCATAATGTTGTAAAATATGTTGAGAGGATGAGACAAGAAGAAGACGGCACAAAGAAAAAAATAACAGTTGAGCAAGCCGCAAGACCAAAATATCACTTATACTTTCCACTATCAGAAACAATAACAAACTTGGATGAAATAGAAAATTTATATAAACATGTCATCAACAAATATCCAATTTTTGATGGTGCATTGAAAGACGCTGCTAGATATATTGATGGGAATATAACAAACCCAAACAGAGAAGATGTACATTATCACCCTGGTGGTTTCATAGATAAATATTTTGACTATAAAAAATTTGAATTATCTCCTATGGCAGACCCAAAGAATTATACCGCAATAGAAGAAGGAACATTAGGAAGACACAATGTTTTATTGCAAAAATTAGGTCAATTGAAGCAAAAGGGTTTCACGAGACAAATGATAAGAGCAATGGCATATGAAATAAATAAAACATATAATCCGCCAATTATTGACGAGCGACTGGAAAGAATAATTGAGTTTGCCCTCAAAGATATGGATACTGACCCGACTGAAATGTTAAGAGATATGCAAAAAGAATATCAACTCATATTATTAGGCGGTCAAAAATTTGTAATGAAGAATGATGATGTCAATGAGTTAATGAAATTTGATGCATTAAAAACAATGATGTTGCATAAAAAATATCAAGAACCAAATAAGACATGGGATAGATGTGTGTTTGATGATTGGGTCGAACATCCTGATACAATAAGATATGAAAGGTTGGAATTCTCACCAAATATAAAAACCACAGGTAAATTTGGTTTTAAGATATACAACCAATGGAGAGGTTTTAAGGTGGACCCATCACCTAATGGCTCTTGCCAATTATTCTTAAACCATATTTTTGAAGTTATTTGTAGAGGCAGGCAAGATGAGTATGATTACATATTAAATTGGCTTGCACATTTAGTTCAACACCCAACAAATAAATTAAAACATCAAACAGCACTTGTAATAAGGGGGGAGAGAGGGACTGGTAAAGGTACGTTTGGGGAGTTGTTAGGTGAATGTTTATTTGATCCATATAATTATCTACTTACTGCACAAAAATCTGATTTGTTTGGTAAATTTAATTCAGCATTAGCAGGTAAGGTACTTGTGTATGGGAATGAAATTGAATGGCCAGGAGATCCAGAGAGTGAGAATATATTAAAGGCGCTTATCACAAATCCTAACTTGAGAGTGGAGAAGAAATTTGCAGATGCTATTCAGTTAAAAAACTGCTGCCACTTTATTATAGATACTAATGGAGAGTGGGCTGCCCCAGTAGGAAGTTATGAGAGACGATTTGCTGTTTTCACCACATCACTTAAATATAGAGGAAATATACCATACTTTCAGGCAATTGAGGCAGAGATGAAAAATGGTGGTGCGGCCAAACTATTACATGTTTTACTGACAAGAAACATAGACAATGTAGATTGGACGAATATCCCTAAAAACGATTCTTATATTATGCAAAAAGAATTGAGCATGGATATTGTTGAGGAGTTTATTGATAGGCAAATTCAAACACTGCGAGAAGGGTATGACAAAACCATTTCACCAGATGTTGAACCTACATCCATATTTTCATATAAAAAAAATGGCGAGGTATGTATAACTCCACAACAATTACACGATATGTTCCATAGATATGTCAAAGAATATGGAAGCGCAAACGATAGAAATTATTATATTGGACATAAGCGATTTGATAGGAAGTTTAGGAATATATTATTTGGGGGTCAGTCATTCAAAACATGTAAAAAGATGTTAAATGGGCGCGACTATTATTGTTTCTATCCTATGCAAATATTTAGGGCGTGGAAAAAGTATGTTTCGGCATAATTTTGATTTTTCCTTTTTTCAAAAAAAAGGAAAAAAAGAGAAAAACGCAATAAAACTATATATGGTAAATAAATATAGTTTTTTTCCTTTTTCTCTTTTCCGGGATGAAAATCCTGCAGGGGTGCGGATTGCGCTTTTGATGACGTATTTCCTGTGATAGATAAAATATTCAATATTAGTTTTTAAAAAATAAAAAAAATATAACAAGGAGGGGGTCAGTCATCCGTGTTATGTGACGAAAGCGCCTCTGGCGGCTCCAAAGGGTTTTTACAGCAGAAAGAAAGAGAAAAGGAAAAAATATGATAATTAAATTAGAGATGACGGTCAATAATAAAAAGTATCAAATTGAATATGATGATATAACGAAAAAAGTTATTTCTGTTGATGATTATGACTTTATTTTAGTGGAATATGATAGCAGAAGCGGACATAATGTTTTTACAAGTATAGATTCATATGCTAAATATTTATTACTGAAAGATGACAATTTGAAATAAACACGTAAGATAATATATGGTCTGATACGCCATATTTGAATCCTCCCTGCCACCTGGTTTTGCCATTAACCAGGTGGCTCTTTTTTTGAAGCATATTTATTACATAAATAATGAATTACTTTCATGAGTCCCTAATGCAACTTCTCCAGTCAAATTATTCTATTCTCAATCGTTATGAAACAAACCTCTTTTGGGCTCAAGTGTATGCGCTCATCAAAGGTGTCATTAACACCAGTCAGCTATATAAATATCGTGATATTTCTTATGATGAGTTGGTTCAAATTGGCGCTGAGGCAATATTAAGTGCATCACCTAGGTTTGATATTAACTTTAAAACACCAAGTGGTAAAAAGGCGTCATTATTTAATTATTACAGTTTGACAGTGAAGAAGGCAATTTATTATGAGAGAATAAAACGCTATCAGAAAACCAAAGATGATGTGAATATAGAGCTCTACCAACCACATAGAGAAGAGACCTACATACAAGACAATTTTTTGAACAATGCAAACATTATAATAGATAAACTACATTGCTCAGAACGGATAAAAAACCATTATAGAGAAATTGCACAAGTAATACAAGAATATAGCGACACGCATAATAATTACTCAAAAGTATATATCTCAAAATATGTTCGAGCAAAGCTGCCACATATAACCAGACCAAAACTAATTTTATTTTTCAGGTATATAAGGCGTGGGTACAAGGAGATTAATGACTAAAAAAGAATTTAGAAAAACAAAAGAGTGGATCGAGTTTAGTAAAAGGTTAAGAGAGAAACATAATTATAGATGTGAGTTGTGTGGATCAAAAATAGGTGTTGGTGTTCATCATATTAGAGAAGAGAATTATGAAGATCTATCAGATGAGAATAATTTCGTAGTGTGTTGTTTTGTTGATCATAAGCGTATTCATAATTTGGCAAGTAGTAAGACAATAAACCTTGATGATTATTTGGATAAAATTAAACAAATCGTGTTGCGTATGAAAGATAAACATATATGAGTAAATTATATTGTTGCTATGTTAATTGTCGTAATTTTAGAATAGCAGGTAAAAGATATTGTGAGAAACACAAGCACTTAGAATATGATCCAACTAAAAGAAAACCATTTATTGGTGCAAAAAGAAGTAATGAAGGTTTATACAACACTGCAAGATGGAAGAAATTAAGAGCATACATATTAAAGAGAGATGGGTGTTGTTATAAATGTGGATCAATAGAGAAGTTGCAGGTTCATCATAAAATCGCTGCTAGGAATGATGAAGAGTTGTTTTTTAATCCTGCAAATTGTGTGTGTATTTGTTTTTCTTGTCATAGTAAAGAAACAAGGAGAGAAATTTGTGAGCGAAACGATTGGCATCTACAAAATAACTAATTTAGTAAATGGTAAAGTATATATTGGTCAATCATACCATATAGAAAGAAGGTTTATACAGCATCAATATAATAATAAAAAAACTGAAACATATTTTGAAAGAGCAAAAAAGAAATATGGAATTAACAATTTTAAGTTTGAAATAATAATGCAATTAAAGGATGGACCATTTACATCAAAATATTTGAATAGATTTGAGAAGCACTACATTGCATACTATAAAACAACTGATCGTAGATATGGATATAATGAATATGAAGGTGGGCAGGCAAGAAGAAACACTATTGAGGCGAATAAAAAGAGTTCACAGGCACGATGTGGTGAGAAGAATTATTGGTATGGTAAGAGAACACCCACTGCAAGAAGAATTAAGTGTATTGAATTAAATAAAGAATATGAAAGTATTAAACAAGCAAGCGAAGATATTAAAATTAAAGCATCAAATATAATAAGAGCATTAAAAGATAGTAGTGCAAAATGTGGTGGATATCATTGGGAATATATTAATAAACCGCATAAAATGAAAACAATGAAACATAATTTAAGGAAAGAAAAACATATCAATAAAAACATTATGCCTATTCAATGCATTGAAACAGGAGAAGTGTTTAAGACAAAGACAGAGGCAGCAAAAAGGTATAAAATAAACAGAATGTCTATACACCGAAATATTAATTTAGGTGAAGAGTTGAAGAAAATTAAATTATCTTTTTGTTATTATAGCCCCCATAGCACCACCCGGGATGACACCTAAGATACATCAACACTCCTCCCACTTTCTTTCACATTTGTCATTTATTATCCCCAACCTGAGGAGACAAGTTATATGAGTAGAATGAGAAAACCAGTTGAGCAATTAAAACTCGAAGGTACATATAGAAAAGATCGCCACAGTGAGAGGGATAAAGCCCAACAACAACTCGAACAAATTAGTAATGTAGGTGCAATTGAAATAATAATCCCAGAGTTTTTAACAAACAAAGTATTACAAGATAGATACAAGTTCCATTGCCAATATTTGATAGCATTAAAATTATTAGAGCCGCAAGATCTAGATTTGCTTGATATGTCGTATGATCTTTTACAACGTGCAGTTGATATAAGAAAAATGCTTGACGCTCTTCAGGCAAAAAATGTTTTGATGGAAAACAAAGACGACATATTGAAATATGATCAATTAAGTAAAATGTATATTCGCTACATTGATCGATATAAACAGATAGCATCTGTTTTTTATGTTTCACCCGTTGCTCGATCAAAATTAATTCTCGACGCCCAGCAAATCGAAAAAAATAAAATTGAGAAGAAGAGTTTAATGGAGCAAATGTTAGAGAGGAAAAATGCATAGGAGGAAATATGTTAAAACTAAGAGTATTTAATAAACCAAATGAAGTAGAAAAATATCTGCAAGTAAAACTATTTAATAAGTGGTTTACATTGTGGCACAAAATAAAATGACAATAGACCAACAAGCAAAATATAAGTTATTAGACAAGTGGTGTGACAGACATAATAAACCCGAGATAGAAAATATTGAAGGTTATGATATGTGCGAAGATTGTTTAAATAATATAAAAAACATAGGATCAGGTGATAAAAAATACACTGCTCAAGTATTAGAAGAAATAGCAGATATGATTAAAAAAAATGACAACGACAAATAAAGAAGCAAAAGTGGAGGTAGATATGGATAGCAGAGAAAAATATATTTTATTGGGTATATATAATATGGCGATGGAAAAATACAATATAAGGAAAAAGAATCTGATAGAAAGAATTTTAAAATCAATAAAAGAAAATAGAAAAAGGAATAAGTGGTAGATCATAATAAAGATGTAATTAAGTATTGCAATGATATATTAAAAGGAAAAATCCTCTCAGGTAAATATACTAAAAAAGCAATCAAGCGTTTTTTAGAAGACCTTAAACGTCAAGACGATCCTGGTTTTGATTATGTCTATCTCCCTGAATATGGCAACGCAGTTATTGAATTTGCTGAGACATTAAATATTCCTGATATAAAACGAGATGATGGAACAAAAAATCTTATACTTCTTCCATGGCAAAAATTCATTTATCACCAATTATATAGTTGGAGATATAAATCAAACCCAGAGAAAAGACGTTTTCGTTTTGGCTACACAGAGATAGCAAGAAAAAATGGTAAGACAACTGGATTGTTATTTCCTCTTGTTATATGGGACTTTATTGAAACAGATAGTGCAGAGAGTTATTTCGTATCAGCAGATGGTGAACAGAGTAAGAAATCATATCGAGAATTATTATATATTATTAAAGCAGATCCAACATTAAAAAATCAGATACAAGATACTGTCAGCGCAATCGTGTTAAAGCATTCTCGCATCTCGTTCTTTAGTGCCGAGAGTGTTGGTATTGATTCATATAAAAATAGTTTATCTATCATCGATGAATATCATCAATACCGGGAGAATAAAATAGTCACTGCATTTAGATATGGTGGTAGAGCGAGGTTAAATAACCTTACTTATATCATTACATCAGCAGGTTTGGATATTTCTCTTCCTTGCTATGTTGAGGCAGAGAGGTGTAAAAAGATATTAAACAAGATAGTAACTGATGAGAACTATTTTGGTATCATATATTCGCTTGATGATAATGATGATTGGCAAAACCCGGATTTATATATCAAAGCAAACCCATCGTTAGGAAGCATATTAGATATAGAAGTATTAAAAAAAGATCTTGCATCTGCACAATCAAATTCAAGTGAAGTTCCAGATTTTAAAAGCAAAACTTGTGGTTTATGGACACAAGCCACAGTTAATTGGATATCTCTCGATAAGTGGGATGCATCAACAAGTCAAGAATATATTGAAGATGAATTAGTTGGGCTACATTGTTGTGGAGCATTCGACTTGTCAAATATAAGCGACTTTACCGCCTGGACTTTATGTTTCAAAAAAGATGACAAGTATATTTTTAAGCATCGTTATTTTATACCAGAAGAAACAATTTATGCTCGGTTCAAGAAAGAGAATATAAACATATTGGAGTGGGTTGAAAAAGGTAATGTTGTTGCTATTCCAGGTGGGACGATTGATTATGATGTTGTTTATGACTTTATAAAAAAAGATATAGAGAAATATAAACCAAGACGTATCCATTTTGATAGTTGGAATTCTACTCAAATGATTAAAAGCATTGAACAGGAAATATCAACAGATTTATGTGTTCCATTTAATCAATCACTCAAAATGATGACAACTCCAAGTAAATTATATGAAAAACTTATATTCGATAGAAAGATAATAGATGATTCCCCTGTTCAAAGATGGATGATAAGCAACACACAAATTAAAGCAGACGTAAATGGAAATTACAAACCACTGAAAGATGATGTTCGTAAATCTGCAAAACGAATTGACGGTGTGATAACTGCTATTATGGCTCTTGATGCGGTTGAAAATACTGATGATATGGGTGAAAGCTCATTTGAAGAAATTATGTCTATAATCTAAATAGGAGACATTTATTAATGGGATTATTTAATAATAGGGCATCAAATGCCCATAAACAGAGGGCACTTGGTGCCCAGAAAAGAAGAGACGATAATTATTTTCCATTTGGTGTAAGCGTATTGTCTTCAACAAGTTCAACTACAGCAGAGAAACACCCAACATCAATTGCGTGTATGAACTTAATTACAAGCGCAATTGCTGCTATGCCATTGGATATATTTCAAGGCACAAAAAAAGCCACTGACCACTATTTATATCCCTTATTGCACGATGAACCAAATAGGGATGAAACAATTGATTTGTTTCTAAAGTTGTTAGTTAGAGATTATTACAATGGGAATATCTTTATTTATGTTTATCGTAATGATAGGGGGTTTCCTGCATCATTATTTAGGGTAGACCCAAATACCGTAGTTGTAAATAAAGATAGTTTTGGTATTAAAACATATAAAGTTGGAAATAAAGTTTATGATTACACCAACATTTTACACATACCATCACCATGGGGATATGATGGTAAAACATCACAAGGGTTATTCAAATATGCGAGTGGGACATTTGATATTGTAAAGAAGGTTGAGGATTATTTAATTTATGGTATGGATAACTCATTTGGAAAACGTCTTATTGTCGATCTTACAAACGCTCTACCCAACGCAACTGAAGAGCAAATAACCGATTTGAAAGCAAAGTTTGTTTCTTTATATACTGGTGTTGCAAATAGTGGTAAGCCACTATTCAAAAATAAAAAGTTTGACTTCAGTGTTTTGGATGGTGCAGGTTTTGATGCTCGTTCTGCTCAAATGGTTGAATTGAGGGAATATCAAGACAACGAGATATTACGTTTATTTGGTGTCCCAAGTTCATTCATAAACCCAGATAAATATTCAACAGAGTTAGAAAACATATATTCTTTGTTTGTTGATAATGCTGTTAGACCAGTTGCAAACGCAATTGAAAAAGGTTTAGAGAAAATATTATATCCTGGTGAAAGAGAAAAGTATTCCATCAAGTTCAATTACAACTCCATTATGAAGACAAAGATGAGTGAGAGAATAGACGCATATACCAAGCAACTTGGTTCGGGCATCTTATCAATAAATGAAGTAAGACAGAAAGAAAATTTAGATCCTATTGCAAACGGTGATAAGCACTTTGTTAATGGTGGGAATTGGCTTGATGTTGAAAATAATGTTTTGATAACTGGTAACTCAATTGAAGGAGAAATTAAAAAATGAAAGAATTAAGACGCTTTGATATTAAAGAAGCAACTATAGAAACGAGAATAAATGAAGAAGGTAAGAAACGTTTTATTAGTGGGCATATCCCATACAATACCCGATCTGTAAGCATGGGTGGTATCTATGAAGTAATTGCACCATCTGCATTCAAGAGAACTATCAATAACAAGAGCGATGTAAAGGCACTCATCAACCACGATGAAACCAAAGTTCTTGGTTCAACAAAAAGTGGAACACTACAATTACGAGATGGGCCTGATGGTTTATATGCTGAATTAGAATTGCCAAACACTACATATGCTGCTGATCTTTATGAAGTGATAAGGCGAGGAGATGTTCAAACATTATCATTTGGTTTCATTCCAGAAAAGTATAAAGATGAAGGACAGACAAGAACATTAACAGAAGTGAACCTTAAAGAAATATCATATGGTGTTGTTTATCCTGCGTATCCTGCAACATCATCTAAAACATATTTGCGCTCATTTGTTGAGGATAAAAAAATTGACTATGAGCAATTGGAAAATGTTTTTTCAAAGATAAAAGATAACAAAATTGAAGAAAAAGATAAAGATATATTAGTAAAGTTCATTGATGAATTAAATGAATTTATTAAACCACTTCCAGAACCCGTCAAGGAGACACCCGCTCCAGAGAGTACTGTCCCAATTGACACTTCTAAAGATGATTTAGAAAAGTTCAATTTAATTCTAGATACAGAACTTGCATTATTAAGTTTATAAAAACAAGGAGAACTATATTATGACTATTGAAAAATTCAATGAAGATTTAGAAATTCGCTCTATCCAAAACAAAGTAAATAAAGGCGAAATGACAATTGATGAAGCCAAAGTAAAGTTAGATGAGCTTAGAGTAAGAAGACAAGAATATGACAAGCAGCTTGCACTCGCCTCTGCCCCACAAGAACAAAGATCAATGGCATACGCTGATATGCAAAATGCTATGGTTGAGAAGAGAGCTATCACCCTTCAAGGTAATGGTGCTATCAATCAAGTAACTGAAATTGTAACAGAAATAATTGCCAAGACACCATTACTTGATGGACCAAGTTATTTCTATGGTGCTAATGCATCCAATAGAATTCCTCTTTTAACTCCTGGTCTTGCATCTCCATCAGAACAAACCGAGGGTTGGACAACTCCAGACGAAGATAGTACTGCTGCTCTTTCTCTTGCTGAGATCCTTCCTGTTGGTTGGACAAAGACACTTCCAGTTTCTTGGGATGTTCTCAATCTAAACTCTGCTAATTTTGAAGCACAACTTCCTACTTTTTATCAGAGAGTATTTGGTTTAACAATGCATACCCTTGTTGCCGGAAAAATGTTCCATGCAACTGGTGTAGATGCAGGTAATAAAGTTTATGCAACTGGTTCTGGTTCTACTGGTGCTGCATATCCAACTCTGCACGACTATATTGATCTTTCATTCACTATGCAAGATAAAGTTATGCTTAATCCAAGAATTGTATCAAATAGTGTTATGATGATTCAAGCACTTAAAACAGCAACCGATACTGCAACAAAAATAATTGCAGAAGAATATTACAGAAACAAATCTATCAATGGTATTCCAGTTGTTTTGACTTCTGCTGCTGCAAATGTAACCACAAAAGATGCTATTCAAGTTTGGGGTGGAGATCTTGCTAATGTTGGTATTGGTGTTGCTTCACAACTTATGATTGAACCAAAAAAGAAAGTTGGTGATGGAAATACTTACTTCGATGCAACAATGTATTTCAATGCCAAGATAATTCAACCAAAGAATTCATTTGCCATTATTGCAAAATAACCTCCTATAAGGAGTGTGTATGTTTACCATTGGGGTCTGGGTCGTTGACCCAAGCCCCATTTTTATTAGGAGAAAAGATGGAAATAAAATTAGATGATTTCAAAGCATATCTTGGGACATCTGAAGATGATGATACTCTACCAAATATATTTTTGAATTCTGCAAAAAATATAGTTGAAGAATATTTGAATGATGATCTTGAGACAACTTATGCAGATGATATACCTGGAATAATTATTTTAACCATATATCGGATTGGTGCATTATTATCAAGTGAGAGTAATGGAAATATTGGAATTACGAGTAAAAGTTTTTCTGATGGGTCAAGGACTTTTATAAAGACAACAGATTACGAGCCTTATCTATTACAGATTGCTCGTTATATAAAGGTTGTTTAATGACACTACAAATTGATTTTGATGCCAAAGATACTCTTAACAAACTCGATCTTGTTAAAAAAGATATGAATAAAATTGCCAGGCGTATGATGGCTAAAGTATTCCAAGCAATCAGAAGAGATACTAGGAACACAAAATTAAAAGGTCAAGTGCTGCAGAAGAGAAGTGGTAATTTAATGAAAAGCATAGTTTATAAGACTAAGCCTGATTTCACTGGGTATATAGTAGCACGACAAATATATGCAGGTATGCACGAGTTTGGTGGCAAGATACTTCCAAATGGTAAGTATAGAATGAATGAAAAATATAAAGGATATTTATCATTCAAATTAGAAGATGGAACCTTTAGGCATATCAAAGAACTTACAATACCACGCAGACCATTTTTAGGGGATGTATTTTATTCATACTTTACCACAAATAAAGCTGAGATACTTATGGAACAAATTCTTGATATAGCATTAAAGGAGTTATTTAATGATAAATAGTGTAGTTAATAATGTAATAACATATTTAAGAAGTAATATTAATGCTGACACTTATGTGTTGGGAGAATACCCAGATCTTGATAAATATAAAAACCCAACTACAGTTTATTTTTTAACTCCTGATTATGAGTTTGAAGAATTATCAAATGACCATAAGTTGATGCGTTTTTCTCTTGAAATATATGTTGTTTATCAGAAAAGCCAGAAAGATAATATGAGAAACCAAGCAGCATCATTATTAGATGCTGTATATACCTTAGTTAAAGATGACCCATCATTAAATTCAACGGTGGATTATGCAATGATAAGTTCAATTAGAGTTTATGATGGTGTTGAAGGTGCAGATAATGCACGTGCTGTTTATATAAAAATTGATAGTATAAAGGAGATATAATACATGGGATTAATAAATGGAAATAGCGGTAAAGTACAATTTGGTTTAGAATCAAGTTATAGTA
>Ga0209507_1000682_pt1 | contig 33758 bp, 60 predicted proteins | sample AD_UKC028_MetaG_FD_184414 | JGI IMG/M metagenome (GOLD analysis project Ga0209507, IMG submission 184414) | Active sludge microbial communities of municipal wastewater-treating anaerobic digesters from USA - AD_UKC028_MetaG (SPAdes) (version 2) | ecosystem: Engineered > Bioreactor > Anaerobic >...
TTGTCGACGGTGATCTGGCTGGTCTCGGGGTTGGTCTTGTTCAGGTCGACCGGTCCGGCCGGCGCGATCTCGGCCAGCTGATCGCGCGTCTGGTCCTGCAGGGCCTGCTCGTCGACCAAGCGCTGGCGCTGGCCTGCGCGGAACTCGTCCACCTGCAGCGCGGCGGCACGGGCCTTCGCCGCATCGGCGCGGCGCGCCGCCAGGTCGGCCTGCTCGGCTTCCCAGGCCTGGCGGCTGGCCTCCTGGTCCATGCCGCGGCGAATGTTGGTGTAGGCCCCGCCGAGGCCGCCCAGGAATGCGAATGCGCTCATGCTGCTCCTCGTCGTTTACCAGAACAGGCTGGCGTCCGCCCCGGACGGCAGGCCCTGAACGCCGCCGCCGCCGAAGCCGAAAAGCCCGCCGACTCCGCCAAGCCCGCCTGCTCCCTGAATCAAGCCTCCCGTCAGGCCACCAAGCCCCGCCGCAGCGTTGTTCCAGCCGTTGGCGGCCATGCCGTAGGAGTCGGCCAGTCGGTTCGCTGCGGCGCCGGTGTTGTTGAAGTAGCTCTGGTAGGCGTTGTTCATCGGGATGTTGGAGGCCAGCGTGCCGGCCAGCCCGGCGCCGGATTGCGCGCCTGCGGCGCTGCCGGAGTTCACGCTGCCGGCATAGAAGTTGGACGAGGTGTTCGGCATGTTGCGGCCGAAGTTCGCCGCGCCGGCGCGCAGCGCGATGGCCTTGTCCTCGCTGGTCTGGCGCGAGTTGTTCTTGGCCTGCGCCGTGCCCAGCGCCTGATCGGTCACCGAGCGTTGACCCATCGCTGCGAAGGCGCCTGAGTTCGGGTTGATGCCCATCCGGGCCAGGCCGCGCCAGTTCTGCCCGCGCGCGTTGGCAAACTGCTGCGACACCTCGGCCCCGGCGCGGTCGGCGCGCGAGGCGACCTTGTCCGCGCTGTCGTAGTCCATCGCGTCCGTGACGACCTGGCGCTCGACCGGCTGGAAGGTGTCTTCGTAGTATTCGCGCTGGTCGCGGGCGAAGTCGCGCTGCTCGCTGGACGTCTGCAGCATGTCGTCGGCCAGACGCGTGCGCAGGGCGGCGTCAGCCTTGGCGGCCGGCCTGGTGTCCTCTTCGTAGACCTTCTTGTTCCACGCGAACTGGTCGCGCGCCAGGTCGTTCTGCTGGTCGGAGGCGTCGCGCTGCGCGTCGACGGCGTCCCCCTGCGCCTTGGCGCCCTTGTAGGACGAGTAGGCCGCCCCCACGGCGCTCGTGACGACGGCTGCTGCAATAACGCTCATGCTGCGATCCTCTGTGTGGCGCCGATGTGGCGCTGGTACTCGTCGGGCGTGCGCGCGACCAGGAAGTCTTCCAGTGCCCTGGGCTCGCTGCGCTCGGGCGGCAGCTCGCCGGCCCAGGCGTCCATGTTGTGCACCGTGGTCCAGACCACGTCCTCGTGCACGAAGCCGACCTTGCGCACGCCAGGCTTGCCAGGGAAGGTGCATGGCGCGACCAGCTCGACGATGCCGCCATGCTCGCCGAGCATCGAGATGCGCCCGGCCGACAGCACGTTGATGTGCGGCCGCTTCTGGATCTCGCCGATGGCAAAGGTGCCGGCGGGCAGGCGCAGCTCGCGCGCGTACATGCCGTCGGCGTGGTGGTGGGTGAGCGGCAGGTCGGCCGTCAGGCCCGCGGCCAGCATGTGCGCCAGCAGCGTCTCGACGCGCTGCGCGAGCGCGGCGGGCTCGATCGGCGCCACGGACTGGAACAGCTCGGCGAGCAGTGCCGCAGGCGGAGCCGCGTCCAAGAGGACCATCGCTCCAGCGGTTGGTTCGTCAACGATCTGCTCGTCCTGGGTCACATCGCGCGCCTCATCCTGGATACGGCTGCGTATCACAAACAGATTGTAGCCAACCCAACCGTGCGTCAACCGCCGATCGGATGGCCGCTGGTGCGGGCCGTGCCGCCGGCCACGACCACGGCCTGTGGCGCACCCACGAAGGGCTGCAGGGATTGCGCCACGGCGGCCGAAAATCCGGTGATGGGCGCGTTCGCCGTCGCGCTCGACCTGATGAGCGGAAAGAGGGGGTGCACTGCGTCGACAGACCCGGACAGCGGCGCAGCAGCGCTCTGCGATGCAAGCGCAGACGTCTGGATGGCGGCGACGAAGGCCATGCGTCACTCGTAGATCGCGGCGAGGCCGAACGAGGCGGACGTGTAGCCTGAAACAGTCAAGCCCAGGCTACCCAAGGACAGATAGGTTCGCGACACTCCGCCAACAAGCGCCACGGAGAACGTGGTCAGCTTCGGCGCATCGGCGGGCGCCACGCCGCATGCAAACGCAAACGGCTGTACGTCGGGCAAGTTCAAAAAAAACTGGTAGGCTTGGTAGTTGCCGCCCGCGAGGCTGCTGGCCGGCAGGCCGGGGAAGGCGGCGTAGCCACTGCTCACGTCTGAGAATGTCTCTGCGGTCGCGGCCGTGCGCACGGACTGCGCGGTCACCCCTGAGGAGCTGTTGCTCCTGATAACCATGAACCCGACCGACGTGGGCGCGCCGCTGCTGTCTACGGACTTGCCGACGACGCATACGCCCATTGGGTAGGAGCCGGACCACGAATTCATCTTGAAGACAATCGACAGCGAGTTGTTTGTGACCGACAGATAGGTCGCGTAGTTTGTTGTCGCTGACGCCGCCACGTTGCCCGAAAAGAAAACAGAGCGCGTGCTCTGCTGCCCGGTCAAGCTCCCGGAGCCGTTGCTGCCGGTGCCCACGGTGATCCACATATTCGACAGCGACACCCCGCCAGCGGTGCCGAACTCGAACTTGAAATAGAGTGAGCTGTCGGGCAGCCTCCAGATTTCGTAGCCTGCGGCCGTGTTCGTGCCCGGGCGGACGGCCGTCCCCCAGTTGATCTGCCCGGTGTCGGCGGTCTGCACCAGGCCGGCGAGGGCAAGATTCACCCCCAGCTCCGACCCCCAGGCCCTGAAGCCGGCGTCGGTGGTGTGATCGAGGGGGGAGGTGTAGGTTCTCGTCGTCATGGGGTGATTTCCAGGAAGATGCGCAGCCCGGTGAAGCCCGAGCACGACGTCATTGAAAACTTCAGGATGTCGCCGGCCGCGACGGACGTCGTCCAGCCGGTGAGCACGGTGCTGCTGTACTTGTGGCCGGCCGCGATGTTCGGCGGCGCGGCCGCGACGATCGAGTCACCAGCCCCGGGCGGGTAGCTCGCGTAGACATCCTTCTTGATGTCGATCACGCACGAGCCTGGCCCGCCCTCGCCGAGCACGACGACCTTGGTGATCGTGCCGGCCCGCGGGCAATGCACGCAGGGCTCGTCGGCGCCGACCGGGTCGATGGCCGCGCCGCCGCCGGACCAGCTGGCGCCGCGCACGTCGATCGGATCCGGGCCGCCTCCGCCGCCTGCCACGACCGACCCTTCCGCCGGCGCCAGGCGCCACTCCTCCGCAGCCTCGTCGAAGACGGCCACCGCGCGCACCACGGTGACGGCGCCCGGCGTGTCGTCGACGACGGCGTCCGTCAGCCACATGTCGCCGAAGCCGACCGTGTGCCCGCCGACCGCGTCCTGCGTCAGCACCAGGCGGTACTCGGCGCCCTCCATCAGGCTGTCGATGTCCTCGATCACGCAGTCCTGGTCCACCAGCAACGTGAAGGCGTTCGATGCGCGCCCGTCGATCCACACATTGCCGTCTGCCTCGACCGACAGGTCGACGCTCTGCACCGTCTGCGCGCCGATCCAGTGGTTCGGCCGCTCGACGATGTCGGCACGGGTCAGCCACGGGCGCGCCGCCAGCGCGGCGATCTCGTCGGCCAGCTCCTGCACGCGCCGGGTGAAGAGTGTTCGCTGGTCCGTCAGTGTGCGCTCCAGCTGGCGCATCGCGTTCTCCAGCCCGCTCAAATCGACCGGCTGGCCCGCGGAATCGGCCGACTCGACGGTCGGCGCGGCGCGGGCCTTCAGCGCAGCGATCTCCGTGTTCAGCGCCTCCAGCCGCTGCGCCAGGTCGCGCTCGGTGACGGCACGCTCGAAGCCGTCGCCGCGCGCGCCCAGCCGCACCTCGACCCATTCGCGCAGCGCCTCCAGCGCCTGGCGGGCCGCCGGGTCGGCGACGCGCGAGGCCTGCAGCCCGGGCAGCCGGGCCGGCGCGTTGGCATGCGGGCCGCGCCGCGTGAGCTTGCCGCTGGTCACGCCTTACGGCTCCTGTTTGGTTGCGTCATGACTGTTTGTTCTACGGCCGGCGCGCCCAAGAGACGCGAAGCGTCAACGACAGCTGCTTGGTGCCGATCTTGTTGAAGGTCGGCGAGAACTGGAACTGGTAGACGCCCAGACTGGACGGCAGGACGACGGACGTGACGTCGCCGATGTTCCCGTAGAGCAAGTCCCAGAAGTGCAGGATGTCCCGCTGGTGGCTGGTGGCCGAGTAGGCCTGCGGCGAGCCGATCAACGGCCCGTTGTTGGCTGTGCCGGAGGGGGTGCTGGTGATGGCGCCGAGGGTGCCGGCGTAGACGATGGGGTAGTGGGACGGGTTGGCGCCGATTTGGCTGAGCGGGTAGGGGCACCAGGCGTTGACGCCCGTGACATAAGCCGCGCGCGCCGTGACGGTGTACTCCACGCCGGACATCGTGAGGGCGAACGTCGTGTCTGTGAGTGGCGGGTACAGGCGCAGCGTGTAGGTCACGTCCAGCACCTCGTCGGACAGGACGGTGACGGTCGTAGGCTCGCCCTCGCCGTCCAAGACCAAGGCGCGAGACCAGAGCGTCGACCCGGTGGACTCCCAGCCGATGCCGACCTCGCTGATGTTTCCGGCGGCAGCCCCCGTGGCGAAGCGGTAGGTGGTGGTGTACCAGCCGAAGTACGGCGCGCTTGCCTGCGCGCCGTAGGCGTTGAAGACGGTGTTGTTGGTGGCGGCGACCGGGATGGCGAGGCTCGTGTCGCCCACGCTCGGCTCGGTAGACCCGCTGCCGGCGCGGCACCACCCAATGATCGCGCCGGTGCCCCAGCGCTCCAGCCCGATGTCGGTGATCAGGTTGTCGAATTCCGCGAGGAACCGGCGCGACCCGTCCGGGCGCACCGCTTCCATCTTGAAGTGCCCCGAAACGGAGCCGCCCAAGGTGAGCACGGCAGGCCGGTCGCGCGACCGACGCAAGTCGGAAGAGGGCAGCATCAGCCCATGCTTACGCGAAAACGAGAAGTCGCTCTGGTTCATGTAAGGGTTCCTGCAACGATGAGGGGCGCCCCGGCGTCGATCGACTCCGGTGCCATGGTGGTGGTGATCAGGATCGTCCGCAGCGAGCCGCTGACGATGACGCCGTCGCCGTCGACAGCCTCCTGCAGGGACGTCGAGCGCAGAATCTCGCGCAACACGCCAGAGGGAATCACGACAGACGCGTCGATGGCTTCCAGCAAGGCCGTCGACTTCAGGACTTCGCGCAGCAGGCCGGACACGATCACGGCGTCGGCGGCGTCGAGGCTGTCCACCGGCGGCATCAGGATGCGCATGCGCGACACGACGCCGGCGGCATCCAGCGCCTCGTCCACCTCGACGGCGTAGGGCCGGCTGGTGAGGACCGCGCTGGTCGGCACGAGATCGCCGAGCGGCGCCGACATCGTAGCGATGCGCCTCGTGTGCAGGTCGAATCGGTAGATCTTCATGTGGCGCTCAGCTCCGGCGCGCTACCGGCCAGCGTCACGGTCGTGCAGCGCACCGCCGACTCGACCTCGATCTCCAGCCGCCGCCAGCGGCCCGCGGGGACGCGCGTCGGCGTGCGCGTGGCGGTCGTGATCTCGTGCACCAGCACGTCGTCGCCGTAGAAGCGCAGCGTCACCGCCCCGCCAAGGTCGCCATTCACGCGGATCCAGCCGAAGCTCTGGCCGCGGGCCGGCGCCGTCAACCTGGAACGCCAACGTCCGCCCATCAGGGCTCCGCCGAAGAGCGGGAGCACCTCGCTGCCTCCAGCCGCATACAGCGTGTCCGTCAGCAGCGCGCTGTGCGCCGCCGTGACTTCCCCCTGCTCGACGACCTCGTCGCTGAGGAACTCGAACTGCATGCGCAGGCCACGGCTCATGCCGAGCCGCCCGATGCGCGTGGTCCCCGAGGGGATCGGGCCGAGCGGCCTTTCGACGCCGAACCGGTCGCGCTGCTGGCGCTCGAACATCTCGCCGTCGCGCAGGTAGACGAACACGACGTCCGACGCGCCGAGCTGCTTCGGGCGCTTGTCGTCCAGCGATGCGCGCGGGCTGGTCACACCGGGGAACGAGGTCGTCACCTGCGCGCCTGGCACCGAGTCGTACCAGCGCAGCTTGGCCATGCCGGCGGCCACGTAGGCCACGGCCGGGCGCATGTTCTGGTCGAAGGTCAGGCTCAGCTCGGTGATGCCCGGGTCGCTGAAAAGCACGATGCCGGGGTCGCCCAGCAGCGCAGCCGCCTCGGTGGCGATGCGCACGTCGTTGCCGTCGACCCAGGCGCGCCAGGCCTGCACCATCAGCCCGTCGTTCGGGTTGTTCAGCCCGGTGCCGCCCAGCTCGCGGTCGACCAGCATGTCGTCGCGCTCGATGTCGTCCGGCGGCAGCCACTCGGCCGGCAGGGGTGTCGACGAAAGCAGGTGGTCAGGCAGCACGCGCGGCCCCCGCGAGCTTCAGCTCCTCGGCCGATCCGGCCAGCGTCAGCGTCGCCGCCCGGATGTCTCCCTCCAGCTCGACTTCCCACTCGCGCCCGCGGCCCGCCGGCACGCGCAGCATCACGTCGGCCGCGGCGACCACGCTGTGCAGCAGCGCACCGTCGCGGTACAGCCTCACCGTCACAGCGCCGTCGAAGTCGCCGCCGACCATCATCCAGCCGAAGCCCTCGATGTCGTTGCGCACGAACACCGGCGAGCGCCAGATGCCGTCCTGCATGTCGCCACGGTACAGCGGCAGCACGTCCACGCCATCGGCCAGGTACAGCGTGTCGGTCAGCAGGTCCGGCATCGCCGCGGTGGCCGTCGCGTCGAGCACGGCAATGCGCTTGCTCGCCAGGTCGAAGCGGTAGGCGATCGTCAAGGCGCCGGCTCCGGCACGAACAGGTGGTACACCCCTTCAGCGAAGGCGCCGAAGCAGTTCGGCAGGTCCAGTGCCTGCCAGTCATCGCGGTCGAATGCGCCCTGCGTCATCAGCTCGACGCCCTGCGGGCCGGCCAGGCACAGGCCATCCGGGCTGGCGTAGACCACGCCGCCTTCCATGCTGGCGATCGTGCGCTTGGAGGCGCAGGCCTGCGTCGACTCCATCTTCTGCAGGCTCATCGACGCGCTGTCGGCGCCGCTGGCGTAGTACGGGTGGCCCTCGGTCAGCACCACCAGCGTCTGCCCGAACACACCCAGGCCGACGATGTTGAACTCCAGCGGCTGCTGGTACTCCACCGGCCAGGCATGACCCTCGTAGGGCTCGCAGAAGCACAGCGTCTTGCCGAAGAAGCCGGCCATGATGCCGTTGGGCAGGCCGACCAGGCCGATCAGGTCTTCCGGCGGCTCGGCCCAGGTCATCGTCGGGCAGGGTTCCTGCAGCTCGCCCTGCGTCAGGCTGTCGCTGTAGGTCAGCACATCCGCGTCGAAGTAGTTGAACTCGCCGTCCTCGATCACCGCATTGGCGGCATTCTTGTCGGCGATCAGCTGCCACGCGGCGCCGCTGTTCGTGGTCGAGCTGCGGTACAGCCTCCAGCCGACGATGAAGCGGTCCACCGGCGGCGCAGGCACGGTCACCGTGACGCTGTCGTTGCCGTCCAGCTCGAGCAGCACCGACGCCGGGGACACGCCGCTCTCCTCGCCGCGGTCGCTGACCCAGGTGAAGAGGTAGGCCCGCGTCTCGACCTCGCGCTGCACCTGCGTCGGCAGCGCCGCCTCGACATCGGCGCCGTACTTGGTGCTCACCAGTTGGCGCACCTCGTCGTCGATGTCGGCGTAGAACGCGCTGAGCGCGTCCGACGCTGCGGTCGCGCGCCGCACGGCCGTGGCGAAGCCGGCCGCCTTGGAGCTGGCCTCGGTGTTGCTCGCGCCGTAGCTGGCGATCAACTGCAGCAGGGCCAGCTGCGCGGCCTCCAGGTCTTCGGTCAGGCCGAGTGATGGGGGCGCGGCGCCCTCGTACAGCGCATCGACATCGGCGACGATGTCGTCGATCACGTCGTTGTCGAGTAGCTGGCCCGGCGGGTCTTCGGTGTTCTGCAAGCCCTGCAGCGCCGTGGTGAAGGCGGCATCGTTCAGATCCAGCCCGGCGGCCCGGATGCGCCGCACCGGCACCGCCCACCAGCTCGACCCGCCGTGCGTCACGATGCGCCCGCCCAGCGAAGCGTCCTGCAGATAGGCCTCGTTGGCGTTGTACATCGCGTACCCGGTGTCGGTCGCGGTCATGCGCGCCAGGTAGGCGTAGTCGCGCGACTCCGTGGTCGGCAGCGCCGGCGAGGTGGCCGTGCCGTGCGCCAGCCAGTAGCCGATGCCCGCGGCGTCCGGGTCGAGGCCGGTGATCGGCAGCGGCGTCGTGCCTGGAGCGAAGTCCGCGCCGGCCGGGTAGCGCGCGATGTTGGTCAGCTGGATGTCGGCGACGTTGCCCGACATGTTCTCGCAGATCTTGCTGACCTGCAGCTCCTTGGCCCAGTCCGCCGACCCGAAGCGCACCCCGTTCATCCAGAACGTCAGGCGCCCGACGCCCATGCCGGCGCCGTCGCTGCAGATCACCAGCCGGCCCCAGGTGTTGGCGGGCAGGATGACGGCGCCGCCGTCCTTGACGATGCGCTTGGTGCTCCGGAAGGTGGCGTTGTAGCCCATGCGCGCCAGGATGTGGTCGGTGCCGCCGGTCTCCAGCCGGATCTTGCTGATCGAGTCCTCGAAGCCCTGCGAGTGGATCGTGACGGCCGTCAGGTCATTGGGCAGCCGGATGCGCGCGCTGAGGGTCCAGGCCATGCTGGTCTCGATGTCCGGCACGCTCAGGCCATGGTCGGTGCCGAAGGTGAAGATGCCGTACTTCGAGGCGGCGGCGAACGGCCCGTCGGTGGCCGCCGAGATCGAGGCCGAGCCATGCACGCCAGGGACGACGGCGCGGGGGCCGACGTCGCTGAAGTTGGTGCTCATGGGGAAGTGCCAGACCACGTCCTCGCGGAACGGATCCAGGCCGGCCAGGTTCGCCGGCGCGCCAGGCGTCGGCGCCGCCCCTCTCGGCGTGGCGCTGTCGTTGGCCTGGGCCAGCGTGGCGATCTCTCCGGCCAGGCGAGCGACCTCCTCGTCCGCCTCGTCGGTCGTGAACTCGTCGCTGACCACCAGGTCCGCGGTCGGTGCGGCGGTCGGTGCGGGCACGCCCAGTCGACGATAGGCGCCGCCCTGCCAGGCCTCCGGGTAGGCCGCGCGGCCCGTCAGGTAGACGCGCTCGAAGCCGGCGTCGTTGATCTGGCCGTTGACGTAGTTCACGTCCTCGGTCGAACTCAGCCACACGCCCGACGGCGTGCGGAACAACGACTTCGTGCCGGCAGCCACCGCGGCCACCGCAGCGCCCGGGCCGCGCAGGGGGCGGAAGTCGCCGAAGCGCAGGTCCAGGTTGTGCGCCTCCTGGGCCGACGAGCCGGGCAGCCGGCGCTTCTGCACCGACGGCAGGATGCCGCCGAACTCGTTGATGTGCAGCACCGACATCGGTCAGGCCTTCCAGGACACCCAGCTGGTGTCGGCGCGCTCTTTCGTCGGCTCGCGCTCCAGGTGCACAGGCGCGCTGAACGTGATGCCGTGCTGCGGGTGCGTCAGCCACAGCGCCTGGCGCGGCGGCTCGAAGCCGAAGTTGTTCGCGTTGGCGTACTCGTCGTAGCCCTTGAGCGAGCCGTTGACGATCAGCCGCTGCAACTGGATCAGCTGGTGCCAGTGGCCCATCAGCATGGTGTCGTAGGCCATGCCGATCTGGCCGTTGCGCGAGCGCTTGCGGTGGTCGCCGCGGATGATCGGGCCGAGCGCGCCGATCATGCCGTCGCCGCCGCGGAACTGGTCGCCGTGCGTCAGCAGGTAGCGATGGCCCATCACGCTGTACAGCGCGTCGGGGCCGTCGGGGATGAAGAAGGTGACGCGCTTGTCGCCCTCGAAGTGCTTGGCCAGGAACTGGTACAGAAGCCAGTCGAAGCTGGTGTAGTTGCGGCCCTTGGCGCGGATCTTGTGCGTGTTGCGTCCATGGTTGCCGCCGACGCACGGGATGAAGACCTTACCGAACTCGTCGACCAGCGCCTTGATCGCCCACACCAACGCGCCCCAGAGGTCGATCACGATCTTCATGATCTCGGCCTCGTTGGTGGCCATCAGCTCCTCGTGGATGTCGCCCGACACCATGTCGCCACCCAGCGCGAAGACGATGCCCGGGTAGCCGCCCTTGGAGCTGATGTGGTTGCGCAGCAGGTCGACAGCCACCTCGACCATCGTGCGCAGCCGCTCGTGCGCGATGGCGACGTTGAACTGGTTGACGCCGTTGATCTGGCCCGGGTCGACGATCTCGCCCCAGTGGAAGTCGCTGGCGAACAGCGTGGGCACGCCAGCGCCGTGGAAGGCCTTGGTCGGGCGCATCAGCCATCCAGGCGCCTCGGTCGCGCCAACCGCCTCGGTCAGGCCGATGATCTTGCGCTTGACGTAGTCGGCGTCCAGGGCTTCGCGGCTGGCGAACTTCAGCTCGGTCTCCAGCTCGCGCACGCGATCGGCCAGCTTGTCCTTCGGATCCACGCCGGCGTCATGCGACTGCGGCAGGCGCAGGGCGGCCGCATTCAGCCGCGTCTGCAGGCCGCCGCGGCTGATGCCCAGCGCGCGGGACGCCGCCACCTGGTTGCCGTTGTGCAGAGCAAGCACGCGCAGCGTCTCGCGCAGCGCGTCGTCGGTGAGCTTCTGTGTTGCGGCCATCTGGTCCTTAGAGAGGCTTGCGCCAGTAGATCGAGCCCTCCCCTCCCCAGGGGGAGGACGGCTCGTAGATGCGGTAGCCGCAACGGATCAGCGAATTGGCGCTGGCCGGGTTGCAGTAGGTGTAGGTGATGGCCCAGCGCATGCCGAGGCGGCGCGCGTGGCGCTCGCGTACGCGGATCATTCGGGCCTGCAGCCCCAGGCCGCGGGCCTTGGGGATGACGCCGGCGCGCACCAGGTAGACGGCGTCGACGAACTTCGACGACGGCTGCATGCCGCAGAAGCCGAGCGGCAACTCGGTGTCGTCGCGCATCACCCACCACCAGCCGGCGCCGAACTCGGGGAACGCGTCCGACGGGAAGGTGTCCAGGTGCAGCCGCTTGAGCAGCGCGATGTCGTCGGTGCGTTCGATGCTGACGCTGCGGGGCATGGCTGTCATGCTAGGAACTTACTGGTGGTTGTGCAACTTCCAGTTCTGGCGTCAGAAGCCGAAGGTCCGCGGCGCCACGCGCAGCGAGCCTGGCGCGCCGTCGTGCAGCACCTTGATGCGCGCCTCGGTCTTGGCGCCGGCGAAGCGCGTGCCGTTGAAGGCGCCCAGTTCCGGGTTGCTCCACGGCTTGCGCGGTTGCAGCATCAGCCTGGCCAGCGCGCCCTGGATCACGGCCTCGCCGTACGGGGCCATCAGCGCGTCAGGCAGTTCGGTGGCGTCGTCCGTCGGCTCGACCGCGACGCGTAGCAGCAGGGGCGCGCCGGCGGCCTGCGACGGGATCGGGAACACGCGCACCGAGTCCTCGCCCTGCTGGCTGTTGAACAGCACCGGCTCGGAGCCCGTGGCCGTATGCCAACCCGGCAGCGTGCGCGAGATCTCCGCCAGCGTCTTCGGCTTCAGCTCGCGGCCGTTCACCCAGGCCGCCATGACGGCCACGGCCCTGGAGCCCGCCGGCACGACGAGCGTGTAGGACGCCTGGTCGTCGACCAGCGGCACGGGGTCTGGGAAGATGTTCCACACCATCGTGTCGCGGCAGAACTCGCCGGCCGATTGGATCAGCGCGCGGGCCGCCACCGGGTCCGGGCATTCCGGCGCATCGAGCAGCAACTGCGGGAGGATGTCATCGATCAGCATGCGTCAGGCCCCGCTCGGGATGGGCAGCGCGCGCAGCTTCGGGTCGGGCAGACCCATGGCCACGGCCTGCAGGTTGATGCTCGCGACGAACATCTGCGAGAAGCTCGAGGCCAGCTGGCCCGAGCCGACGAACTCGGCGTCCTTCATGTACGCGCGAGCAATCACGTAGTTCACGACGTCGTCGAGGTACTTGTCGTCGACCGACAGCTTCGTGGTGCTGGCTCCGCCGGCCGTGTAGTCGCCGGCGGTCGGGATGTCCAGCGGATCGGGCAGCCAGGGCAGCTCGATCCAGACATCGGTTCCGACAGGCGCGCCCGGGCTCACGTAGAAGACCTTCGGCGTCTGCGGGTCGTAGACGATCTGCGTCACCGCGGTCGCGGAGCGCGTGTGCCACAGCGGGTCGCCCTGGTCCAGCGCGCTGCGCTCGACCGTGCGGATGGCGCGGCCCGGCGTCGTGCCGTTGGCGCCCATGTTGCGGATCGGTGCCGACAGCAGGCGGTTGCCGCGCATCGATGCCGAGCCGTCGCCGGGCAGCAGCCTGGCGGACGGCACGGTCTCGATGGACTGGCGGGTGCCGGCCTCCAGCTTGAAGGCATCCACCCGCGAGCACGAGTGCGGCAGGTACTTCGCCAGCACGCGCTGCGCGTCGTTCAGTGCGTGGACCAGGGATGTCTGGTCCCAGCGCAGGAACTGCGGGCTCATGTCCTGCAGCTGGTCGCTGACGCGCCGCAGCGCCTCGCGCACAAGCGTGGTGGATGCCATGGCTCAGGCCTTACTCGGTGACCCGGTACTGGAAGCGCGGGATGACGCGCTCGTTGATCGCTCCGCCCTGGGCGCTGGTGAGCAGCGTGCTCTGGGCGTTGTCCAGCACCGCGATGACCTCGACCGGCACGTTGCACGGCACGCCGCGCGGGATCTGGTAGGCGTAGCCGTTGATGCTCACCGACACCGCCTCGTTGCCGCCGTCGCCTTCGCTGGCGTAGATCGTGATGGTCTTGCGCTCGCCGCTCAGCTGGTCGTCGCTGTTGTTGCCGACCACAACGGTGGGCTGGACGGCCTGCGCTTGTGCCGCGGGCGCGTCGTCGATACTGGTGACTTGGGAATTGCTCTTGCTCATGGGGTTCCTCACAGAAGAAAACGCCCTCGCGATGGAGGGCAAAGAAAAGGCCTGCCAGGCGAACCCGGCAGGCCCTCAGCTCACCTACCGATTACGCGGTGGCGGCGACTTCCCCGCGGACCATGAACAGGTCGTTGAGGATCACGGCGGTCTGCATCGCCTTCCACGCGACGTGGCCGCGCTGGGCCAGCGGGTCGCTGTCCGACGGCTTCGGGTTCACGACCATCGGCGTGACCGCGAACATGCCCTTCAGTGCCACGATGCCGTAGGCGTCGCGTGCGACGTACAGCACCGGGTACACGTCGGCATTGGTGCCGGTCGTCGACAGCATCGTGCCCTTCGCGCCGCCGCCATCCGCCCACGGCTCGAACACCGTGCTCGTGACGTAGCGCACGTCCTCGACCTTGCCCAGCTCGTTCTCCCAGGGGGTGATCGAGCCGTACTTCTCGGCCGGGGTGAAGCCCGTCATCGAGCGCACGTCACCTTCGCAGTCCGGGTGGATCAGCGCGACGTAGCCGGGGGCCACGTTCTCGGTGCCGTAGCTCGGGGTCGAGCGCACGATCGAGGTGATGAAGCGCGCGTTCTGGCGCTTCAGCGCACGGGTGGCGCGCCGCTGCAGCGTGATGCTGATCGGCGTGTTCACCGCGGTACGCACGGCGCCGTTGGCGTACTGCACGTTGGTGCCCGCCTTCAGGATGCCGAAGCGCATCTTCTCGATCATCTGCGCGGCCTGCTCGCCGCACAGCGCGATGGCCTCGTTGAGCACCGGATCCTCGTGCGTGTCCAGGATCACGTCGGTGATCATGGTGCGGTCGCCGTACTGCGACAGCGTGGCCGTCACGTCGGTCGCCGCCAGGGTCTGGCCGGCCGGCGTCACGCCTTCGGTCAGCGCCACGGGCGTGGTCGGCAGCGCGCTGTAGCGCCGGAACTTGATCACCTTGGACGAGTGATCCGGCAGGGTCTTGGCCTGGCCGAACTTTTCGATCACCAGGAAGGGCAGGCCGCGCTTGAGCAGCTCCTTCTCGGCATACGCCGCGGTACGCGGGCTGATATCACCGTAGACAGTCATGTCGATTTCCTTGAAAAAGCGCCGCGGCGGGATTGCCTTTGGCGGTCAGTCGAGGAGGCGGACTGCGCGGATGCCGTGTGCAGACAAAGGTGAACCCGCCTGGGGCGCCGTGCGGCGTGTCCCTGGGTCCGTGTCATGCGCGACTGCGGTCGTCGTGCTCTCTCATTGGCGCCCGGTGATCTCCCCCACCGGGCAAGGGGCTGTGAGGCAGCTGGGGCCTCAAAGTGGCAGACAGAGAAACGCCCCGGCGTGCGGGGCGTCGGGCCGCAGATGCGATCTGCGGCGGTCAGGCATGCGCCGTGTCCTTGCGGGCGGCGCGCCGGGTTACTTCTTCTTCTCGCCCTCGTTCCAGGCGGAGATGTACGACTCGACGCCGGCGCGTGCCGACTTCATCAGGTCGGCCAGGCGCGAGCCCTTCTTCTTCGGCGGCTCGGAGGGTGCGGCGCCGGCGGCGCTGGCCGCAGCGACCGACTCCTTCGACAGGCTGTTCTGCCCGCCGGTCGGCTTCTCGGCCGACTGCGGCGGCGCCTCACCACTCGATGCGGCGTCGACCGCCTCGTCCATGCGGCGTTGCCGCGCTTTCAGGCCCAGCGGATCCATCAGGAGAACTCCTTCCATGCGTCTTCGTAGCTCGTGGCGCCGGGCGCCGGTGTCTCGGGCAGCTTCATGCCGCTGGAGCGCACGCCCTCGGCGTCGGCCAGCTGCTGGTCGGTGTCCTGGTCGACCACCGGGCTGGCGGCCGGCTCGTCGGCTGCAGCGATCTCCTCGGCCGGCGCGCCCTGCAGGCTGGCCTTGTAGTCGCCGAGCAGCTTGATGATCTCGTCGGCACTGCCGCTGCCGGCCACGCGCATGGCCTCGGCCTGCGCGTCGCCCTCCAGGCTGTCGACGTACTGCGCGAAGCCCTCGCTGCGGCCGATCTCGTCGAAGTCGGGGTGCGCGGACGCGATGGCCGAGAAGTGCGCGCGGGCCTTGCCGTCGCGGATGTCGGCGATGATCTCGTCGACCGTGCCGCCCAGCTCGCCGATCTTCTCGGCCGCTGCGCCGGCGCCGGCCTCGCGCGCCTTGGCGGCGGCGATCACCTCGATCATGCGCACGAAGTCCTCGCCGAAGTCCTCGGCCAGCTGCTTCATGGCCTGGGTCGCGGTCATCTCGCCCGACTCGACCTGCTCGGCAGCCTGTTCGGCGCCGTCAGCCAGGGTCGTGTCGCCATTGCCTTCGGCCTGGTCGGCCACCTGCTCCAGCGCGTCAGCGGCCTGGCTCTCGGTGTTCGTGCCGTCGGTCACCGGGCCATTGGTCTCGACGGGCGCGGCGGAGGCCTCGGCATCGGCCTTGGCCTTCAGGTCGGCCTCGATCTTGCGCAGCCGGCCTTCCCAGCTCTTCAAGCGCTGGCGCTCCTTGTCCAGGTCCGCCGCCTCGACCGTCACCGCGACGGCCTGGTCGGCGCCCTCGGCCGAGCCGTTGGTCTCGCCGCCCATCTCCGCGGCATCGCGCGGCTCGCCCTCCTCGGCGCCGGGCTCGTCGCCCTGGGCTTCGGCGGCGGTCTGCTCACCGGGGCCGACAGCGGGCTCGGCTTCGGCTGCGGCGGCGATGTCCACCGGCTCCTGCGCGGCGGCCGGCTGCTCGGCGGCGGGCTCGGCGCCCAGGCCGAAGGCCTCGTCCTCGGTCGGCTCGGGGCCAGACTGCATGTCCTCGTCGAAGGCGGCGGCGTAGTCCGCCTCGGCCTGCTTGATCTGCTCGGGTTTCAGTGCCATGTGGCTCGTTCCTTTCGTGGGCTTCCAACAAACGCCGGTCGCCCGGCTCGAACTGTCCTGGCGACGCCAGGGGTCAGAGATTTCAGATTCGCGGCATCGAGGCCATCGGCCCCGTGATCGCGTCCAGCAGGGCCATCACCTGGCGCAGCGCGCCCTGCTTCAGTTGCAGCTCGCCGGGCGAGATCTGCACCAGGTCGTGCATGTAGGTGGTCTTCAGTGCCGTCAGCAGGCCGACCAGGTGCGTGTGCACCTCGGTGCCGGCGTACGCGCGCAGCGCCTCGGCCCGGCCGGTGATCTGCTCCAGCACGTCCATGGCGGCGCCTTGGCTCAAGACCCGTCCTCGCCGATCAGCCGCGCGACTTGCTGCACGTCGATCTCGACGTGGTCGCCGACATCCACGCCGAAGGGCAGCCGATGGCCTGGCGCGCGCCGCGCCTTGACCAACTGCACGCCCATGCCTTGCATCATCCGCACCAGCTCGCGCAGCTGGGGCCGGCCCATCTCGCCGCTCATGCCGTGCAGCCAGACCACGCGCGGCGACTCCCAGACCGCCGTGCACACGGCCACGTAGGGCTCGAACGGCGCTGGATGCTCGACGGCGTAGAAGCGCAGGATGCTGCTCAGGATCTCGTGTCGGATCATGTATCCACCTCGCAGCTCAGCTGCAGCTCCAGCTCGGTGCTGTGGTCCAGCGCCCAGGCTGCCTTGTGGCAGTCGTACTCGGTCTCGAAGCGCTCGACATGAATCGGCGGCAGGCTCGGGAACAGCGCCAGTCTCACGACCAGCACCACCGCGAGCACGGCCTGCATCTCAGTCGACCGCCACCGTCTCGATGCCGGCGCGGCGGCCAACCATGCCGGTGGGCGCGTCCAGTCCTGCCGCGGCGTCGATGCCCTCGGGCTGCGGCGGCTCGGGCTGCACCGGCATCTCGCCAGGCTGCACCGGCGGGCCGGCCAGCTGGGCGATGCTCGGGTCCGGCGTCGCGTCCTGCCAGCCCGACGAGCGCAGGATCTCGTCGCCGGCCGGCGCGATGTGCGGCGTGCTCGTGGCCACGCCACCCGCCTGCAGCGCGGCGTACGCGGCCTCGACCTTCGTGCTCACGGCCTTGGCCACGATCAGCTCGATGTTGGCCAGGGTCTCGCGCGCCTTGGCCTGCGACGCCTCGGCATCGGCCATCAGCTTGGAGACCTTGGCCTGCGCCTCGGCCAACTGCAGCTGCTGAGCCTGCATCGCCATCTGCTGTTGCATCTGCGCCTGCTGGCTGCCCATCTCGGCCTTGACCTCTTCCTCGGTCTTGACGCAGTCGGTCAGCTCGTTGGCCTCGGCGCGCTGGCGGTTGAGCACGTCGCGCTTGATGAACGGCGCGTCCAGCTCGTTGGCCGTCATCGCCGCGAACTCGTTCAGCGCCCGGGCCCGGACCTCCTTGGCCACCAGGCTGGCCGTGCCGCGGGCCTTCACGTCGAAGTCGCCCTTGATCGCATCGTCCGAGCTGAACTGCATGTTCCAGTGGTACAGCCCCTTGATGAAGCTGATCGTCACGCCCTCGTCCCAGTTCGAGATCAAGTCCTTGATCACGATGTTGACGTTGCCGATCAGCATCGACATGCCCGCGGCCGTGCCGGCGGCGCCGCTGGTGGCGTTCTCCCCGCTCATGTAGCGCGGGATGGCCGACACCTCGTCGGCGTTGTTCTCGAACATCTGCGCCATGGCCGACAGCTCGGGCAGCCGCGACGGCAGCTCGATGGCGTGCACCGCGCGCTGGCCCGGGCTGGCGTTGTTGCGCAGCCAGACCTTCCACGGGTTGAACTCGTCGACCTTCTCCATGCTGGTCAGCAGGCCCGGGGTCACCTCCAGCTGCGGCCCCGACGTGATCGCCGCGTTGTCCAGCATCAGCCGGGTCGACGCATTCAGCATCGTCTGGTCGTCGCGCATGATCGACGCCAGCCCCTCGGCAAAGATCGACGACTCGTCCTTGTCGAAGTAGTAGATGTGGTACGGCCAGGTCACGCCGTTGATCGGCTGCAACACCGCCTTGATGATCTGCCCGTTGGGCAGCAGCCAGACGTTGGAGAAGAAGCTCTCGTGCGCCCGCTCCTCGGGCACGTCCACGCCGGCGTCGCGCAGCTGCTGGCCGTCCAGGTAGCCCCAGCGCTCCAGCACCTCGTACTTGCCGCCCACGTCGGTCATCGACGACTGGCGGTCTCCGATCAGGCTCAGCTCGGTGTCGGTCGTGCGCAGCTTGGCCTCGCCATGCGGGTGCGCCTTGACGTAGTCGACGATGCGCTGGCGGCGGAAGCTCCTGCGGTCGGCCAGGTCGGCCATGTCCGACTTGCTCATCATGTGCAGCTCGTACACGAAGCGGCACTGCGACAGCTCCGTCGCGCTCATGTCCGGGTACCAGCGCCACAGCGGCACGAAGTCCACGAAGGGGACCACGTAGCTCTCGGTCTGCGGCACCCACTTGCCGCCCTGCTTGATGAAGCGCGTGCGCACCTTGCGCTCGACCAGCGGGCCCTTCACGATGCCCGTGCCGTACAGGTTGCCGGAGTGGATCGCCTTCAGGCAGGTCTGCTTGTAGCGCGCCTCGACCAGCTGGTCGTCGATCACCCGACCCATGGCCTTGGAGCGCGCCTTGGCCCACTCCAGCACCGCCTGGTCGAAAGTCTGCCGCGTGATCTTCGCGCCCTGCTGAGCGGCCTTCGCCAGCAGCGCACGGATCTCCTGCATCTGGTCGCCCGACAGCGACGGCTTCGGCGTCGGCGCGATGTCCCAGTTCTTGTCCGCGCCGGCCGGGAACAGCAGGTCCGCCACGCGGCTGTTGACCGTCTTGATCTTCACGCGCGTCTTGCGCACGAAGGCCTTCGACCGGTTCGGGCCGATCGCCGCCTCGACCTCGGGGTCGTACTTGCCGCGGTACTGGCGCAAGTCCTTCAGCCAGCGCTGCTCGGTGTCGCGCCTGGCGACCTCGGCCTGGTTGAACTCGCCCAGCAGCGAATGGCCCAGCGCGTCCAGCGCCGGCGACTCAGGCTGCGCCCTGTCGTCGGCCAGCAGCACGCGCGCGGTCGCGGCGTACTCGGCGGTCTGGTCGGCGCGCGGGTTCACGCGGCGTCGCCCTCTTCGTCTTCCTCGGCCGGCTCGTCCAGCTCGCGGTGCGCCTTGACGTACTCGTCCTCGGCGTCCTCGCCATCCTTCGCGCCCTCGGCGGCGTCGCGCGCCTTCTTCACGGCGTCGACCAGGGGAACGTCTTCTTCCTCGTTCCAGGCGTCTTCGTAGTCGGTGTCCTGCATGGCAGTTCCTTTCGTGGTCAGTAGCCGGCCGTCGTGGCGGGCGTGTACTTGCGTGTCGGCAGTGCGCTGGATGCGGATCCGGCGCGCAAGCCCACCGGCTCGGCGAAGGTCAGCGACAGCGCATCGCCGCCGTCTGGCGACCGGATGCCGCGCTTGAGCATGTCCTTCTTCTTCTCCAGCAGCTTGCGGCCGTTGCTCGACTCGGTCGGCTGCGGCGCGCAGAGATCGGCGATCAGGGCCGGGCTGTTGGGCATGCGGCAGGGCGCGTCCTCGACCCACTCCTTCATCGTCCACCACATCTCGGCGCGGCGGTTCTCGTAGACATCCGGGTCGCGCGCACGCTCGGCGTTGTTGACTCCGATGGCCGGGATGTTCAGCTCCTGCAACCGGTCGACGATGCCGGCGCCCATGCCGCCCTTGTCGATGAACATCGCGTCCGGCTGGTGCTCGCTCCAGTAGGCGGCCAGCTTGCCGGCCACCTGCATCGTGTTCAGCTTCTCGTGGTACTCGACACGCGGCACCACGCGGCCGCGACGGAAGACGATGGCCGTGCGGTCCGCCTCGCCGGCGCCGTCGCCTGCTGGGTCGCAGCCGATGATCAGCGGTCCCGTCATGTCGCGGAAGCTGCTGTTCACCGCGGCCATCACCCTGTTCGGGCTGATCAACGGGTTCTTCGTCGGGCTCTGGAAGGCGAGCACCGCGGTGGCCGGGTACTCCTGGTCGAAGAGCCACTCGAAGCCCTCGCCGTAGCTGGCGATCTTGTTCGCCCGCCACTGCATCTGCTCGCGGTCCAGCCCGTAGGCCAGTTGGTACTCGACGTCGTCGGTCGACAGCTCCAGATCCGGCTTGACCGCGGCGCGGTACTCGTCCTGCCAGAACCAGGGGATGAAGATGGCGATGTACTCGCCGCTGCCCACCTCGGCCTGCTGCCACATCAGGTGGAAGGCATTGCCCAGGCCGTTGGCCGTGCTCTCCAGGATGATCTCGGTGCCCACGCCCTCCAGGCCGTCCGGGATGGTGTTGCCCAGGCCGGCCAGGTGCATCTGCGCGTTGCGCCAGAAGGCGAACTCGGAGCCGTGCAGCAGCTGCGCCGTGTTCGAGCGGCCCACGTCGTCGGTGCCCGCCGTCGCCAGCTTGTAGCCGCCGTCCAGTGCGCCGAAGATCAGCTCCTTCGCGTTGGACGCGCGCGTGGTCGGCGCCATCGGGTTGTGCGCGTGGTAGCGCTTGACCATCTCGTACAGGTTCGCCGTCGCCTTGTCCTCGTGGGCGACGATGAATGCGCTGCGGCCTGGACGCGTGCTGGTCTGGTGGTAGAAGCGGTGGCCGATGTAGGTCGACAGGCCCTGCTGCCGGCTCTTCAGCACCAGCGCCCGGACGTAGCCCAGATCAGCCCTCTGCTTCTCCAGCAACTCGTGCGCGTAACGCTGCGCGCGGTTCCAGATGAACGGGACGATCTTGCCGGTCTTGCTCTTGACCTTCGCGCAGTGGGCGGCGTGAGCTTCCTGGTTGTCGATCAGGTGCCGCAGCGACGCTTCACGACCCGTTTCGCTCACGCTCGATCTTCAGCAGCAACCGGTCCAGGTCACTGCCGCCCTTGTCCTCGTCGTCGATGCCGAAGGCCTGGCGCTCCAGCTTGACCAGCTTCTCCAGGATCTCGGTCAGCTTCTTGGCCGACTCGATGCGGCCCGGCCCGGTGAGCACCCGATCCAGCATCTCGTTGATTGAGCGCGGCGGCTTCTTCGGATTGCCGTCCTTGTCCTCGCCGCCGTGCACGATCTCGGTCATCTCGCGCAACAGCTCCTGAGCGGCCGGCCACTCGGTGAACAGCTCCACCTCGGCCAGCAGCCTGCCGAACAGCGCGCGAGTGCGGCCGATGTCCTTGCGGTGCTCCAGCACCACGTCGGCATTGACCTGGGCGGCCGCTTTGATTTCAAGCGGCGTAGGGGTTGCATTCGGGTTTGCGTTCCCGCTTGCATTCTGGATGAGCAGCGAATTCGTTACCGCGTCAACATCTTTCGACTTGTCGGCCACCCAGCCGTGGCTCTTGGCTCTGCGGCCAATGCTGCTGTGGTCGACGCCGAATTCCTCGCCGAGCTGCTTGTTGGTTTTAACGCCCAGCCGGTACTGGCGCTCAATGGCGTCCCAGTCGATGGCGTTCTCTTTGGAGCGGCGAGCCATCAGAACCCCCTGGCGGACAGCTCAGCCCGCGCCATGCCCAGGTGGTCGGCCTTGAGCCCCCACGGGAGCGGGACAACGCCCGCTTGTTCGCACGCCATCTCGATGCGCGCATCCTGCTCGGCGCTCCCCGTGGATGTCCACAGGAGGGCGCGGCGAATCTCCTTCAGCCTGGCGCGAGCCATGCCCAGCTGGATGGCGTAGTAGCCGACCTGCCCGATGCCGGCCAGGACGCTGCGCGCTCCGGCGTCGCCATCCTTGACCTCGATCACCGAGGCCGCCCCATCGGCGTGGAACGCCACGATGTCGGCCTGACCGTGCGGCAGGTTCACCCAGTACACCACGGTGTCGACGACAGGGTCGATCGGCAGACGATCCTCGCCCAGCGCGCCGGCTGCAGCCAGGCTCTGGAAGAGCATGACGATGGCTCGCTCGTCGTTGCGCTCGGCAGCACCGGCCAGCAGGTCGAAGGCCAGGTTCATCGCGCACCCCACTGGTGAGGCATGCCCTTGAGCGCACCCGACCGCGCTTGCGGACTCACGTACGTGGTCGTGACCCCTTTGGAGCGCACGATGGTGATGCCGAGCCAGCGGCCGATCTCCATCGGGTACGGCTCCCCGGCGCTCACTGACCTCTGCGCGCAGCTGCCGCCATTGCGGCACGCCCCAGTGCAGGAGCAGCCGCTCATCGCGCGTCGCCCTCGACCAGATCCCAGTCGACGACCCTCTTCTCCGTCGTCATCTGCTACCTCAGCTCAGGCGGATGCTGCCGGCGCGCACGCTCGTGCATGAAAGCCCGCTCGCAGTGCCCGGCGCCGAAGACCGCGTCCACGGCCTGGCGCAGCGTGCCGCCCGTCTCGCTGCCCTGTAGCTCCAGGCGATACAGACGGCTCGACGTGCTCTCGTCCGGCCACCCTCCGCACAGCGCGTTCAGCAGCTGCGTCAGGGCGATGCCCACTGCCTTCCACCAGCTCACGGCTTCCCGATCTGCGCCTGGGGCGCTTTGTCGGGGCGCAGCACGCCGGACATGCCGGCACCCAGCACCGCGGCCAGGATCAGTCCGACGCCCTTGATCACCCACTCGCTCGACTGCTTCTGCAGAGGATGCGCCTGCTCCAGCGCCTTGACGCGCGCCTCCAGCTTCTCGAGGTCGGAGAAGGCTCGGCCGAGCGTGGCGCGGTCGGTGATCTGCCGCTCCTCCATCACCGCCAGGCGGGTTACAGCATCCGCCAGGCGAGTCATCGAGCTCTTCACCTCCGCCATGTCGCTGGCCAGCCCGCGCAGCTCGGTGATGGCAGCCGTCAGCTGCACCTGCTCCTGCGGCGTCGCCATCAGTGCACCACCACGGTGGTGACGTAGTCCTGCAGGCCGATCACCTGGAGGCGGAGTCCGTCAGCTGCTGCAGCCACGTCTCGATGCTCGTCTGCGCACGCGCCGAGTAGCTCTCGGGCGACGGCGGCTTCATGAGCGAAGGCGGCGGCAGCGGGATCCTGGGGGGCGGCACGGGCGTTGAGGCGGGCGATTGCGTCGCGCAGGCCTGCAACAGCAGCACGAGCACTACGAGCCCGAGTCTCTGCAGCGTCGAGCTGCTTCTGTGTCTCATCGGCAATCCTTTCGGTCTCGACGGCCATGGCGCGCTCGGCCTCGCGGTGCGCCGCCACCTGGGCCAGCGCCGCGTCCGCCGCCGCCTGCCGGATCTGCGCGATCTCGGTGTCCTTGGCGGCCAGGCGCGTCTCGGCGGCAGACAGGCGCACGGTCTGCACGCCCAAGATCGCCAGGCACAGCGCGATGACCCCACCCAGCACGCCGAACGCCTTCCAGCTCAGCGGGTTCAGCACGCCGATCACTTCTGCACCCACTTCTGCGTCACGTTGGCCGCCAGGTAGGCGGTCACGGTCGCGATGGTCACGGCCGAGTAGACGCCATCGGCAATGTGGCCGAAGTACACCAGGCCGGTCGCGCTGGCCACGGTGGCCACGGCGAACAGGAACTTGCGGCTGCGGTAGGGGGTCATGCGACTTCCGTTCTTTGCGGCACCACCGGCTTCAGGCACAGCTCGCGCTCGGCCTTGCGGCGGTTGGTCAGCCCGCGCACCTCGCGGCCGCCGGCCCGGTTCCAGCGCAGGATCTGGTCGCACGCGGCAGCCAGGTCGCCGGCGTTCGCCAGCTTCACCAGCGTCGAGCCGCAGAACGCGTTCTCGCCGATGTTGAAGGCCAGCGCCACGAACGCGTCGTACTGGTTCTGGTTGATCGGCACCTGCACGCAGCGCAGCACCGCCGCGCCGAAGCGGTCGACGTTCTTGCGCAGGATGGCGTCGCAGCGCTCCTTCGACCACACCTCGCCGAGCTTCACGTCCGGCCCGGTGTGGCCCTCGCACACCGTGGGCACGCCCACGATGTCCACGTACACCTCGTTGCGCGAGCCTTCCCAGTTGCCGATGAAGGCCAGCAGGGATGCCCCGGCGACGACGATCGCCGCCGCGCCCTTCTTCGTGTTGGGCGTCACTTCGGCGCCGGCTGCGCCACCAGGCGGACGAACGCGCCGGCCATGGCCACCAGGCCCGACATCGCCGCGAACACGCCCGGGTTGAACACGTCGAAGAACATCGGCAACACCACCTCGGCGGCGCTCAGCAGCGCAGCCAGCGCGGCCAGGCGCACGCTCCAGGCGTTGCGCAGCACCGTCTTCCAGTCGGGCAGGAGCTTCATGTTCGACCTCGGTGGTGGCCTCGTACAGCGATACCGGCGCGGGTGGTTGCCTGTTCGCCGGGAGATGCTTTGCGCGCCGGCCGGCTCACCGCCCCGGCATCGCTGTACGGGCCCTGCTGAAGTGGGCGAGCCCCGCAACCGGCGACACCTTGGTCGTGACTGCGGGGCTCTTCTCTCGCGGCTTCAGGTTGTGCGAAGACGGCTCCGCAACCAGGTAGGTTGCGGCGCTGCCATGTTGTTCTTGTGTCACCGCCGGCCGATGACCGGTGGCGGGCACCGGATCCAGTCCCGTGCCATGGGCATCATTGTACAACGGGCAGTTTTCCGGTCAACAGGTTGTGCGCCGCTTCGCCTGCTGGGAAAACAAACCGTTGACACGCCATTGTTTGTTATGCCACAATCCCTTCACCAACCCACGGAGATCGACATGAACTACCTGCAAGAGCAAGAGGCCCGCGACTACGACAACGCCTACCACGACCGGTTCGACGGCTTCGACCGCGGCGACGCCGACTGGGACTACGAGGCCGAGCGGCTCGCCCAGAACGAAGCCGACGAGATCGAGCTGCGCGCCGCCGGACTGATCGACTGAGCCAGGGCCTGCTCATGAAACTGACCATCCCCCAGGCCCGCCCGTTCACCCGGGCCCCCATCAAGCCGGTGCAGCGCCACGCCGACCAGCGCAAGCGCCGCACGCCGAAGCACCCGCACCGCCACCACGACTGAGGAGACCGCCATGCCCAAGATCACCAAGCAGCAACAAGAGATCGACCAACTGCGCCGCGAGCTCGCCGAGCGCCAGAAGCTGGTCGGCGACCTGAAGTCCTCGCTTAGCCGCGTCTTCCGCGAACTCAGCAAGTGGACGCCTGACCTGCTGGAGGCTCGCAAGCTCTGCCTCGACACCTCCCCCACTCAAGCCTGGAAGGTCGAAGTGACGTCCTACGCGGAACGCGGGAGCTACGTGGTCGGCCAGCAACTGTTCTACACCCGCGCTGCCGCCGAGGACTACGCCGAGGCGAACGAGGACGACGATGGCCGCAGCCGATCCGTCGTCCACAAGACCCGCCCCGGCGACAAGGCGTTCGCCTAGCCTGACCACCCTGCAGCCGCAAGCCGGCTGCCACCTTTGCATCAACCACCAGGAGTCCGACATGGCCACCCGCCTGCGCATCACCCGCCCCTCGCTCCGGCACTGCTCGCTGCCGTACTGCGTCGGCATGACCACCGGCATCGCCGCCCTGCTCGGCGCCTGGTCCTGCCTCGCCTGGGTGGCGCTGTCGTGAGCCGCCGCGAATACACGGCCGCCGACGGGTCGGCCCTCCACGTCACGGCCACCGCCGAGCGCGGCTACTTCAGCGTGACGGCGGACTGGCCCAGCCAGCGCGCGGGCGGCTGCCTGCACGAGGAAGTGGCGGCTGCTGCGCCGGCCCTGAAGCCGCTCATCGCGCTGCACCTGTCGGACGCCCAGACGGGCGAGCCGATGCATGCCGAGGCGAACGGCTTCTACTGGCTCGCCGGGGCCGCAGGCGGCCTGGGCCAGACCCACCACGGGGCCAACAGCGAGCCGCCCCGCACCGGCGAGCAGTGCCTGTCGATCCTGGCGCAGCACCTGCGCATCAGCGAGGACGAGGCGCGCCAGATGACCGGGGCGGTGGCCCGCACGCACGCCGAAGAGGGCCCGACCCGAGCGAGGGAGGTGTTCTCCGGCTACGTGGAGTTCCTGCGCGGCGAGTGGGCAGCCGAAGCGGCCGCAGGCCGGGCCCTGCTAGCGTCCCTGGACGCCAACAAGGCAGGAGCCTGAGACATGGCAACCACCACCCCCCAGCTCACCGAGCGCCGCAAGGCCGACCGCCAGGCCATGGCGCAGAAGCTGGCCGAGATCGCGGCCCGTCACGGCGCGACCGCGCACATCACGGTCGAAGATGGCGACACGACCCTCGTGCTGCGGCACCCGTCCAGCCTGCAGTGCTACGTCTGGCTCGAGCGCCGCTCGGTGCAGCCAGACGTCCACGTCATCCCGTGGCACCTCGCAATCGGCTGCACCAAGCGCCTGGCGCCGTCCTTCGGCGACGTGAACCCGTACCACGGCCACAAGGCCACGCACGTCGCTTGCGGCTGGCCCGCGCTGGCCGCCGAGATCGAGCGCGGCCTGCGCGCGGCTGCCGACGGCACCGCCTACGCCTGAACCAAACCCTATAGGGATCCGCATGAACACCGAAGACTTCCTCCGCACCTACCACCTGTCGCGCAACGGCGCCAACCAGATGTACCGCCACCCGCTGTGGAAGCGGCTGGTCTACAGCGACGGCATCCGCGACCTGGCCGACGCGGGCTGCCACTGGCTGCTCGACATCATCGGCACCGAGGTGGTCCAGGCCATGACGCGCTGCACCGGCCTGGGCATCCTCAAGGCCGTCGTCACGGAAAGCCGGGCCAGGCTGGAGCTGACCCTGACGGACGACGCGCCTCCGGCCTGGGCGAGGGACGTGCCCTACACCGACCTGCCGGAAGGCGAGTGGATCCTCTACCTGTCCAGCGACGGTCGCGACTGCACCGTGATCCTGCCCAACGAATACTGACCCGAGGACCGCACCATGACGACCGGAACCCGCACCAACCCGAAGACCGGGATGAAAGAGACCTACGAGCTGCCGCCGCCGGTCGATCTGGCCCGCAGCCGCAAGGAGCTGCGCGACATGATCCACGGCAACACCCAGTGGCACGTCGACCCGGGCTCGCCGCCGCCCACGCAACCCGCACAACCTGCCGACAGCGACCAGGACCAGGACTGGATCGGCGTCTACGGGTACTGAGCCATGAAGATCACCTACCTGAACCGCATCTTCACCGAGCAGGGCTGGGACGTCTACAGCCTGGTCGAGCTGGAGGAGGCAGAGATCGAGCAGGCGCGCCAGCAGCGCACAGGTGAGGCCCGCCTGGTGGAGGACTGGCTGAACGACCGGCGTGAGTCGACCATGGCGCGCGCCGGCGACAGCGCGTCGATCTCCATGTCGGCCTCACCGCACCCGGGCCGGCCGCACACCTTCATCGTCGTCGCCGAAGTCTGCCTGGCCCGCGAGCCGAAGGCCTAACCCAGGAGCCAACCATGCCCTACCGCGCCCTCCTCATCACCCTGGCCATCGCCGCTGCGGCCGTGCTGTCCGCGCTGCACCTCGTCGCGCAGGCGCAGGAGGCTGCGCGCCGCCTGGCCGCCGAGCACGCCGCCAAGGTCTGCCGCGCCGTCGGCGACGACGCGTGCGATCTCTAAAAAATGGTCTGTTGACAATCAAACAGTTATGGCGTAACATTCAGCCTCGCCTCAACCAACGGAGATCGACAAGTGACCAAGACTGAGATCAAGCGGCTCTGCGGAATAACGCGTGGAAGTGACCATCATGAGTGACAACCAGAAAACGGAAAAACGTGTGGAAAAGCGGCAGGCGAAGAACCGCCACGGCCAGTTCATGCGCCTGGACTGGGAAGACGATTCGGACGTGGAGTACGTCTACGGCCACGTCACCCTTGACCAGGCCAAGGCTGCGTTTGAGAGCTATGGCGGCTCTGGTTGTGGTGAGGCTGTGAACGGCATCAAGCATCGCTGGGCGCGCAAATGTCCGACCGGGCAGTATTCGGAGTACGAGTGGATGCTGCACACCTACGACGTGCCGTCTCGCGGCGCGTTCCCGGTGACTGAGCTTGATGTCTCCACTGCCAGGACCGCGTGATGCCCTGCTACATCGAGCACACCAAGGACGGCGACACGATGTTCCTGTGTGGCGACCTCGGGCCGCACTGCGCAGCCGACAAGTGCGCGGCCGTGAGCGGCTGGCTGTGCGACTACCCGGTTGGCGATGGCAAGACCTGCGACCTGCCACTGTGCGGCAGCCATGCCTACGAGGTGGCACCGAACATTCACTACTGCCCCGGCCACCTGACGCTCTGGAGCGCATTCCGCGACTCCGGCGGTGTGAAGCGCGAGCTTGAGAACGTGGTCCCGTTTCCACACAGCACCACTTCCAAGTCATGACCCCGTTTCCACACGTTAATCCGTTGAGCCGATCAAGCAAGCCCGCGCCGCCGGCAACAGCGCCTGGGAGGTGCTCGCGATGGTGGTCGCCGCCGGGCGCGAGTTCCCGGACGCCGTCTTCGCCGTGTCCCAGGCCCTGCGCATGGACCCCGAAGAGGTCGAGCAGATGGAAGCCGACTACGACGAGTGCTGCTGAGCGCCCCTACACCCGCCACCCCCAGGAGATCCACATGACCGACCAGACCAACACCCCCGACAACCTCGAAGCCGTGATGCGCCGCATCAAGAAGCTGCTGGCCTTCGCCGAAGACTCGCGCGGCAACCCGACCGAGTGCGCCGCCGCTGCGCGCATGGCCGAGTCGATCATGCGCAAGCACCAGATCGAACACGCCGACGTGATCACGAAGGAGCTGCAGGGCGCCGACGCCTTCGCCAGCGCCGACGTGGGCACGACGATGGACCCCGAGGCCGCATCCAAGCCCGCGACCGCGCGCTGCAGACCTTCGACCAGGCGGCGGCCACCCAGACGGTCGGCCTGTACGAGATCCGCCGGCGCGGCACCGGCCGGCTGCTCGGCTACCACCTCAGCGCGTGGCAGCACCTGATGCCGCTGCGCACCGAGCGCGGCCGCTACTTCATCCCCATCCGCCAGTCCTGAAAGCACCACCATGAAGAAGTACGAGCTCGTCCACAGCGACACGATCACCATCGCCCCTGGACGCACTGCCACGCGCATTCGCGCGCTGGTCGCGATCGCAGCGCTGGGCATCACCCCCGGCGAGCTGGGAGGCTATGTCGAAACCGAATCTAACCTCGCCCAGGTGGGCGGCGACGCCTGGGTGTACGGCAACGCCTGGGTGAGCGGCGACGCCCGGGTGAGCGGCAACGCCCGGGTGAGCGGCGACGCCCGGGTGAGCGGCAACGCCTGGGTGAGCGGCGACGCCTGGGTGTACGGCAACGCCTGGGTGTACGGCAACGCCCGGGTGAGCGGCGACGCCTGGGTGTACGGCGACGCCCGGGTGAGCGGCAACGCCCGGGTGAGCGGCGACGCCCGGGTGTACGGCAACGCCCGGGTGAGCGGCAACGCCTGGGTGTACGGCGACGCCCGGGTGAGCGGCAACGCCTGGGTGAGCGGCGACGCCCGGGTGAGCGGCAGCGCCTCCATCCTGGTGATCGGCCCAATCGGCTCGCGCCAAGCGATGCTGACGGCGCACGCCGACGCAAAGACCGGCGTGCGCTTCTCGACTGGCTGCTTCAGCGGATCGCGCGCCGAGTTCGAAGCAGCAATCACCGCCAGGCACGGCAACAACGAGCACGGCAAAGCCTACGCGGCTGCGCTGATGCTGGCCGACGTCGTCATCAAGCCTGCCGGGGTGACGCAATGAACCTCATCCCCATCCCTCGCTCCAGCTCCGAGCTGCAGCACCTCGACAAGCGCGGCCTCGGCTTCGGCCGCAGTGCCCTGGCGCAGTGCATCGCTCGGCGCAAGGGCAATCAGCCGCTGTCGGTCGACTTCACCTGCGGCAATCCTGTCCATTCCGGAACGGGCTTCGCCGACACCGAGGGCCCGCCCTTCAGGGCCTACTACTGCCATGCCTGCGGCCTGCGCCTGGGCGGGAGGGCAGCGTCGTGAACGCAGAGCCGCGCATGGTCGCCTGGCTGGTGTTCCTGGCGCACCGCCACCTGACCACCGTGTACTTCACCCCGGACTGCAGCGCCGAGTACGTGCGTCGCAGCCTGATCGACCACGACGGCATGCACCCGAACATCTTCGTGCGCCGTCGCGGCTACTGAGGCACGAGCCATGCTCATCCTGCTGCAACGACAGCTCTCCGGGGACTCCGCCCGCTGGCGCACCGTCGGCCGCCTGGCGCTCGACAAGGTCGACCAGGTGCTGCACGAGTCCGACGCGCTGGCCCGGCTCTTCAGCGACATCTCCGCCATGCGCCTGGCCGCCGACGCCAGCGCCAACCACGCCGTCGTCGCCACCTGGTCGTGGCACGAAGGCTGGCAGATGGCCGACACCGCGAGGAGCCTGCCGTGATCTACGACGACGGACGCGACGACTACTGGGACCGCTACGACGACGGGCTTGTCCCGCGTCGCGGCGCGGCAGGCTGCCAGTGCGGCAACGACCTGCCGGGCCGCTGCCCGGGATCCGACATCTGCCCGCTGTGCGAGCCGATGGACACCGACACCGACACCGACGAAGAGGAAGCCGACCATGAATGACCGACAAGACCGCGCCACGCTGTTCAACCCCGACAGCCAGCAGCTGCTCGACGACCGCGAGATGTACCTCGAAGGCGACATCGTGCGCGACTGCGACGGGCGCGCGCTGTTCCTGGTGCCGCTGGACATCAGCCGCCAGTCGCTGGCCACCATCCTGCTGTGGGGCGAGCGCTGCTACAGCGACGGCGAGCGCCTGGGCCGCCACACCCTGAAGGGCCAGCTGCTCGGCCTGATCGGCGCGCAGCCCGCGGTCGAGCCTGCGTGACCGGACACGCACAAACAGTTGACACAACAACTGATTGTGACGTAAGATCTGGTCTTCCTCAACCGCAACCACCGGAGAATCGCAATGCCCAAGAAGATCGACTTCATCGTCGCGCACCACGGCTCGATCGTGCTGCTGCACCCGCACACGCCGGCCGCCGTGCGCTGGATCGGCGAGCACCTGCCGGAGGATGCGCAGACCTTCGGCAATGCCGTGGTCGTCGAGCCGCGCTACATCACCCCCATCGTCGACGGTATCCGCGACGACGGGCTGCTGGTGGCCTGAGCCATGAACCGCCCCTCCTCCTGCGGCCTGACGTCGCGCGCCGTGCGCCGCCAGTTCAAGCGCTTCTGGCACGAGCGCTGCCTGCTCGTGCCAGCCTACCGCGACGACCTGCCGGCCAAGCGCCAGGCCTTCGCCTGCTTCGTCGACGATCTGGAGCGCGACGGCCGCATCAGCGAGCGTGTCGCCAGCAGCGTCACCATGGAGGAGGCGTGAGCTACCGCGGCGGCAACGGCCCGGCCTGGCGCATCGTGCGCCGGGCCTTCCAAGTCATCGCGTGCTTCGGCGCGCTCGCCCTCATCGGCATCCTCATGAGCTACGCGGTATGAACATTTTCACTGATGGCAGCTCCAGCCCGGGAGGCCGAGGCCCTGGCGGCTGGGCCTTCGTGGCGCGCAGCAGCGATGGCCTCACCCTGCACGAGGCCTGGGGCCATGCACCAGACACCACCAACAATCGGATGGAGCTGCAGGCCATCATCGAGGCTCTGCGCTGGATCGCCGGCCACCACTGCATGATCTTCAGCGACTCGCAGCTGTGCGTGAACACGCTCACGCAGTGGTCCCAGGCCTGGCGCAAGCGCGGCTGGCGCAAGGCCGATGGCGGTGAGCCGATGAACCTGGACCTGGTGGTGGTCGCCCACGAGCTGTACCAGGCCAACCCCAACGCCAGCGTCATCTGGCTGCGCGGTCACGCCGGCAACCCCGGCAACGAGCGCGCCGACCTGCTGGCCGGACGGGCGCGGCTGGCGGCCGCCACCGGGTGACGACGGCCATGCGCTCGTTGTCGCAACCGCAGGGGCACACCATGCTGGAAGATGTCGCCGCGCGCCTCGCGCCGCGCTTCGCAGATGAGTACATCGCCGCCGCCAGGCTCAAGCGTCTGGCACCACCGAGCCATGCCGAGGCGCAGGCCTACGGCGAGCGCGCCGCGTACGCCTGGGCGCGCAAGCTCGACCTGAAGCTGGGTCCGATCGACGGCGCCACCTTCGTGCTGGGCCTGGACGGCCACCTGATCGTCATCGGCGCGCGGGCCGGCCGCTCCGTGCACCTGGCCCAGTGGCCCGTGGTCCGGGTCTCGCCGAAGGGCAAGCCCTTCCACCAGTTCCAGTCCCGGCTGCACGTCGACGGCGGGTTCGTGTCCGAGGCCGACTACCGCAAGCTGTTCACACAAGCCTGACTCGTCATGAGCATCATCACCATCCAGCGCCGTCAGAACATCTTCCGGCGCAGCATCAACGGCGCCTGGATCAACGGGCACACCGAGACCGACACCTTCAAGATCGACGAGCAGCGCCTGCGGCCGCGCGACCTGGGTCAGGGGTACGTCGGGCACTTCTCGCTGGGCCACGGCATCACGGCCACCTGGCCAGACGGCACGGTCGAGCACGCCTACCCTGGCAACCGCGGCGTCGGCAACTACCCGCCGGAGTGCTTCCCCCCGTGCGGCCGCCTGAACGCCCTGCTGCGAGGCCTGGCGCCGTGAGGGCGACCCGCGTACTGGGGCGCGGCAGCATGCGCATCGCCATCCTGCCGGACGGCACGCTGCGCTACCGCTACGCCTGGCCTGGCTACGTGCGCCTGGAGTTCTCCACACTGGCCGAGGTCGGCGAACGCTTCGTCGGCATCTTCCGCTCGCTGATCACGCTGTACCGGCTGGACGTCGAGTTCGGCGTCGAGCTGGGCCGCCGGCCGTGGGTGGCCGACCGCCTGCGGATCACTCAAACCACAACGCAAGGAGCAATAGTGAACGAAACCACCAAGCGCGGAGGCGCGCAGCCCGGCGGCGGCCGCCGCGCCATCGACGGGTCGACCCAGGTCGAGCGCGTCACCATCACGCTGACCGAGCAGGATCGCACGAAACTGAGGTCGCTCGGCGGCTCGCCGTGGATCCGGGCCCAGATCCGCGCGGCGCCGCCCATCCCAGATTTTCCGTCTCAGGTCAAGCAATAACCTCATACATCAGGTGCGCACCTCGCGTCAATGCCGTCTTCCCTGGCAGGCTCGGGCAACAATCCTCGCTCCCCACGCCCGGGGAGAGGTTGTCTTTGTCCAACAACAAGCCGAGAGAAGACGTGTTCGCACCCAGCAGCTTGCCCATCAAGCCCACCCGCATCAACGACAGCTACATCCGTGGCGCGCTGTACCACTACGACCGCATCAGCGAGGACGACGCGAAAGCGCTCGGCATCGCCAACCTCCCCAGCCAGAAGGCCGGCAGCGTTGCGCGCCAGGATGGTGTCGTGGTACGCCGGCTGCAGTGCGGCAACCTGAACGTCACCATCGAGTCGTCCGCCAGCATCCTGCGCGACCACGGCATCGACCGCTTCATGGGCAAGCTGCTCGACCCGCGCCTGCTCGGGGATGCGGAGACGGCACCCGCAAAACTGCTCGACCCGGCCACCAACGAATGGGTGCCGGACGGCATGGTCCAGGTCGACCTCATCTCCAAGCAGATCACGGTCTCGCCCGAGGCGGCGCAGGCCCTGTCGATGATCTGCGAGCGGTTCACCGGCAACGACGACTTCGAGGACCACCTGAAGAAGGTGCACCCAGAGGACCGCGTCAAGGTGCGCGCGGCGATGATGCGCCTGACGGACTGGTACGAGCCGGTCAGCCTGGAGTACCGCTATGGCGCCGGCGCCGTGCGTGCGCGCGGTGAGATTGTGCGCAACGCCGGCGGCGCGCCGGTGCTGGCGCAGATCTTCCTCTCGGTCTTCAGGTGGGGCCCCGGCAAGGCCAGGGAAGAGATCGCCCGCATGCCTGGCGGCGATTACGAGCTGGACCTGAACACCTGGCTCATCACGCTGTCGCCCGAGGCGGCCGACCTGCGCCGGGCCATCCGCGGCAAGTTCGA
>Ga0209507_1000683_pt1 | contig 33735 bp, 35 predicted proteins | sample AD_UKC028_MetaG_FD_184414 | JGI IMG/M metagenome (GOLD analysis project Ga0209507, IMG submission 184414) | Active sludge microbial communities of municipal wastewater-treating anaerobic digesters from USA - AD_UKC028_MetaG (SPAdes) (version 2) | ecosystem: Engineered > Bioreactor > Anaerobic >...
TGGACCAGCCGCGCCATTTCACCAATCGCACCGCATCCATCCTTACCTTAGCCAGATGCGGATTCTTTGAGTATGCCATATACTTGGATTCTACCAGAGGGTGATTCCAAGGTCCTGAACCATTACGTATTTGTTGACAACCTGGCTTTTTATTTTGCTAAATTATTTGTCTTGACAATTTATTTCCACCATATACAATTAATTAAAGATAACATAGGAAAATACCAGAAGAAGCAGATTAAAAGGTCATAAGATAAAAATCGAAATGATAAAAATAGCCGTAAAAGTTGCTAATAACCTTCACTTAGGGAAAACAGTTCCCATGGCTTTTTGTTATGCCAGGATATTATAACGAAGGGAGCAATTAATAAAGAAAGCGGTCTAATGTAATAAGAACTCCCTTCGCCAAGGGAGATTTTTTTAAAAACATGCCAGACGAAAATAATTTCTATTTAACCAAGGAAGGCTTAAAGAAGATCAAGAAAGAGTACGAAGATCTGCTTCAGATAAAACATCTGAAAACAACCGGAGAAGCTCCTAAGATCCTCCATTCCGAAGACGTAGATCCCGAATATCTCGCTTATCAGGAGGATTTAAGCATGCTTGATTCGAAGCTGCTGGAACTGGAGAATATTCTAAAGAATACCAAATTGATCAAGATGCCTCCCAAGACCCAGCAGGACGCCATTGATCTGGGCGCGACCGTGTTGGTGGAAATAGGAGGAAGCAAGGACGAATTTGTAATTGTGGGCACCCTGGAAGCCAATCCGGCCGAAGGAAAGATCTCCAATGAATCTCCGGTTGGGCGCCAGCTTTTGGGGAAAAAGGTAGGCGACGAGATTGTTGTTTCATCGCCGCATAAAACCGTTTATAAGATCAAGAAAATTAAATATTCGATTGCCTAGTGGAGCGGGATAGAGCCAGATGTTTCTGGCTCTATTCTTAGGAAGCAAATAGAGCCGCCATGGAAAAAATACTGGATTTTTTAATAAAAGCCGGAAATCTTAAAAAAATGCCTCGTACGGGATTTGTTTGGCTTGGGGTCAAGGAACCGGAAACTATTGCCCAGCACAGCTATCGCGTGGCTCTGATGAATTGGATCTTGGGAATGAAGGAAAAAAGGAAGATGAATATCGAAAAGGTGATCAAGACCAGTTTGGTTCACGATATATGCGAAGTTTATGCCGGAGATATGACTCCTTATTGGGGTCTTTTGCCTGCCGACCCTGTCCAAAGGCTGGAAATGCTAAAACACTACATACGCCTGCCCAAGGGCGTTAAGTTGAAAAGGGACAGGGTTAAGCACAATAAAGAAAAGAAGGCATTGCAAAAGCTCATCAAGGGTCTTGACCAAAAAGACCGGAAGGAAATGATGGATTTTTGGATGGATTACGAAAAAATGAGAAACCGCGAAGGGCGGTTTGTTAGGCAAGGGGATAAAGTTGAGACTTTATTGCAGGCCCTGGAATATTGGGGGTCGGCTCCGGACACCCCCGTGATGGGCTGGTGGGAAGAGGTGGAAGAAGTTGTCGATATTCCGGTCTTGAGGGATTTTCTCGATAAATTGGAAAAGAATTTTTACAAAAAGAAAGCGGCTTTTGGAGAAATAGAATTTTTGATGAAAATCGGCCAATTCAAAAAAATGCCCAGGCGCGGTTGGGTTTTACGCGAGGTCAAGAATCCGGAAACCATCGTGGAGCACGCTTTTCTGACGGCTTTAGCTGTTTGGCTTTTAGGCTCGAGGAAGCGGTTGAATCACGAAAAGATGTTAAAAATGAGCCTGGCTTACGAAATATGCGAAATCTATGCCGGAGATGAAACCCCTTACGATAAGCTTATTAGCGGGGGGAATAAGAATGAAGTGCTGAAACGATGGCCCAAGCTTTTAAAGAAAGAAAAAGAAAGGCTGTTTATTCAGGATTACAAAAAAGAGAAAAAAGCGCTGGAAAAACTAACAGCCAATCTTCACCCTCGGCTTAAAAAGGAGTTAATCGGGCTATGGGATGAATGCAAACGGCAAACGACTTTTGAAGGGACTTTCGTTAACCAGGTCTATTGGCTCACTACTTATTTGCAGGCTCTCCAATACTATAAAATAAACAAAAAATTCCCGATCTGGGGATGGTACGAACAAGTGCGCCAGTATATTTACGATCCGGCCCTGATCAGGTTTCTGGATATTTTAGAAAAAAAATTCCTTTCGCGGAAACTGGTCATTGATCCTGACCAGCCGTAAACAGGGGGAGTTAATTTTTTTTCGCTTGAATCAGGATAAAAAGCGGTTTTTTGAAATTTTCCTTCCACCAGGGATCAAACTCCATTTCCGCTATTTTTGGATGGGGTTCTTCTATTTTCTCGATTAGAAAGCCGGCTTTGGCGATGGAAGCCGTCCATTCCGATAAAGAGAGATGCAAATACGAATAAGAAGAAGGGGACATAATGCCGCTAACCAGAAAACATTTCCGCGTGATTTTAACGTTTTGGAAATAATATTGAGGGAATTTTTCCTTGATGTCTTCCGGGTTCAGATCAAAACACGGATGCAAAAAGAACAAAATAATCCGGCCGCTGGGCTTTAAGACGCGGGAGAATTCGAAAAGCGCTTTTTTCGGATCATCAAGCTCATTGATGGAATGGTTTGATAAAACAACGTCGAAAGCCCCATTTTTATACGGCAGTTTTTTTATGTTTCCGACGGAGTATTCGATTTTTAAGGGCTTTTTTGTTTCTTCTGCTTTGGCCGCCGCTATCAGCTTTGGATCAAGATCGATGCCCCGCATCTTATGGCCTTTGCGCGCCAGCAGGCGGCAAAGATAGCCTTCCCCGCATCCGGCATCGAGAACCGCGAGGCCGATTTTACCTTTAAAATATTCAAGCACCGCTTTATTGGTAAGGCGCAAGCGGAAAGGGTCGAGATTCTCCCGGATTATTTTGACCCAAAAATCCGCGTTGTCGCGCCATTCGCCGTTTTTTTGCGTCCAGTCGATTTTCTGTCCGGGCTTCAGTATTTCGTAGGTTTTTCCTTTAGCGTTTTTCATGTTGCTTCGCGGAATTATTACTTTAATTATAATCAGAAAGCTTATCTTTGCCAACGCATATTCGAACAAAGAAGAAAAAACCCGAACTTCAAGTTCGGGCCTCAAATAAATCGAAATTGCAGGAAGAGGAGTACCAGTCAAGGTAATATATGACTCTTTCTCGTTTTAAATCAACATATCGGTAGACTTGCGGAGTTTGTTCCAGATTGTCGCCGATCGATCCGCCGATCTGTTTGAATCCGGCGGGTGATGAAGCGTTTATTCCCGGGATCCGTTCTCCGCTGATCGACGCCCGCTGGCTTAAGCTAGCGGGAGTTGTGACCAGATACAGGGCGAACCCGCATTCGGTGTCGTTGACCAGATAGATCAGCGTTCTTGTCTGTGCGTTGTCCATTTCCGACCGCAAGCCGGGGTTGATATTATCGGCAAGCAATGTTGGCTGGATGAGACCCAGGGATATCTCTTTTTTTAATATCTCGGCGTTGCGTTCATAACGCGATTTATCCGTAGTCGCGTCAAAAAGCGCTACCATAAACAAGCAGAACGTTCCGATGCCTATGGCGCAAAGAGCGATTATTCTCAAGGTTTTATTGTGGCGTACCAAAAAACCATCAACCATTCGGGATTCCTCCTAGCCTGGATTCTAACTAAAATAATTGAAAAAGTCAATATTAAATAAATACAATATTTCAGCTATGATGGAATAATCTTGGTTTAATCCGCGGTATTGCCGCAATCGAGTAAGAATCTGGAGCGGTCAAAGACCTGTTAGCTTTGATCAAGGTTTTTCGCCGTTCCGATTTTAAACGTTTGCCTGATTAGCAAAAAATCCAATAATCATTGAAGACATGTTCAATATAAAAATAAACCGGGTTATAAAATGGCTTTTGATCAGCGATTTTGTCTTCTGGAGCGGTTGGGGCCTGGTTTCCCCGATCCTGGCTATTTACGTGGTTAAGCAGATCGACGGAGGCAGCGAATTGGTTGTTGGGATGGCAACCGCCATTTACTGGATATTGCTTTCGGTTTTGAGAGTGCCGCTGGGTATTTATCTCGACAGCGTGGGAAATGAAAAAATTAATTATTATTTTATGACTGCCGGATTATTCGCGGCTTCCTTGGTATCGTTTGGGTTTATTTTCGCGGTTAAGCCGTGGCACCTGTATTTGCTGCAGGCTTTTCACGCCGTGGCTATGGTTGCCAATTTCACGGGCTGGTCGGCGCTTTTTACCCGGCATATCGATAAAGGCCGGGAAGCGACCGAGTGGGGTTTGGACGCCACTTCGGTCGGCATCGGAACGGGGGTGAGCGCGCTGGCCGGCAGCTGGCTGGCCGGGATGTTTGGTTTTAAAACGGTGTTTTTGTTCGTTGGGCTGCTTGGCTTAGCCGGATCATTTATTCTTTTTCTGCTTAAGAATGACATGGAAAAGAAGGTTGGGCGGGGACTTTATTTTAATTTTCGAGATTTGATCCAAAAAGGCGGGGAGGGTCCTACTTAACGCGTTATGAAAAACCAGGAGCTTGCGAAAATCTTTAACGAAATTTCCGATTTCCTGGAAGCTGACCACATCGCTTTCAAGCCTTTCGCTTACCGCAAAGCGGCGATCGCTTTGGAAACCATGGAGGAAAATATTTCCGAAGTTTACGCCAATGGCGGTATTAAAGCGTTAAAAAATATTCCCGGCGTAGGTTTAAGCATTGCCGAAAAGATCGAAGAGTATTTGAAAACCGGGAAGATCGGATATCATGAAAAGCTGAAAAAAACCTTGCCGGTCAACCTTGAAGAAATTATAGCGATCGAAGGCATGGGCCCCAGGCGCGCCAAATTTCTTTATGAAAAATTAGGCGTAAGGACGGTGGCGGAAGTGGAAGCTGCGGCTAAAGAACGCCGGATCGCCCCGCTTTTCGGGTTTGGCGGGAAAACGGAAAAAAATATTCTGGAAGGCATAGAATTTTTAAAACGTTCCAAGGGAAGGCTTTTATTGGGGGATATTCTGCCGAAGGTGCGGGAGGTGAGAAAAAAACTGGAAGCGCTGCCCGAGGTCAAGAAAGCCGAGCTGGCCGGATCCCTGCGCCGGATGAAAGAAACCGTCGGCGATGCCGATTTTCTGGTCATTCTTTCCCCCAAAGCGGGACCTGGAGGGGCCGGGCGCATCATGGATTTTTTTACGGCGCTCGACGGAGTAGCCAAGGTTTGGGGAAAAGGCGGTACTAAGGCCTCGGTCCGGATGGAAGAGGGTTTTGATATGGACATCCGCGTGCTTCCGGCGCGGTCGTACGGAGCGGCCCTCCAGTATTTTACCGGTTCCAAGGACCATAACGTGGCGCTTCGGCGCATTGCCCAGGACAAGGGATTAAAGCTTTCGGAATATGGTTTGTTTCGCGGCAAGGAAATGATCGCCGGGCGGAACGAAGAGGAAATATATAAATTGCTTGGTTTGCAATATATTCCTCCGGAAATGCGGGAGAACCAGGGCGAGGTTAAAGCAGCCAAAGACGGGTTGCTTCCCAAGATCATAGGCTATGATGAAATTTTTGGCGATTTGCACTGCCATTCTGATTGGGACGGCGGTTCCGATTCGATCGAGGAGCTGGCGGCCGCGGCTATGGCTCGCGGATACCGATATGTCGGGATTGCCGACCATACCAAGTTTTTAAAGATCGAGCACGGCTTGGATGAAGCGGGTTTGGAAAAAAGGAACAGCCATATCGATAAGCTGAATAAGAGATTTTTATCCGAAGGTTCCGATTTCAGGGTCTTGAAAGGATGCGAGGCCAACATTATGCCTGACGGTTCGATCGATATAACAAACGAGGCTTTGAGAAAATTGGATTTTGCTATTGCCGGGGTGCATTCAAATATGAAAATGGAGAAGCCCGCTATGACCAGGCGGATAATAAGAGCCATGGAGAATCCAAACATTGATATTATTTCCCATCCGACCGGCAGGATTTTGAAACAGCGCGATGAGTATCCGGCAGATTTTGACCAGCTGCTTGAAACGGCAAAAAAAACGGGTACCATATTGGAAATCAATTCCTGTCCGGCGCGGCTTGATCTGAATGATCTTAACATCCGGCGGGCGAAAGCTGCGGGAGTGAAAATGGCAATCAATACCGACGCCCATTCGGCAGACCAGCTGCGGTTCATTGAGTTTGGCATTGCCCAAGCTAGGCGTGGCTGGGCGGAAATCGGGGATATCGTTAATGCTCAGCCATTGCAGTTATTGCTGGAATGCTTTAAAAAAGATTAGCAACAGAAATATAAAAGACACATAAAAGACACATAAGATTAATATTAAAATGGATAAAAAAAGGAAATTAATCATTGCCGCGGCTCTTGCCGGAACCGTAATTATTTATATTGTCTGGCCCGGTTTATGGTGGAGTTTGGCGAAATCGTTTAATCGGGAAGTGTCTATCAAGCCTCTGGCTGCCAAGGATGTGGAAGGATGGAAAACTTATATCGATCAGGATTTTGGCTTTCAGTTCAAATATCCGCAAGGCTTCGCGGTGATAGAAAATTTTGGTCATCCGGTCGCGGAAGGGGCGATGAAAGAAATATTGGTCCAAAAAGCGGGAACCGAAGCAAGCCCGGAGCTTTTCTTTACTATTGATATTTTTGAAGCCGAATCTTTAGGTTTTGGCGGGATCGGTTTTTCGCAGAACGGGGAGACGGGCTCGATCGGATGCGTTTATGCCGATGCTTGCCGGATTTACCTTGAAAAAAGAAAAGCGCTGGTTTTAGTGAAAACATCCGCTTATCCCTGGGAGATGATCGATGGTGCCGCAAAGAAAAGCCTGGCAACGCTGGTTTTTTCCGGTGAGCCGTTGATAAGGAACGGGGATTATTAATTTTCGACGAAAACAAAGAAATGCCCAGAGAAATTTCAGCGGGAGCGGTGATTTACCGGAAAGCCGGGGATAAGATCTATTATCTGCTTTTGCGTTACCCTGCGCTTAGCCATCGCGCCAAAAAGGATTATTGCGATTTCCCGAAAGGACACTTGGAACCGGGCGAAAGCGATGTCGAGGCAATGAGGCGGGAAGTGGCGGAAGAAACCGGGATCAGCGACCTTAAGATTGCCAAAGGTTTTCGGGAGACGATCAAATATTTTTTTGTTGTTGGCGAAAAAAAAATTTTTAAGATAGTTTCTTTTTATCTCGCCAGGACCGAAACGGCTGAAGTGAAAATATCTTCAGAGCACACTGGTTTTGATTGGTTGGAATTCAATGAAGCCCGCAAATCGCTTTCTTTTTCCAACTCGAAAAAAATATTAACGAAAGCAAACCTGCTTTTGGCGAAAAATTACGGCAATGGAAAGGAAAAAAGGTAAAACCGCAAGAGTTATTCTTTTGATGTCGGGCGGATTGGATTCAATTCTTGCGGCAAGAATATTAATGGAACAAGGGATTAAAGTTTCCCCGCTTTGTTTTAAAAGTTATTTTTTCTGCCCCGATGCGGCTCAAAAAGCGTCGGACTATCTGGGTTTGCCTTTAAGGGTTATCGATTTTTCCGATGACCAGCTTAAAATCGTAAAAAAACCCAAATTCGGCCGGGGTGCCGCTATCAATCCTTGCATCGACTGCCATTTATTGATGCTGCTTAAAGCGAGAGAAATAATGGAAAAGGAAGGTTTTGATCTTATTGCCACCGGAGAAGTGCTGGAAGAACGGCCGATGTCCCAAAACAAAAAGTCCCTTGCTTTGATTGAGAAAGAATCCGGATTGGCCGGAAAACTATTAAGGCCGTTGTCGGCCAAATTATTGCCTGCGACCGAGGCGGAGACCAGCGGATTGGTCAACCGTGAAAAATTAGAAGCCATATCGGGCCGGTCGCGCAAGCGCCAGCTGGAACTGGCGGATAAATTAAAAATCAAAGAAATTCCCCAGCCGTCCGGCGGCTGTATCCTTTGCGAAAAAGATTATGGCGACAAACTGGCTTGCGCGCTTAAGATCAACCCTGATCTTGACGGGAATGACGTTCTGGCTTTAAAGAGCGGCCGGATTTTTTTTGAAAAACAAGCTTTAGTTGTTGTTGCCCGCGACAAAGCAGAATCCGAGATTCTTCCGGCATTGGCCAAAGCCGGAGATACGGTATTTTCTCCCGGAAATTTCCCCGGCCCGGCTGTTTTAGTGAGGAATTTGGGAAAAAAATTATCGGAGCCGGACTTAGAGGCGATAGGGAGATCTTATTTGGCCAAATATTCAAAGAAAACGCCAAAAGACCCTAGAATCGAAATAGAGAGGCGTTAAAAAACCGGTTTTTAATTTTTTATGGTTTTGAAGTTTTTTGAAGTTTTTTGCGGTTTTCATAATCCGGAAAAACGCTGTCACACTCTTTAACTCTTCTTGATTTGCCGGTATAATATCTTAAACGGCAAATAAATCTCAAGCAAGAAACTGCGGCGGTTAGCCGCAAAAATTTATGAAAATAAAAAAACGGTTCGCTGTTTTATCTTTGGCGCTATTGTTTTCTTTGTCGGGCGTTTTATCGGCTAGCGCGGACGGTATGATCATTGTAAAGCCCGATCCTTATTCCGACCGTTGGGATTATTCCGATGAAGGCGACCAGCAGGCATATATCAATTATCAGAATGGTTTGCAGAAAATGATCGTCGGGGTAAAAATGGGCGTCGCGGCGGATAAAGACGCGATCTGGCTTTTTCCGGTACCGGCCGATCCGGCCAAAGTGGTAATTGATATCGCCACAGAGTTTCCGAGAATGAACGGGGAAGAAGTTTCGGGAAAGGCTAAAACAAGCTTATCCAGCGCTAAAGACTTTCTTTATGGCAGCCAGGTTTATCCGTTGTTTTTCAGGCAAAGGAACTACTACGGCTCCTATGAAATGGATTCCGGACTAAAATCGAGCCTTTCGATGCCGGTTTCCGGCAATTCCGCTTTACAGGACGTTGTTGTCTACGAAAGCTTGGACAAGGAAGGCATGACCACCGAGATTATTACGGCTAAGACCGCCGATGGATTATATAATTACTTTAAAGAGAAGGGATTAAAGATCGAAGCGGGCATGGTTCCGGTATTGGACAGCTACATTGGAAAAGATTTTTCTTTCGTTGCTTCCTGGATAAACAAACAGGAAACGGTAAAAACTGCCGGAGACCAGGTTTTAAAGGACTATTCGGAAAGCTCATTGCGCAAACTTCTTTTGGCTCCGGAACTTCAAGACATGCTGGTAAGTATGACTGCGAAATATCCTGCGATCGGAGCTCGGCGCGCCGGGGACGGCTCGGTAGCTATGAATTTGGAAACTACGGTTGACTATCTGCAATCGTTCGCGGGCAACCCGGCTTTAAAAGAATTATTTTCCTTGGCCAGAAATATGGGACTGGTCGAAGAAATGGCCGATGATGATGCGTATGGCAACGTAATGCCCGATTCCAGCGACAGCATGACGCCGCCGTCTTTATATCCGAATCCGTATCCGAACCATCCTATTGTTCCGGCCAGGCAGCGGGTTAAAGGGGTGTTGGTGATGTTTCCGACCAACAAGATTTATTTCCCCCTGCTTCCAACCAGCGTTTATGAAAGCAAAATAGTGCCGGCCACGATTAAAGTTGTAGGCCATGTTACTCCGGAATTGTTCGAAGGCATCAAGAATTTTTCAAAAGTCAGCTATTATACCAATGCCCGGTTTAACGGCGGACAAAGCAATAATGATTTTTTTGGAACGAACAAAGCGACCGGTTACACCAAGATCGAAATCAATCCGCCCTCAAAATACCTTACCGATGATCTTTGGATCGAAAATTCCGCACCGGCTAAGACTGTTTACGCAACGCTTGTCGCTACCCATCCTCTAGCCATCTCGGTCATTCTTTTGATTCTTTGCTCTGTTTTGGCCGGTTTGCTTGCCGGACTGGCTTTGCTCAAGGACTTGAGAACCAATATCGGAAAGCTTCTGCTTCTGGGAGTGTCCAACTGTTTGTCGATTATTGGTTTGATCGTGGCCACTTTTTATGTTTTACCCAAAAAATCGGAGCAGGAAGAGGCCGATTTGATGGACAAGCTTAAACAGAAAGGCTATGTATGGAAAAGAAAAACCGCCCAGATCCTGTTTTATTTTGCGGCATTCATAATAGCCTATAACATATTCACTTCAGGCAATTATTCTTACGGATACTATTACAGCCCGTTTTCGGCGCTTAATTTGTATTTTCCGCTGATCATCGTATTTTTCGGATGGCTGGCGTCGCGGGTCAGGTACGAAGATGCGCCGCTGTTCGCCGAATTGGAAGCAAAAGGCTATTCAACCTGGACGATGCGTAAGAAAGGCCAGAGCCGGAAGCTGTATATTGTTTTCTTCTCGCTGCTGTTCTTGGCTATTTCCTGGCTGGCGGTCAAATTGCTGATGATGACTGTTTAAATTCAGATATAAAACGATTTAAAGGGGTGCCTGCGGCATCCCTTTTTGGCAGTTAAGGCCAATATTTTACGGCTGGGAGAAATTGAGCTATGAATATCTAAACAGCACTGTTCTTTATGTTCTGTATAAGGTTATCCGGAGGCAAATCGTTGAGAATGATATGTTTTAACAAAGCAAAATACGCTTCCACGCGCGAAATCGTCGCGGCCTTGCCCCAAGAAGTGAATCTTCGGCAGTTAGATATTTTATATTACGACTGGTCAGCCAGGGAAACAAAGCGGTATGTCCTTTGGGGCGGGATCGTGAGCATGGGGCAGTGCGGTCCGGAAATATTTGAAACGGACGGCAAAAAAAGCGTAAGGCGTTTTTTCGACAGCTTTGAGATCGAGCTGATGGAGATCGAAGAGATTTCTTATTTGGAACCATGAGACTGCTTTTATCAGTCTCGTTTTTTTACTCTTGTTTTAAAAGTGATTCCAAGATAAATTGATTGCGGAGGTCTTTAACAATGGACACTAATGCTAAAAGAAAAAGGATTTGGAAGGACTTGCGGAATATTAATCGAATCGGCGGAATGATCTCTGCGGCTGAGGCGGTTGCCGGGCTGAACAACCATGATCTTGATGCGCTAGCCCAGGACTTACTAGCCAAAGGCAAAACCTTAACGCCTTTTGAGGAATGGATCGCCGTATTTGTTAAACACGAGGCTTTAGATAGAGGGAAGATGGCGGCCGCCGGCCAGCGGGCTGGCGAAGAAGGCAGTCCATACCGTCTGATCACCGAAAGGGAAGCGCGCCGGCCAGCGGAGCAAAAATCTGCCGCTTTGCCTCAATAGAACCCCGCGAAACGCCGGGGTTTTTATCTTTGGTTGACCGATATTGACTTTTAAGATATTTTGTTATATTTTATTTATCTATATTAACCAGTAAAACAGAATAAGGAAGAAGGAACATGAAATCGTTGGAGGATATGAGGGGAAAGATAGCTGATACCGGCTTGCGGAAAGAGTTAGCGGCAAGGGTCATTAAAGGCGAAATTATCGAGGTTCTAAAAGATCTCCGCCAGATGCCGATTGACCAGGTTAGGGCATTGTTTTATGCCCGTTTCTACCAAATGCATCTTTTCGATATTCGTGAATTAGACCAATGGGCTTTATGCAACACCGCGGATGAATTGGACCGCTACGTGGATTTGGAGCTTGACCGCCGGATAGAGATATTAGTTTCTCAAGATGTGGCCTTTGCTTTATTGAAGGGCTAAACCAAAACCCCCGCTGGTGCGGGGGCTTTTTATTTTTTGGCGGATCTATATCTATTCTTTTACCTTTTCCACGATTTTTTTGAATACTTCCGGATTGGCCGTCGAAAGTTCGGAAAGGATCTTTCGGTCGATGATAATGTTGTTCTTTTTCAGGGAACCCATCAACCTGCTGTAAGTCAGGCCGTTTTGGCGGCTTAAAGCGTTGATGTGTATGCTCCACAAGGCCCGGTTGCTGCGCTTCTTGTTTTTCCGATCCCGGAAAGCGTAAGACCAGGCTTTATAAACGCCCTGCTTGGCTGCGGCCAGTTTTGATTTTCGGCCCCAGCGGAAACCCTTCGCATATTCGATAAGGTGTTTTCTTTTCTTGTGATGGATTGTGCCTCTTTTTACGCGTGTCATGTCGGTAAAAGCCTTTTAAGTTTATTAAGTTAGCTAAGCTTTTAAACGTATCTGATATTGTTTAAAAGACTTAATAGGCCTAATAGACTTAATTGGCTGGTTGTTATTTGATGATCAGCTTTCTGATTTTTTTCGCTTCCGATTCGTTGACCATAACCCATTTACGCCCTTTTCTTACCCGGTTCCCGGATTTTTTTACGCGGTAATGGTTGGCGCCCGTCAGCCTTCTCATGATCTTGCCGTTCTTGGTGATTTTGAACCGTTTGGTGATCGATTTTCTTGTTTTCATGTTTTTTACGCTTGCTTTGAAATTATCATTGTAAAGCCGTGTTGCTCCCTTTTTAATTCCTTGTCGATCTTGCAGGGAACCAGTTTTTGCAGCATATCCAGGAATTGGCCGACTTTCTCCTTCGATAAATTGCCGAAAGCTTTTTCCCGGCCCCTTAAACGCAATTCGATTTTTACCTTATCGCCCTTTTTTAAAAATTTTTCGGCTTGGGCGGCTCTCATTTCCATGTCATGCAGGGAAATATTGTAACTCAACCTGATGCCTTTAACTTCACTTGTCCTTTTCGGGCTTTTGTCTTTTTTCTGCAGCGCGTAAAGGTATTTGCCGTATTCCGTGATCTTAACGACCGGAGGAACGGTTTTCTCCGTCACTTGGACAAGATCCAGATTTTTAGCCCAAGCGGATTCCAAGGCTTCTTTCAGAGTTACAACGCCAATCTGCCGGTCGGTTTCATCAATCAATCTTACCTGCGATGCCCTTATTTGGTTATTTACTAATGGTTTTTTAAACACTGTTTAATTCAGTTAATTCAGCCGTTTAAGTTTATCAAGCTGATTAAGCCTCTTAAGTAAAAAAACAATTCACTTAAAAAGCTTAATAGGCTTAACTGGCTTAAAAAAATATTCGTGTGGAGAAGACGGGACTCGAACCCGTATCTGGAAAACGAGCGGCTGAAAAAGGTGATACAAGCTTAGTCCGATTTGTATGGGTCCATAAGATAAAAAACGGACAAAATTCTTATAAACCTATCCCCTTGATTTCGGCTGTCCAGCCAGGGTTTTAGCTGGCAGCCTAGTCTCCCATTGATTATACCCGGAAAGCTTAAGAGAGATTCGGCAATCCGGATACGCGTTGGATTAGCGGTTAGGCGTAGGCCAAAGCGGGTTGTTCAAATAAGTTGTTGACACTTATTGGTTCGCTGATTTTTACAAGATACAGCAACTTGGCTTGCCTGTTTCAGGTCGTAATCCATCGAAACCTTGCATCCCCGTTTTAACGACACTGTTTCAAGGCTCTGTTGATCTCAAGCTGGGTTTCGCGTTTTTTTATGGTTTCGCGCTTGTCGTATTTCTTTTTCCCGCGCGCAACAGCAAACTCAAGCTTGATTTTTCCAGAGCCGTCACTACGTCCTTTAGTATATAACCTAATGGGCACGAAAGTCAAGCCTCTTTGGGCTGATTTGCCCGTCAGGTATCTGATTTCGCTTTTTTTGAGCAGAAGTTTCCGCGTTCGTTCCGGATCATACGATAAAGAAACGTTTTTCGGCTGGTAGGCCAAGACCTTGGCGCCGATCCAGAATATTCCGTTGTTTTTTACCAAAACATAAGAACCTGCCAAGCTGATGCCTCGCGTTTTCAAAGATTTTACCTCTTGTCCCGAAAGGATTATTCCGGCTTCGAATTTTTCGCCGATCTCGTAATCGTAGCGGGCTTTTTTATTTTCCGCCAATAACTTCATTGCTTATGTTTTTCTTAAAATTTCTTGGCTTTTCTTCGCAATCTTTTATTTTAGCAGATATTGGGCTAAACTGATAAAAACAGGGATTTTTAAATAATACACCATAAAAGAAATGATTCGTCAAGAAATAAAAGAAGCGGTATGCGAAGCGGTCCGATCGCTGGCCAAAGACAAGTCCATCTCCATTGAAGGTTTTAGCTTGACCAGTGGCGCGGCAGCGGTGGAATTCTCGAAAGACCGGGATCATGGGGACTATGCTTCCAACATCGCGATGCAGATTGCCCAAGCAACCAAGAAGAATCCGAAAGATTTGGCGGATCTGATCAAGGCCAGGATCGAGGACGGCCCGTCAAAAAAGCTTTTCGAGAAGATCGAGGTGGCCGGGCCGGGTTTTATCAATTTCCGGGTTTCTAAGAATTATTTCCAGAAAGAAGTTTCCCGGATCCTGAAAGAAAAAGATAAATTCGGCGCGATCAATATCGGTAAAAATCTGAAAACCCAAGTTGAATTCATTTCTTCCAATCCTTCCGGCCAGATGCATGTAGGCAACGGCCGGGGAGCTTTTTACGGCGATGTTCTGGCCCGGATCCTGACCAAGGCCGGATACAAAACCGACAAGGAATTTTACATCAACGATGCCAAAGTTTCCAAACAGATACAGGAACTTGGCAAAACGGCGTTAGGACACGGGGAGAGTTATCTTACCCCGTATTTAAAAGAAACGATCGAAAAGCTTAAACCTGGTTTGTCGAAGATGGTCTCCGAGACCGAGGCCGGTTATTATCTGTCCCAGGCGGTGTTAAAAGACCTGAAGAAATTTGTCGAAAAAAAATTGGACATCAAATTCGACTATTGGATATCGGAAGAAGACCTATACAAGCAAAGCTGGGTCATCAGCACCTATGACATCTTAAAAAAACAGAAACTGGTTTTCGAAAAAGACGACGCTTACTGGCTGAAGCTGTCGGATGCCGGGCAGAAAGACGAGGTGCTGTTGCGCAAGAACGGAAGTCCGACCTACTTTCTTTCCGATATCGCTTACCACCGCTATAAGATCGAGCGGGGATACAAAAAGATCATCGATATCTGGGGCGCCGACCATCAGGGGCATATTCCGCGGATGAACGCCGTAATGAAAATCTTGGGCTATAAAGGGGAATATGAAGTTTTAATCTCGCAGATCGTCCGGCTCAAGGGCGGGAAAATGTCAAAAAGGGAGGGCAATATCATTACTTTGGAATCTCTTGTCGACGAAGTCGGGTTGGACGCGGCTCGGTTTTTCTACTTGGTCAAATCGCTTAACGCGCAAATGGAATTCGATGTGGAGCTGGCCAAAGAAAAAAGCGAAAAAAGCCCGGTATTCTACGTGCAATACGCTTATGCCCGCATTTCGAGCATTTTGGCGAAAAGCAAAGCTGTAAAACCGGCGGCAAGCTCCGCGACGGGGCTTTTGGTTTTTTCAAGCGAAATAGAACTTATCAAAGAACTTTTGCGCTTGCAGGAAGTAGTCGAAGACACGGCCGCCGATTATCAGGTGCAGCGGCTGTTCCAGTATTCGCAGGATTTGGCGACGAGCTTCCATAAATTTTACTGCGATTGCCGCGTAATAACCGAAGACAAGAAACTTACGGCTGCCAGATTGCAGCTGGTGATGGCGACCAAGATAGTCTTGAAGAATACTTTCGATTTGATGGGTATAAGCGCTCCGGAAAAAATGTGACCGTTCCGCTGCCTAAGCTGCCCGCCGTTGGGAGCATATCCCTTTTGGTATTCGGTTCCAGCCGGCCTGTTTATAAAAAAAGCGGCGAATGGAATTTAGCCGCAAAGCCGGTTGCGATGCCGGTACCAAGACGTCCGCTTATAATTTCAGCTTTAATCCATGGAAAGCAATTTTAATCAAAAAGAAAAAGATACGATAGCTTTTTGGAACCGAAACGCGATTTTTCAAAAATCGGTAACTTTACGCCCGCGCGCCAAGGACTTTGTTTTTTTTGAAGGACCGCCGACGGCTAACGCCAAGCCCGGTTTTCATCACGTTCTCGCCCGGATCTACAAAGACGTCATTTGCCGGTACAAAACCATGAACGGATTTAAGGTAATCCGCCGCGCCGGATGGGACACGCACGGTCTGCCCGTAGAGCTTCAGATCGAGAAAAAATTGGGGTTTACGCAAAAAAAAGATATTGAAAAATACGGAATAGCCGAGTTTAACAAGAAATGCAAGGAATCGGTTTGGGAATTTAAAAAGGATTTTGAGGCGCTCACCGAACGCGTCGGTTTTTGGGTGGATATGTCCGATCCTTACATTACCTACGACCGCCGTTATATGGAGTCGGTCTGGTTCCTTTTGAAAACGGCCTGGGAGAAGAAGCTGCTTTTCCAGGATTATAAGGTTGTGCCTTACTGTCCGCGCTGCGGAACGCCTTTATCCAGCCATGAGGTGGCTCAAGGCTACAAGCTGGTAAAGGATCCTTCGATCTTTGTAAAATTCCGGATTCTTAATCCCGAGCACAAAAATTGTTCATTACTTGTCTGGACCACAACTCCCTGGACGCTGCCCGGTAACGTGGCGGTGGCCGTGAACGGGAAATCTCAATACGTAAAAGCGAGGCTGAAGAGGCAGAGCGGCGAAGTTTTGGTTTTGGCCAAAGAGCGTTTGAGTGTTCTTGGCCCCGAATCGGAAATTGAAGTAATTTCCGAATTTACCGGCAAAGACCTGGCGGATCTGCGTTACCAGCCGATCTTTGAATTTTCCAAGGAGGCGGACCAGGCCGCTTATAAAGTAATCCTGGCGGATTTCGTATCGCTTAGCGACGGTTCCGGCCTGGTTCATATTGCGCCGGCTTTCGGCGAGGACGATATGAACGCCATTAAAGAACAAAACAAGGTCTTAAAGCAAAAGGGCGAACCGGAATTTCCGGTTATCATGACCGTCAACGAGGACGGGAAGTTTAGCCTTGATGTCAAGCAATGGGCCGGCTTGTTCGTGAAAGCCGCTGATCCGCTGATCATCGAAGATCTTAAAGGCCGCGGCCTGCTTTTCAAGGTTGAGCCCTACGAACACGATTATCCTTTCTGCTGGCGCTGCAAAACGCCGCTGATCTATTACGCAAAAAAAAGCTGGTTCATCGAAATGTCGAGATTGCGTTCGGATCTTGCCGCTAATAACAAATCGATCAACTGGATCCCGGCCCATATTAAAGAAGGCCGGTTCGGGGAATGGCTTAAGGAAGCCAAGGATTGGGCGATTTCCCGCGAGCGTTACTGGGGAACGCCGCTGCCGATCTGGCAGTGCGTTAACTGCAATCGGAATTCGGTGGTTGGCTCGGTTGGCGATCTGGTTTCTTACAAATACTCGAGTAACCGTTATTTTCTTTTCCGGCATGGAGATTCCGAAAGGCAAATAAAAAAAATATCCAGTTGCTGGCCCGAGAAGAAACTGCTTTCGCTGACGGAGGCCGGCCGGAATGAAGTTAAAAAGAGCGCCGGCAGGCTTTGCAAGGCAAGGATTGATCTGATCATTTCTTCCGATCTTGAGCGGACAAAGCAAACGGCCCGTATCATCTCGGAGGCAAGCGGAGCCAAGGTCGTCTATGACAAGCGGCTAAGGGATTTCAACGTCGGCATTTTTAACGGGAAATATCCGAAGCTTGCGTGGGATTATCTGAACAAGCATGAAAAACCTTTGGAAACGGTTTTGCCCAAAGGCGAGAGCTTCAATGCCGTTAAAAAAAGGATGTATGATCTTATCAGCTCCATCGACGCGAAATACCGCGACCAGAATATCGTTATCGTTTCCCACGAAATTCCGCTTACCGTTCTTGAGGGAACCTTAAACGGCGAGGACGTTAAGGAGATCGCCCAAAGAAGATATTTAAAACCCAAAACCAAGATCAAAACCGGCGAGTGGCGCGAAGTTGAATTCAAGAAACTGCCCTTCAACGAAAACATGGAGATCGATCTTCACCGGCCATACGTGGACGGAGTGGAGTTTAAATGTCCCAAGTGCGGCGGTACGGCCAAGAAGATTCCCGATGTTTTGGATGTATGGTTCGATTCCGGGGCGATGCCGTTTGCCCAGGCCGGCTGGCCCTTTGGAGAAACCGACGCCGGCCAACCGCGCGGCGCCAAGCTTGCTTGGCCGAAACTTTTCCCGGCCGATTTTATCTCCGAGGCGATCGATCAGACGCGCGGCTGGTTTTACACCTTGCTGGCAATCTCAACCATGATGGGTTTCGGCGCGCCTTACAAGAACGTTGTTTCGCTGGGACACGTCCTTGATGAAAAAGGAGAGAAGATGTCCAAATCGAAAGGCAATATCGTTGATTTCTGGCTGTTAGCCGAAAAATACAGCGCCGATGCCATCCGCTGGTATTTTTATACTGTCAACAATCCGGGCGAGTATAAACTGTTCGCCGAAAAAGATATTGACCAGGCGATGAAGAAATTCATTCTGACCGTCTTTAACTGCCTGGTATTCCTTGAGACCTACGCTCCCGGGATCAAGGCGCCTAAAAGCGTGGCGCCAAAAAACGTGCTTGACCGCTGGATCGTGTCGCGGCTGGCCGGAACCGCCCAAGAAGCCAAGAAGCTTTTGGATGCATACGACATTACTGCCGCGGCCCGGTTGCTCGAAAATTTTGCGATAAACGACCTGTCGCTCTGGTATGTCCGCCGTTCGCGCCGCCGCCTTCAGCAACCCAGGAATGCCGCCGAGCTTAAGCAGGCTTCATCCGTGTTCGCTTACGTATTAATGGAATTTTCTAAGATTATAGCTCCTTTCGTTCCTTTCTTAAGCGAGGATATCTACCAAAAATTGAGCAATAACAATTACAAAAATCAGAAGTCGGTGCATCTGGAACTTTGGCCGGTTTTTCCCAAAAATTTGCTGGATTCCGGTTTAGGCGTTGATATGGAAAAAGCGCGCAAAATAGTAACTTTAGCTTTGGCTGATCGGGCCAAACACGCCGTAAAGATCCGGCAGCCGCTGAACAAGATCACGATCAATGACAAGAAGCCCTTGAGCAAAGAGCTGTGCGCGCTGCTTTCCGAAGAGCTGAACGTGAAAGCCGTGGTTTTTGAGCCGGTTAAAGAAGGCGAGATGGAATTCGATTACGCGCTTACGCCGGAATTAAAGGAAGAGGGAACGGTTCGGGAAATTTTGCGGCATATACAGGATGCCCGCAAAACCGCCCGTTACACCCCAAGAGACGCCATTAACATTTACGTTAAAACAACTGATGAGCTTAAAAAGCTGATTCAAAAAAACCAGAAACAAATTATATCGGAAACCAAAGCCAAAAGCCTTGATTTCAAAAATCCTCCCAAAAGCGCGGTAGCGGATAAATTCAAAACCGAGCTTGGCGAAGTGTCGCTGGCAATCAAAAAAATTTAGTTTTAGCCCGGCAAAAAATATCCCCTTAAGCAAGGGATTTTTTTTGATTTTTCGGATATGAAAATCATACTGTTGCCGGCCGGCAAAAAATGTTAAAATAAAAAATCCTGGTAAAAAATAATTGTCAAACAGCAGTCTTCAGATTTAAAAAAAAATGCTTTTATTCTTCTGGTCATTGGTTTTTGCGGCAGCCTTGCTGCTTTTGGTTAAATCGGCCGATCTTTTGACCGGTTCTGCGATAAAGCTGGCTGCCAATCTGAAGATTCCGGCTTTTATCATGGGACTGACCGTTGTGTCGCTTGGCACATCGCTTCCGGAATTGTCCGCCTCGATCGCCGCGGTTTTGCGCGGCCGGGGGGAGCTGGCCGCGGCGCTGGCAATCGGATCCACTATAGCCGGGATCCTGCTGGTGGTTGGAGCGAGCGTAATATCGGCAAAAATGCTTTCGGTCCGGAAAAGATTGCTTGACCTCGACGCTTCCTTATTTGCGATCAGTTTGGTCTTATTTTATTTTATGGCCCGCGACCAGGCGATAAACGCGCTGGAAGGAATAATTCTTTTGGCCGGATTTCTTGTTTGCATTTTTTATGTCATGGGGGCCGGAAAGGATGATGAGCTTACATCGGACAGCTTGCTGACCCCCGATCTTTTGAGCGGAAAAGATGAAGCCAAACTGGTTGAAATTCTGCCCGGCCGGATCGAAAAGAGCCTGGCCGCAAAAAACGAATCAGAATTTTCCCTGAAGGCTTTTTTACAGCTCGTTTTCGGTTTTGCGGGTTTGGCAATCGGAGCGAAACTGACTATCGATTCGCTGGTGAATGTTTCCGATCTTTTAAACGCGGATGGATCAATTTTGGCTATGACGATGCTGGCAATCGGAACGGCTTTACCGGAACTTCTGGTTGCGGTAAACGCGGCTGCCAGAAGGATGGGAAGTATGGCGCTTGGAAATGTTTTTGGTTCAAGCATTATCAACCTTTCTTTGGTTTTGGGAGCAAGTTCCATGTTCGGGAAAGTCATTCTGGATACGGTTACTTACGCTGTCGGCCTGCCTTTTTTAATGGCTTCGGCGGCTTTGCTGATCATTTCTGGCATATCGAGAAGGATCCACTATTGGGAAGGGATAATGTATTTGCTTGTTTATTTTCTGTTTATTGTTAAAGTCTTTGATTTATTTTAACTATTCTTTATGTGTCCGATCGCTGATAATCGCAACCTGTCGGGAGATAAGCCGGCTGATGTCCAGAAATTGGAGAAGGCGAACGAGCCTGTCCGCCACGGCCAACAGAATATCGATGCCCGCCCGGGCCTTGAAGCTGTACCCGGCGCCCCGGGCTCTGTTCCCGGAGCGCCCGCGCCCGGTGATCCGTTTGCGTCTCCCAATACGGCTTCCGGCCAGCCAAACAGCTCTTCAGGCACGGCGAATGTTTCCCCATCCATTCCGCCCAAAACGGAAGTCAGGCAAAGTATTTTTTCCCGCCTGACCCGGCCAAAAGGATCGCAAGGCGAAACGGACGTTTTCGACGCGCCGGAGTTTAAGGAAAAAAAGAAGGAGAAAATCCAGCCGTCGGAACAGGATGTATCGCAGGAAAAAGCTAAAGCGAAAGAGAAGATAAAAGCCGCTTTGTCGAAAACTCCGGAGAAGACGGCGGGTTTGCCCCAAAAAAAACAGATCGAAGCCGGAAAAAAAATTGAGATCCCAAAAACCGTTTTCGGGACAAAGGATTTTGTCAAAAAAGACGATTTGAAATATTCCTTGTGGAAAAACGACAATCTGAAACAAATGACCAAGCTTGGCCGGAAAGACCGGTCGGGGCTGGCGCAGGAATTTTTTCCGGATCGGAATTTTGTCAGGAAAGAAGATGTCCAAAAAACGATTCGCGGAATCGAAAAAGGCCAGATAAAGCCGCCTAAATCGCTGGGTACGGGGCGGATGGGCAGAACCCGGGCAACCAATGTTTTGCGCGGAATGATCGGCGAAAAGCAGAAAAAAATATACTAAACGGTTGCTTTGATATTAAAAAAGAATGTTTGTTAATTACAAGACCAGCGGCGTATTTTTAAAAGAAATTGACAAAGGAGAGGCCGATCAGCTATTTACAATTTATACGAAGGATTTCGGGCGTTTGGAAGTTATGGGAAAAGGGATAAGAAAGATGACTTCCAAACTGCGCTCGCAAACCCGGATTTTGAGCCTTTCCGACGTTGAGTTTATTCAAGGCAAAGCCGGGAAAACGCTGACCGGATCCATTATCAGGGATAAATTCGGGGAAATAGGCGCCGATCTAAATAAAACGGAAACCGCAAAAAAGATCGCGCAATTGATGGCGAAAGCGTTGAGAGGCCAGGAACGGGACGAAAAATCCTGGAGCCTGCTGCTAGAAACCCTGCTATTTTTAAAAAAAACGGACCTGCGGGAAACTGCCGCGGTTTATCATTATTTTTTCTGGAATTTACTGGCTGGGCTTGGCTATCGCCCCCAACTTGATGTATGCTGTTTTTGCAAGCTAAAGCCGGCTTGCGGCATTATTTATTTCGAACCCGGCGACGGCGGAATAAGCTGCAAGGCTTGCCGCCCTCCGGATGCGCGGGATTTTCAAATCGACTCCGGTATATTGAGGATTCTCAAGTTTTTCGAGGAGAGCAACGTTGAAACCGCGTCAAGAATAAAATTGACGGAGAGCCAAAAAAACAAACTAGAGGCGATATCAACCGGCTTTCTAGACACAATCCTATGAGCAAATTAATCAAAGTTTTGCTTTTCGCTGTTTTGATCCTGACCGTTGTGGGATATGTTTTGTTTCAGCGGAACGTTTATTCCAAAGAAGTTTTAAAGCTGGAGATCATTGGTCCCCAGGAAATTTCCCTGGGAGAAGAGACCGAGTACGTCGTTAAATATAAGAACAACGGCGATTTCCGTCTGGAAAATCCGACCTTGCTGTTCGAGCCGCCCGCTTTTTCCGTAAAAGACGACAAAATCTACCAAAAAGAGATTTTAACCAGCGATAAGCTGGGCGGGGCGATCTATCCGGGCGAGGAAAGAACGTTTTCTTTTAAAATGAAGCTTATCGGGAAGGAAGGCGATCCCAAGATCGCCAAGGCAACTTTGAATTACCAGCCGAAAAACCTGAAGGTTACTTATGAATCGACCACAAGCTTTACTACCGTGATCAAATCGGTTCCGCTTACTTTTGAATTCGACCTTCCTTCAAAACTGGAGGCCGATAAGAATTTCAACTTCAAGCTGAACTATTCTTCCAATATACCTTGGCTTCTGACCGATTTGCGCGCCCAAGTCGAGTATCCGTCGGGTTTTGAATTTGTTGAATCATTGCCGAAGTCGTTGGACAAAACGGAGTGGGATATCCCGGTTTTAAACAAAAACGAGGCGGGAAGCATCGACGTGACCGGGCGGCTTTCCGGGAATATCGGAGATGCGAAGGTTTTTCGCGCCAAGCTCGGTGTTTGGAAGGACGGGGAATTCACTTTGCTCAAAGAGATAGAAAAAGGCGTTGAGATCCAAAAGCCTTCGGTTTCGATCCGCCAGGAAATCAACGGCAATCCGAAATATGTGGCAAAACCCGGAGATTGGCTGCATTATGAGATCTTTTTCCAGAATATTTCCGGAGAAGACCGATACAACCTGTATATGATCAACAAACTGGATGGCGACCTCTTCGATTTCAACGCCATCAAATCCGAAACGGGAAGTTTTGAGCAAGGAGACAATTCGATTATCTTTGACTGGCGGAAGAATTCAAAACTGCAATACCTTGCTCCAATGGAAGAAGGCAAGGCCGAATTTTGGATAAAACTTAAAGACGATCTCAGCCAGATCAAGAAACCTTCGTTATCGAATCGGGTTATGGTCGGCCAGGCGACCCAGTATTTCACGACCAAGATCAGTTCCAAGCTGGAATTGGTCCAGAAGGTTTATTATATGGATGAGATCTTCGGGAATACCGGGCCGATTCCGCCGGCCGTTTCAGAGACTACAACCTATACCATTACCTGGCAGGCAAAGAATTATTATTCCGACGTGAAGAACGTCGTGGCTACGGCCATGATGCCCAAAAACGTTAAATTCACCGGACAAATTTTTCCCGAACAGCAGGCCGGAAAATTAGTCTATGACCAGGAATCAGGCAAGCTGACCTGGAATATCGGCGACCTCAAGACGGGGCAGGGCGTGATCACGGCGCCGGAAAACGTATCGTTCCAGGTATCGATCACTCCGACCAGGGATGATGTCGCCAAAAGCGTCCAGCTTATGGGGGAAGCCAGGATTTCCGGGGATGACAATTGGACGGATATGGTTTTGGAGGCTGAAACCGCGGCCCTTGACACCGTATCCCTTTCCGATCAGAATATGTCCGAAGAGAAAGGCAAAGTTATAAGCGGAAACGAATAGCGATCCTGTAAGCATTGGCTAAAATTAAATTGCATAAAAAAGCAAATAGCCTGCCGGCAGGCAGGCATTTGTTCTCATAACGTCCTCTAAGAAGGGAAAGAATACAATGGATTTAACGCAAAAAATTATTTCACTTACCAAGCAGAAAGGTTTTATTTTCCCGTCATCGGAGATCTACGGAGGAATCCAGGGTTTTTACGATTACGGCCCGTTGGGAGTCCAGTTGAAAAACAACATCAAAAACGCCTGGTGGCGCTCCATGGTCCAGGAACGCGACGATATTTTCGGTTTGGACGCGGCTATTATCATGAATCCGACCGCGTGGGTGGCTTCGGGCCACGTTTCCAACTTTACCGACCCGCTGGTAGAATGCAAAGCTTGCCACAAGCGGTTTAGAGCCGACCATCTGGCCGACAAGATCAAAGAGACCGAGGAATTCAAAAAACGAAGCCTAAGCGTTGAAGATGCCAAAGACTGGGGCAAGGTTTTAGAAGGGGTGGAATGCCCGGATTGCTCCGGGGAGCTTACCGCCCCCCGCCTTTTTAATTTGATGTTTAAAACCTATGCCGGTCCGGCCGAGGATAGCGCGTCGCAAGTTTATTTGAGGCCGGAGACCGCGCAGGGTATTTTTACCAATTACAAAAATATTCTTGATACGCAACGGGTCAAGATGCCTTTCGGCATCGCGCAGATCGGCAAGGCTTTCCGCAACGAGATCACTCCCGGAAATTTCATTTTCCGCCAGCGCGAATTCGAACAGATGGAAATGGAGTATTTTTGTAAACCCGGCACCGATGAACAACTGCATGAAGAATGGATCGCAAGAAGGCTTGGCTGGTATGTCGAATCGCTTGGAATAAAGAAAGAGAATTTGCGGATCAGGGAACATGAGAAATCGGAACTGGCCCATTACGCGAAGGCCTGCAGCGACATAGAATACAAATTCCCGTTCGGCTGGTCCGAGATCGAAGGCATCGCCAACCGGCAAGCCCACGATCTGACCCAGCATCAGAAATTCTCCGGGGTTGATCTAAGCTATTTTGACGAAACAACCAAGGAAAAATATCTTCCTTTCGTAATCGAGCCGTCTTGCGGCGTGGAAAGGCTGATGTTTGCGGTGATTTGCGACGCTTACCTGGAGATCGAAGGCGGACGGACAACGACAACCGAGGCAACCAAGGAAGCGGAAACCGTTTTGCGTTTTTCCAGAGCCATGGCTCCGGTCAAGATCGCTATCCTTCCGCTGTTAAAAAACAAGCCCGACCTGGTCGATAAGGCCAGGGAAGTCTACCAGCTATTGAAGCCGCATTTTATGTGCAGATACGACGAAGCCGGGACTATCGGCCGGCGCTACCGGCGCCAGGACGAGATCGGTACGCCTTATTGCGTCACGATTGATTTCGATACGCTTGCTAACGGCGACGTAACGGTCCGCGATCGCGATACCATGAAACAGGACCGAATAAAGATTGATACCTTGGCAGATTATCTTCAGCGAAAATAGGTCAATGGCTTGAAATTGCTCTTATGAAAGGGGCTAGCGTAGTAATGCTTGACATATTATATCCAATCGGATATATTGAATATATTAATATAGTTGGGACGGCGGCTAATGAAAAATTATGTTATTGGAAATTGTGCGTTATCGCTCAAAGTTTGGCCATGTTCCGTTCAATGCTTATGTTGAAAAATATGCGCCTAGTTCAAGTGATAAAAACAAAACTAGTGAAAAGAAAGTGAAAACTTTACTTAAAATTAAAGCTGTTATTAAAATAGTGGCAGATAAGGGAGGAATCGGTGTGGGGGATTATACTTCGGCTCTTAAAGGATACGATGTTCAAGAAATCACAATTAAGAAAAGCGGTAGGGCGATTAGGCTTTTATATTTCTGCCGGTTCGGGAAACTAGTTTTATTAAATGGTTTTGATAAAGGTGTTCCATATGAAGGGGGAAAAGGAAAAAAAACCGAAAAAATGATTGAAGAAAAGTATCGAGAAGGGCAGCAATATTACCAAGATTTTATTAAAAACCCGGGAAATTATGAAGAATTTGATTAAAAAAAATAAGGATCCAATAAAGGCAATTAAAAAATACCCTTTATATGGCCATTTAGAACAAGAAATTGAAGCCCGTATGAAAATTGCGATAGAAATTAATTGTGCTCGGCTTGCTATTGGAATGACGCAAGAAAAACTTGCCGAAAAGGCTAAAACTACCCAAAAGATTATTTCAAAAGTAGAAAATGGAGATTATAAAATCGGAGTTGATTTGTTGACAAGGTTAGCAAAAAGCTTAGGAATCAAACTTTTATTTGGCGACGCGGTAATTTCTAGGCAATCAGGTTATCAAAGCGTTGTAACAATTTTAAGAGAGCGTGATTTTAAATCTAGTGGTAGTGGGCAGCAGGAAACTAGCGTACTTAATTAAAATTTATGAAGTTAATTTGGGCAATATTATGCAGAGATTCGTCGATAGATGTCGATAACAATTTAGTTAGTGTTTTTAACTGCTTGGAAAAAGTGGAATTTTCTGTTGATAAAACAAAATTAAATTCCGCAAGTCAGGTTAATCCGTTGGCTTTTCCGGCTGATTATCAAATTCTAAGCTCTTGGGAAATAATTGATGCTAGCAAAGACAATAAACTAGAATTTAAAATTGAGATAGTGGATCCAGCGAATAAAATATTAAAAACCTTCGAAAATACTTTTTCAATTAAACAAGGCTCATCGATGTTCAGACATCGGGCAAAATTTCAAGGTTTGCCTTTTACTGTGCCTGGAAAATACAGATTTAACTTGTATCAAAAAAAAGAAGCGGATAAATACGAATTAGTTTCAAGTATTCCTCTAGATATAAAGTTTTAATTTTTCTGATATAGATGCGTAATTGAACGATAAATCAATATGTACAAAAAAATCACATTAAAGAACGGATTGAGGATTTTAGTTGTGCCCGCGAAAAGCACCAAGGCGGTAACCGTGATGGCGTTGGTCGGAACCGGTTCGAAATATGAAACAAAGGAGATCAGCGGCATTTCCCATTTTTTGGAGCATATGTTTTTCAAGGGAACTAAAAAGCGCCCCGATAAGGTTCGGATCGCCGAAGATGTGGACAAGGTGGGCGGAAATTTCAACGCTTTCACCGGAACGGATTACACGGGCTATTGGGCCAAGGTCGCTTACCAGAAATTCGATCTGGCTATGGACTGGGTTTCCGATATTTATTTGAATTCTCTGCTGCCGGCCGATGAAATAGATAAGGAGCGGGGGGTGATCATCGAGGAAATCAATATGTATTACGACCATCCGATGCGCTACATCGGCAACCTCTGGCAGGAATTGCTCTATGGCGACCAGCCAGCCGGATGGGATATCGCCGGCACCAAAGAAACGGTAAAAAATATGACCAGGGGCCAGATGTTTGATTACCGGGCGCTTCAATACGTCGCGTCGAACACAATTGTTGTGGTAGCCGGCAACGTGGCCGTACCCCAAGCTTTATCAAAGGCGCGTAAATACTTTGCGGGTATCAAAAGCAGCGAACCGAAGAAAAAAGTTGCGGTTTCAGAATCCCAGGATAAACCGGGATTTCTTTTGCAAAAAAGGGCGTGCGACCAAACCCATGTGGCCTTGGGCGTCCGCGGATACAATGTGTTCCATCCCAAACGCTACGCTTTGGAAGTGATGGCGACGATTCTGGGCGGAATGATGAGTTCTCGGCTGTTCATCGAAGTTCGCGAGAAACTGGGGCTGGCTTACCATATCCGGGTTGACAACACGATGGACCCGGAAACCGGCAGCTTAGCGGTGATGGCGGGCCTTGATTCAAAAAGGATTGATCTGGGTATAACCACGATTTTAAACGAGTTCAAAAAAATCAAGGAAGAAAAAGTCTCGGTTCAGGAATTAAAAAGGGCAAAGGACAATATGATCGGAAAGACGATCCTGGCTTTGGAAGCGTCAGACAACCTGGCTTCGTTTTATGCCGAACAGGAATTGATGGAAGGAAAGATCGAAACTCCGGAAAATATGTTTAAGAAGATCAATAAAGTGACTTCTAAAGATATCCAGGAAGTTGCTTGCGATATATTCAGGCCTGAAAAATTGAATATGGCCATAATCGGAGCTTTCGACGATGAAAAAAGGTTCAGAGACCTTCTTAAGATTTAAAAAATTTTCTCAGAATTCAGGGTATAAATTCAAAAATCAATGATCCCGAATATCTTTTCAAAACAAGAAGATGGAAAGCTGGATATCTCATGGCGGGCTATTTTTAAATTGGTTGTTGTTTTCTTTTCCGCCTATGTCATTTGGATCATTAAGGACATTTTGATCTTGTTTTTGTTCGGGTTGGTCATCTCGGTGTTGTTCAGTCCGGCCATTGATTTTTTGCAGCGGCTGCGCGTAGCGCGGACACTGGCTGTTTTCTTGGTCTACGTTGCGATCTTGGGAATGCTCGGTTCGTTCGTTTACCTTATTGCCCCGGTTTTTATTGTGGAAATAGAACAGTTCTCGGTCCTTTTCCCGATCTATTTCGAAAAAATATCGCCATTCCTCTCGGGGCTGGGATTCGAGGTTTTTTCGAACATGGAAGCGTTCACAGAGGCGGCGCGCCAGTGGTTTGTAGGTTCGACTTCCAGCATTGTGAGCTCTATTGCCGGGATATTCGGCAACATTCTGATATCGATTACGGTTTTTACCATAGCGCTCTTTATTTCCCTGGAAGAGAGTGCGGTTGAAAAACTGGTAAAAGTTGTTTCTCCGAAAAGATACGAAGAATTTTATCTGGATGTTTGGAGCCGCACCAAGGTAAAGATTTCGGGATGGTTCGCGGCCAAAGCCATAATGATGGCTCTGGTCGGGGTGGCGACAAGCATTACTTGCTTTGTTTTGGGCATCAAATATCCGATAATCTTCGGAGTATTCGCCGGAATTTTAGATATCATTCCCTTTATCGGACCGGTTTTCGCCGGTTTTATTATCGGGCTCTTTACCCTTATTTATTCGTGGGAGACGGCTTTGCTGTTCATAGCTGTTTTTATCCTGATCCAGCAGATCGAAAGCAATATCTTAACGCCTATTTTGGCCAAAAGATTTACCGAATTGCCTCCGATTTTGGTTCTAGGCTCGTTGCTGGTCGGAGAACGCTTGATGGGCCTTGCCGGGGCGATCCTGGCTATCCCGCTTTTTGGCATATTTTTTGATCTTGCCCGTTTGTATCTGGAAAAAAATAAAGACAGATAAAAGAAAAACGATCTATGCCGGGTAAATTATATATCGTCGCGACGCCGATCGGAAATCTGGAAGATATGACCTTCCGCGCGGTCGAAACGTTAAAAAGCGTTGATTTGGTCTTGTGCGAAGATACGCGGGTAGCCCTTAGGCTGTTTAACCATTTTGCGATCGAAAAAACCACCGAAAGCTACCACCAGCATTCAACGCTAAAAAAAATCGGCCGCATTGCCGGCCTTTTGCGGGAAGGAAAAAATCTGGCCTTGGTTTCGGATGCCGGAACGCCCGGAATATCGGATCCGGGCAATCAACTGATCGAGAGCTTGATCCAGGTTTTTGGAACCGAAATCAAAATCATTCCCATACCTGGTCCGTCGGCCGTTACCGCCGCCTTGAGTATCTGCGGTTTTGGAAGCGACCGCTTTATCTTTGCCGGATTTCCGCCGGCCAAGAACAAGCGGAAGAAATTTTTCGAGGAGGCATTAGCTTATTCTTTTACGGCCCTATTCTATGAATCAACCTACCGGATAATCAGGACGCTGGAGGATATTAAAGCGCTTGAGCCCGATAAATCGAGGCGAATCGTGATTTGCCGCGAATTGACCAAGAAATTCGAAACCATTTACCGGGGAACGATCGAAGAAGCGGCTAATGATTTGAAAAAGGGGATTATCAAAGGGGAGTTCGTTTTTGTGCTCGAAGGCAGGGTTGACAAAGGCGGTTAGACAGAGTAATAAAATATTGGAACATGGAATACGCAATTAACGCCATTAATCAAATTATTATTGACCTTCTTTTTGAGGGGCGTCTTTTCGAACAATAAAGAAAATAACATAATTCGAAAATATACCCCTCGTAAAGAGGGTTTTTTGTTGGTTCTTTAACATAAGGAGAGTGAAAATCGCATGTTGGTTGAGATTGAAAGGCCGGGCACAAACGGAAATAAATTCGGCAGAGCGACGGCATACAGGGCAATAACCATTCGGTATCGGGAGATCAAGCCGGGAGTTTTTCTTTTAAACACGGAAAAATTTGAAAGGGGAAAAATGTTTTTTCCGGACGAACAAAGGGCGCTGTATTTGATCAGCAGCATAGCCCGCGGCAAGGTGGTATTTTGGCCCAAGAGTATGGACTTTCTTGAACCTTCCGATTTTTTAAACGGCAGGGTTTTGGACGGGGCATCGGCGGCCAAGGTTGCCAGCGGAGCCGGAATCGATAATTACGATAACTACGTCTGGTATAAGGTGGCGGATATGTCCTCGCTTGAAGTTTTCCGCTCTTATTGCTGTTGATCTTTATTAGATGCCGGAATTTGCGCGCTTGGAAAAAGCGCGTTTTTTATTCAGCCTTTCATTTTGATAAATATTTGGTTTATGATAAGAGAAACAATAGCCGCCATAACGGCCAAAGCCATGCCTAAAGGAAAATATTATATAACTACCGCAATCGATTACGTGAACGCCTTTCCCCATTTGGGGCACGCTATGGAGAAGATCCAGGCGGACGCGCTGGCGCGCTACCGCCGTTTTGCCGGGGAAGATGTTCGTTTTGTTTCCGGTACCGATGAAAACAGCTTAAAAAACGTGCTGGCGGCCGAACGCGCCGGCAAATCCGCGCGGGAGCTGGTGGACGCCAACGCGGGCGTATTCCGGTCTATGGGCGAAGCGCTCAGCTTATCATACGATGATTTCATCCGAACTACCGAGGAGCGCCACTTTGCCGCGGCTAAAAAATTATGGCAGGCCTGCGCCAAAGACATTTATAAAAAGACCTACAGCGGCCTTTATTGCGTTGGGTGCGAGGAATATTACAAAGAAGAGGAGCTTGTTAACGGTTTGTGCCCCGAGCATCAAAAAAGGCCCGAATTGGTCAAAGAGGAAAATTATTTTTTCCGGCTTTCTTCTTATCAGGGAGGGATCAAGGAGCTGATTCAAAGCGGCGCGCTGCGGATTACCCCCAAAGGGAGGGAAAACGAGATCATGAGTTTTCTGAATTCGGGCGTAGAGGATATCTGCGTCTCCCGATCGGCCGAGCGCGCCAAGGGCTGGGGCATTCCCGTGCCCGGAGACGAAACGCAGATCCTGTGGGTGTGGTTTGACGCTTTGGCCAATTATATCAGCGCTCTGGGTTATGGCGGCGACGAATCGTTGTTCGAGCAGTGGTGGCAGAATAATCCGCGGATCGTCCATGTCATAGGCAAAGGAATAGTCCGTTTCCACGCCGTGCACTGGATCGGGATGCTGCTTTCGGCCGGTTTGCGGGTTCCAAGCGACATTTTCGTGCATGGCTACATTACCAGCGAGGGCCAAAAAATGTCCAAGAGCCTGGGCAACGTGGTTGACCCGTTCGCGCTGGTTGAAAAATACGGCGCGGACGCGGTGCGATATTTCGTCTTGCGCGAAATTCCGTCAACCGAAGACGGAGATTTCAGCGTTGCGCGCTTTGAAGAACGCTATAACGCCGACTTGGCCAAGGGCTTGGGCAACCTGGCTTCGCGGATAACAACTGTTGCCGCCAAAAACCAAGCGATGGATGTCCGCGAGCAGGGCGATGTGGCGGCCGAAATTGCCAAAGCCAAGGACCAGGTTGGCCGTTCCATGGAGGAATATAAATTCAACGAAGCGCTGGCCGGCATTTGGGGCTTGATCGGATTTTGCGACCGCTACATTGAACAAAAACAGCCTTGGAAGACCAATGACAAAAACAGCGTTGGCAACTTGATGTATGCCCTAGAGGAAATAGGGAAGCTGGTTGCTCCGTTTATGCCCGAAACTTCAGGCAAGATCGCGAAGATGGCCAGCGGCGAAAAAATGACGTTGTTTCCCCGCCTGGCGGAAGAAACAAAAAGTTAAGCCGTTTATTTGACATATTCCAAAATTATATTATAATAATTATGGTGATTTTAGGTGTACGGACTGACGGATTTTGGCTTTGAGCTTGACCCTAAATGGATATTTCCGGAGCTAGCCGACGGCCAGAAACAGCATTGGAGAAACAAAATCATTCGGCAATATTCCATAACCTTGATACCGATATTATTTGTTCTGGCCAGCTGTGTCTATATAGCTTGGTTCAAAGATCCGGGATATTACGCGATTGCGGCGATTGCGGCTTTTGCCGGAACTTTGTTCCTTGTCGGGTATACCAGGCAGAAAACCCTTAAATTAAGAGAGGCAGCTTGGCAGAACCTGGCGGTTAAAAAAATCGTTGCAGACGAGAACGGCATCGATACTACGCTTTGCAACCTTGCCTATTTGATGGTTTCGGTGTCCGGTTATCCGACAACTGCTACGGGCAAAGAGAAGCTGGAAGCGCATTTCAGGAAATGCTCCCAATGCGGCCAGCCTGGCGCTTTTACACACGGCCTTTTATCGGGCGTTAGCCTGACCAAGGAGATCAAAGAAGAGCTGGCAAAGCATTTCGGGGCCTGCGAGTTTAAATAATGAAACGGCAACAGCCGTTTTCTTTTTTTGATAATAACCTTCAAAGATTGACAAATGTTATAAATAAATTTATAATCTTGGCGGTGAGAGAAGTGTTCGATGGTTTATTTGATCTTGGTTTGAACCTGGACAAAAACGGGTTGTTTCCCGGGTTGACCGGGGAGCAAAAAAATGAATGGCGGAAAAGCGCCATAGAAGAATATATTAAAGGCCCCGGGATATATTTGATTGCATACGTCTTCGTTGCGGTTTTTGTATTTTTCACAAAGCCGGCAGACCTACATGCTTTCAAATCCGCCGCTTTTTTGATTATTGTTGGATTGATGATTTTATTTTCCGCGTACTTTACAAGGAGAGATGTTTTGAAAAGGCGGGAACTGGTTTTGATGGCAAGCGCGATAAAATGGATCCGGGAGTAGCGGCAACATAAAATGCCGCTTTTTTTTAGCCGCAACGCGCGAAAGCTTGCATTTTAAAGATATATTTGTTAAATTATTTTTGTAAACAAAATAAATGAATTTACGCGCCAGGAAAAATTTTTGGTTTAGCTATTACTTTATACGGACTCGTTGTCTGGGAAATTTTCGTTTGTAACGGCTAGATCAATAATTGGCAAACGGCAAATTCTCAGGCAATGAGAATTTTTTGTTTTATAAGCTTATTGCCTTATTGTTCTTTAAAAAGGAGGAGAAAAAAATGGCAGGAATGTCTTGCGAAGTTTTGGCTTTGGAGCGCGAACCTAAAGGAACCGCCTTTGGAGCTAAAAAAAGTACCGTATATGAGCATATTGAGATCGTGGCTCCCGAGATCCTGGAGATGCTGGAAGGCCGGTTGGCCATCGGCGCCGGGGAGCTCGCGGTTTGCTTAGACTTTTACAAGCCGTTTTATCCAAGGAGGCTTGGCGATCTGCTTAATTACGCGGACCAGCCGCTCGCGGGAAATCCGGTTTTTACCGGTTCGGTCAATTCGGATCAACCTTTGTATCTTGAAAAATGCGATACCTATATTTTTAGCGTTGAGCGCTTTGTCAACAGCCGTTCGCCGGCCGTTATGACCGAAGAGAGGCTGGAGGAATTCATCGACCGGGAAAGGGAAAACTTTTTTTCTTCGTTAAAAAAGAAAAATGATGGATACAAGCTGTGCTTCTGCGTCGTAATCCTGAATAGGATGGGAACATCGACGGTTGCCATGGCGAGCATTGCCAAGCGGATACATTGAATAATCGGGAATTATACCCGATTTTTTTTACCGCAATTTCACCGGTTTTTCCTTTGCGGCGGATGCCTGGGGATAATCGGCCCGTTTTCTAACCAGCACCTTGGAATCACTTTTGAAGTATTTCTTCCGGAGTTTTGAGATCGATTCCCATGTGTAATCTTTGGCCATTGTAGTATGGTAAATATTTAGCCAGCGCACGATTGTGCGCT
>Ga0209507_1000684_pt1 | contig 33730 bp, 24 predicted proteins | sample AD_UKC028_MetaG_FD_184414 | JGI IMG/M metagenome (GOLD analysis project Ga0209507, IMG submission 184414) | Active sludge microbial communities of municipal wastewater-treating anaerobic digesters from USA - AD_UKC028_MetaG (SPAdes) (version 2) | ecosystem: Engineered > Bioreactor > Anaerobic >...
GGCGCAAATCCGCAATCGCCCTTGCGGCAGAGATCAAAAAGTGCATAATCAGGCAGACCTATACCCCAAAACAAGTGGCTGGTTTTGAAGTGCTATTCGCTGGCTGGTTTTGAAACGCTCGGTGACACGCTACAACGCCCGCCGAACGGTCGGAAATATGACGCACGACCAGATCATTTCCGAGCTGTATGGTGGCGGCTTGAAAGAAGCGTGGAGAGTATTGAAGCCAGGGGGATACGCCTGGGTGAAGTGCTGCGACGAGATCGTTTCCTCAAAGCAGAGATGGTCGCATATCGAGATTCTAACGATCGCCGAGGAACTGGGCTTCGAGGCGGTTGACCTGTTCATCCTGCACCGTACCTCCCCAGCAATGCTCCAGGAAAAGCGGCAGAAACACGCAAGGAAGAACCACAGCTTCACGTGGGTGTTTCGCAAACCTCGCGTGTAGCTCTGCCTGCCTCAAGTCTACGTTTCTTTTACGCTGCCACATCAGGGTCAATGATGTAGTCCGTCCCCGCCGCCTTGGGCTTCCAGATGCCCTTGTTCTTCGACGCTATCGCCCATTGGCCGGTCGGGGCAGAACCGTCGCCGATTGATCCCTTCACGAAGACATTCGTCAGTTTGGCCGTTCCTGCGAATCCTGCAGGAACGTACGGCGTGCCATTCTCTCCACCATCGCTGAAGGGATTAGCGGCCGATTGCGATCCATCATTCTCATTCCACACGCCAACCAGCACATTCGTCTTCGTCACATTCCCGCCGACATACAGGTATCCAAGCTCAACCGTCTTGCCCGACGGAAGCGATCTGACGCCAACGCCTACGTCTGTCTGGTCAATGTTGCCCATGACGAAGAGATTGGCAAGGCCGTCATCGGCGAGGATCGTGGCTCGCTGCGCGCCATTCGCACCAGTGGCCTTCGCCATCAGCATCCCGACCTTCCTGGCGTCTATCGTCCCCTTGAACGTCCCTCCTGCAACGTTTACCGCTGAGAGCGTGCCGCCGTGTGTGATATCGGCCAGCACGTCGCCCGCAGAGACGCTGATTGACGATGTGCCACCAGTGATGTTCATCGTTCCGGCAAGGTTGCCCTTCTGCACAACCATTGTTCCGAGCATCGCAGCCTGGATGTCCGTATCAACACCCATGCCAATGATCATCGCGCCAATGCCGCCGCCGGCGATGACCGAGCCTGTACCGGTCAAACTGCCCTTGACGAAGAATGTGGGAATGTCCTTCGCGCTCTCCACGTGACCACTGGCGTTGCCGGCCACGTAGAAGAGCTTGATGTTCCCGCCGGCATTCAGACTGCCTGTGGCATTGCCTGTGGTGTAGTAGAGTCCCACGACTCCACCGACGTCCATGTTACCGCTTATGTTGCCCGTGGCGTAGGCGAGGTCAATTCCAGCGGTTGTCGTCACGTCGCCGGTGATGGGACCCTTGGAGTAGATGGTTCCAATACTGGCCGCACTGATGTCGCCTGCCAGAGTCGCTGCGCCCCTGTAGCCGGTATAGACCAATCCGGCCCTGCCCGTCAGGCTAATGTCTCCGCTGAATCCGCCGCCGGTGATGAACGTGCCAAGATCCCTGGCGATAACATCACCGGGCATGGAGTCGCCTGCACCGTAGACGATGACCGTGCCGATGGTCTGGCCCGGAGCATAGAGCGCCGTGCCCTCGGGGACAGTCATCACGCTCGGCACTGACAGATCGGCGTCAGGCAGGCCCGTAATATGGGAATTGACTATCGCCGTCCCGATTCCGCTCTTAGCTGCAAGGAAGCTAATGTCGCCCGTTCCCATCCTCTGATCGGCAAAGACTGACAGCTTGCCGTCAACCGCGAGGCCAAGCGCGCTGAAGTCCGCTGCCTGCCACGTCGTCCCGTTCTTCACCCGTGCATTGGCAACGATGATGACCCCGCCGGGTGTCCCGATGATCAGCAGGTCATTGGCAGGATCGTAGGGGTTATACTTCGTCCCGTCCGTCTCGTCGTAATCGCCGTTGATGGCAATCCCGTTGCCGACGCCGTCTGTGTCATAGACATAAACGTTGCCGGCCCTTGTGCTGACCACGCCGAGAAGATCCCACGCATGGCCGGGATTGACCGTGACCGTATGAACGTCGGGTGTCGGATCGGCAGCGCCGTCATCGTCAGTCACCGTCAGCGTGATGGTGTAGACTCCGGCCGTATTCAACTTCAGCGCTCCCGGATCCTGGCTGGTGAAGTTGTATGTCTCAGGTCCTGTGATCTGCCAGTTCCAGCCCGTGACCGTTCCGTCGCTGTCGGTCCCCGTTCCCTGAAGGTTCATGGAATCGCCAGCCTCCATCACAAACCCGTCTGCCGGGGAGTCAATGGCTCCGTCTGGCGGCGTGTTATCAGGAACTGTTACGGTAGTTGTCGCTTCCGACGAGGCAGTCTTCAACTCCGCGTTGCCGACTAGATCAACCGCCGCGCTAAAGAAAGAATAGACGTGCCCGTCGGCGCCGTTGTAGGTCGCGGAGGTTTCATTGGTTCTAATCAGCCACGGCTGGAACGGGCCGCGGTCAACGGCCACAAATATGTTGTAGTATTCGATGCCTGAACCAGCGTCCGTTCCGCCCCATGCCACCTCGAAGGATGCAGTCGGCGTGATAAACGGCAGCGATTCCACCGCACTGGCGGGGGCATCGGCGTCTACTCGAACTACCGAGTTATTGGTCACGATAGGAGCATTGGCGTCAAAGACTATCTGAGCGGAGTTGCTGATTGATGTTCCCGTAGGATATGAGTCCGCAAGAGCAGCACTGAGGACGATGAAGCCTTCGCCAATACCGTACGAGTTATTCGGTGGAAGGATTCCGGCACTTGGATCCTCCGGCAGCCCCAGCGTTACGGGATCCAGTCCGGCAATGTAGACCTCGATCAGTCCGGTCAGGGGATCAACATCGGCCCAGACGTCCAGGATTTGTCCGAGGGTGAAAGGTTTGTCTAGACGATCCTCGTAATGAACCGTGCCGGGCGGGAAAGCGATCTCGCCCCACAGGAGGCTGCTGACGCCGAGCAGCTCAACGCTTGTCCAGTCTAACATCGGATCAAGCTTATCAGTGATATAAATGGTCTGCGCGGGCAGTGAGGCCGTGGACAGGTTCTCGAAAGCAATGGTGTAGATCAACCTGCCGTCAGGTAAAATCCAATGCCCGTCGCCGACGCCTGGATCATATTTGTGGTTCGGATCAACCGAGGCTCTGATTGCCACCGGAGACTTAGAGATCGAGCCTTTCGACTTCTTCAGTGGGTCCTCCCGCAGAAAGACCGACGTGATCTCTCCATAGATGTTGTAAGCCAATTCGCAGACGTCGCCCAGAAGCAGTTTCGCCTCCTGCAGGTCGCCCAGCCCGGAATCCGGATCGGCAGCCCACGGCAGGATGGTCGTATCGTAGGGAGCGGACATCAGATCGGCGCCGCTTTCCTTATTTATTATTGTCGGGTGCGAGACATGTCCCCAACCCATTTCGGACTCGACGGCCATGTAAACCTCGCCCCAGGTGACGCTGCCGTCCTTGTCAGCATCCGTGCGCGGATCGCTCATGGCCTTGAGCCAGTGATATGTGAGATCTCCGTTCTGGTGTGCTATGTCAGTCATGGCCTTCTCATCTGCCTCGGCTGCCGTGATCATGCAATATTCCGTGTCCTCCCTGAAATACGTGCCGAAACCGTCGGACATGCCGCCCGAGTAACAGGAGTCCATGATGGTTGTGACGTTTCCAGCGTTTGTTCCCTCCCACATTTTGTTGAACATTCCGGAGTCAATTTTGTCTCCATCGTTCAGGATCATATAGCTGCCGTAGTCATCTTTGAGGCCGTGACCGGAGTAATAAAAGACTATATTGTCGTTCGAATCGGCCCGCTCCTTCGCCCAGTTGATGCCTGCGATGACTTCTGTAGCTCCGATATCGTCATGGGATGAGCCTACCGTGTCCTTCAGAACGTAGATATGACTGTCGCCGGAGTATTCCCCGTAATCAACTCCCTGGTTTTTGAAGTATTCGACCACGTCGTCGGCATCCTGCATGGTCAAGTCAAGGTTCTGCTGATCCGTGTGAGCCTGATATTCCGCGTCGCAGATCACGACGACGTAGGTCTCCGACGGGTTTCCGCCTTCTGCCGCCATGTTGAGAAATGATCGGGTAAGGGGTGGCGCGGTATCAGCCCATGCGCGTCCGATGACGTATGTCATTGCTGAATCCAGCGAGCAATATCCCGCACCATCAGCCGCAGATGCTATCGCCGCTTCAACCAGCGCGGGCATGGCCGACTGCATGTCGTCGCCTAGTCTGGCCTTCAGATTCGTCCAGAACGGATTCCATATCAGCGGATCAACGCCGTCCGGACGGACCTTGGCCTCGATTACATCCCAATCGAAGACCTGGTTCAGTCCGACGTAGTCTCCTGAAAATTCATCCATGGGGGCTAGAAATGCGCTGACGTTCATGTCAGTTTCCTCCCCCGGCGCGACGACTGTCACATGCAGCGAATTCTTGAATCCAGGCGGCATAACGCCCGTTGGTGTCTCACGGGAAAGGGCGATGCCATACATCCGTTCCCAATAGAAGACGCCCGAATCGCCGATGCGGAACTGGCAACCCGGCGCCTCAATAAAGAATACGGGATTGGGGACGTCCATGCCCCCCTCATTGCCGTAGAAGAAGTCGAACGAAAACTCACGCCCCGTGCGTGCAACACTCCTTGACGTCATCTCCGTCCAGATAGAAGCGCCTGTGTGCTCAACGGTATTGAAAATCCCGGAGAGCAACAGCGGGTCGCCGGCCGACTGGGTGATTTCCAGGTCGAACTCTCCAATCGGCGCTCCGGACAGATCGAACTGCGCAACGATTGTGCCGGCATCCGTCCTGACGAACTTCGAGGCTGCGATACTGAGTCCGTCGCGCTTCAGCGTTGCGACTTCGGCAAGGTCGAGGCGTCCACCCGTGATTGTCACTGAAACACTGCCGTCAACGCCGCCGCTGGTCGGTGTTATCTCGTCAACCCACATATCAGGAGTGTCAGCGACGATTCCTATCTGCGCGAGGCTTGTTCCAGCGTCTGTCGCGATGGCATGGACCATGATGTAGTATGTCCCAGCCTCAGTCATGGGAATAACCACACGCTGATCCGCTGAAAGCGGCATCAAGCGCCTGGAATCATATTCCACCCAGCTTGGGGGCATACTGTATCGCGCGTAGACCGCGTTACTATGCGAGCCTGCCTTGCCATCAAGCGCTATGAGAAGCGTTTGCCCAGCCGGGACGTCAACCGCGAAGAACATCACGCCGCCCTTGACTATCGCCGCATCCAACGGAGCGCCAAGCTCAAGTCTCGTAAACCCGATGGTTGCTGCATCGAACGAGCGGACGCCTGCATCGGATTCAGCCATGGCCACAATCGCCAGGCTCTGCGGCTCGATAGAAGACAGGTCAAGCGAAGTCCCCCAACCGTCCGAAGCGTCCACATCCTTCACAAAAATCTCCCCAGGATCAAGGACGCCGTTCGGAATCGTGTCTGCAAAGAATGTTACTGAAGCCACGCTGCCGTTCACTACCCATGCGCTGGTACGGACGTTCAGGACGTTATCGTCCGGCCAGTAAGCGCCGGAATCCGGTGATATTACGCTTACAACCGGTTTGGATGGGGGCGTAGCGCCGTTCAGAAGCACGGCGACGTCGTTTCCGCCCCAGTTGACCGCCGCGATGTCTGTCGTGCCGTCCACGTCGAGATCGGCTGCGCAGAGGAATATCGTCTCGTCGCCGGAAGCGAAATCGTAACGCAGTCCGAGAGTCCCGTCTCCGTTGCCGACAAGTATGGAAACCGTTCCCTCGTAGTTGGCGGAGGCTATATCCATGCCCCCGTCGCCGTTGAAATCCCCCAATGCGACGCCCGACGTTCCATCTCCAACGTCGTAATCAACCCGCGTGGCAAACGCCCCGTCGCCATTATTGATCAGGACCGACACGTTACCGGCGCTGTTATTGCCCGTCACGATATCGGGAATGGAGTCCCCGTTCAGGTCGCCTGAGGCTATCGGACGCGGCCCGTCGCCGACGGCATACGCGGCATAGGGCTGGAATGTCCCGTCTCCGTTGCCCAACAGCACGGATACCTTATCAATGCCGAAATGTGTCGCGGCTATGTCCTGCACCCCGTCGCGGTTGAAGTCGTCCGTGATGCAGGAAAGCGAGTTTCCGGCGACGGCGAACGTCGTCTCGGCCCGCATAGTCCCGTCCCCGTTGTTGATTAGAACGCCGACGGAAGACCACATAGAGCTTGCCACTACAAGGTCCTGGGCCCCGTCGCCGTTGAAGTCGGCTGATTTCACGCGGAACGGGTTGTTCTGGACGGGATAATCCGTCCTGTCGCCGAACGTGCCGTCCCCGTTCCCGAACAGTATCGAAACGGTGTGGCCGTAACGCGATGGGGCGATAAGATCAACATGGGAGTCTCCGTCAATGTCAGCTGTATGAACATTCTCAGGATATTCTCCGACCGAATAAGTCACGTCTTCAAGGTATGCTCCACCAGGCTGCCCCATCAGTACCGAAATCGTGGAATCGCCGGCGTTGGAGACGGCAAGATCCGGGATGGCATCCTCATTAAAGTCGCCAGCCACAACATAAGTACAGTTACGTCCGGTCGGGTAATGCTGCCTGGACAGGAATGTCCCGTCTCCGTTGTTGGCCAGAAACGTCAGGGAACTGTATTCGTAATTCGCGGTCGCAAGGTCCGCATCCCCGTCGCCGTCATAATCCGCACTGACAATCGAGAAAGGCTTAACTCCGGCAGGAAGCACTAAAGCTGACTGGAACGTTCCATCCCCGTTTCCGATGAAGACCTGAGCCGATCCGTTGAGCAGGAAGGGCGTTGCCGCCGCGAGATCGGTCGCATGATCTCCATTGAAGTCGCCGGTTGTCACAGAAAGGGGATTGCCAGGAGCCGACAGGTCAGATCGCGGCTGGAACGTTCCGTCCCCGTTACCCATATGGACAGAAACGACCATGCTCTGTGCGTTGGCAATCGCAAGATCCGCCTTGCCGTCATTGTTGAAATCGCCCATTGTCATTTGCCCCTCGCCGGTGGCCGTAGAACCTGCAAGGGCTGAAGCGAATGTCCCGTCTCCGTTGCCGAGTAGAATACGAAATGCGCCCAGATTGTTAGCCACCGCCATATCAAGCATTGCGTCACCGTTGAAGTCGGCGGCGACTGCCTTGTAACCGTAAATCCCCACGCTTGTTTTGATCCCGTCGCCGAAAGTCCCGTCGCCAGTCCCCGGCAGAAATGTGACCATGCTGTCCGCATCGGTCACGGAAAGATCAAGATTACCGTCGGAATTGAAATCGGCGACCAGCACAATGGCCGCATTCGTGCCTGACGCAAGTATCAACGGGGCGTCGAAGGAACCGTCCCCGTTGCCCATCATGATCCTGACGTCCTTGTTACCCCTGTTCGCGGTTGCCAGGTCCGGAACGCCATCCCTGTTGAAATCCCCGACGCAAAAAGACGACTGTTGATCTCCCGTTGAACTCGCCCCGACCTCATCGAACCTTCCGCCACCCGCTCCCAGAAATATGGATACCGTATCGTCCTCAATATTGATGGCAGCCAAGTCGGACAAACCGTCGCTGTTGAAGTCGGAATTAAGAAGATGACGTGGCAGGGAATTTGTCTGAAGCGTGTAGCACGGAAACTGCACACCGGTAAGCAACAGACGTCTTTCCAAGGACTCAATCGCGGTAAGGATGGCTTGTCCGGACTGCGAAGGATTGCTAAACAACATCTTATGAAAAGAAGTTCTTCCTGAACGCGCAGTTTTACGTAGTTGCATGATTGGCTTCCCTATCGGCAGCGGAAATGAAATTCTTGGGGATTTAGCATCGAACAAAGTCTGCCTGACGGTTCGATTCTAGGCATCAAGGCTGAGGCTTTCAAGTCAGGCTACTAAAATCGTCAACGGCAAGCAACGCTGGTCACATGTAGAATAATTGAAGATCGCCGAAGAACTGGGCTTCGAGGCGGTTGACCTGTTCATCCTGCACCGCACCTCCCCAGCCATGGTCCAGGAAAAACGACAGAAACACGCGAGGAAGAATCACAGCTTCACGTGGGTGTTTCGCAAACCTCGCGTGTAGCTCTGCCTGCTTACACGTTAATTTCACGCTGCCACCTTGGGGTCAATGGTGTAGTCGGTTCCCGCCGCTTTCGGCTTCCACAATCCCAGAACATCGCCCCAGGCAAGTCCCAGAAGCGACCCTCGAATCCTGTCTTCCATCATGTGCCTTGCCTCGTACCGCCCTTTGCCTATCAGTGCCGCCTTGTTCGGAGACAATGAAACATGCTACGAAAGAGTGTAAGATGGAGCAATGTCGGATTGCGTTCCTACCCCCCAAGTGAGAAGACGGGAGGCCAGCCAGTGAGAGCGCGGATCAATGGAGACGTGGTCATCGTTATTGCGGAATGCGACGAAGAGCAGGCCGTGGTCTCGGAATTTGCCGACCGGATGCAATCGCATGTCTTTCTTCTCATGCAACAGGATAGTCGAACGCTGCGCCTCCATGATCAGGGACCCCATGAGATTGCCTGTAGAGAGCCTATAAACGTGTCGTCACGATCCAGCGATGCCGCGATCCGCCTGATCTCCAATCTTGCCCACACGCCTTTTCAACTGGACGGTCAGGAGTACGCCAGTGTCGAGGCATTCTGGCAGGGACTGAAGTTCCCCGATGAGAAGCGACGACGTGAGATCGCGACTATGCACGGGTTGGCGGCACGCAAGGCAGGGCAATCGGCCCCCGAGGCTGAGACGATTCAGTACATGGGAAGAACAATCAGGGTCGGAACGGCAGATCACGCGGACCTGATGCGCCAAGCCTGTGCTGCGAAGTTCGCACAGCACGAACGCGCCAGGAACGCGCTGCGCGGAACAGGAGAACGGCCCCTCATCCACAGGCTGGGCCACGACAGCAGGACAATTCCAGCCGCGTTGATGGCGGAAATCTGGATGCGAATCCGCGCTGACATCTCAAGAAAGCGGAGACACCGGTGGCACTGACCGAGGCTCCCTAACTACCTTGTTAATAGCCGCACTGCAAACACGCGAATGTTGTCGCGACGGTCACGGGGATCGGGATCGAACGACAGAGGGATTTCGCATGGACATGAGTCTTGAAGAGATCAGGGCGCAGTTGCGCGAAGGGAGGCATTGGTCATCCTACATCGGCTCGTGCGGGGACAAGGAGCTCTATGCGTACAGAGTCTGGGACCTGTTTGACAGTCTGGGGATAGTCCCGCCGGACGGGATATACGAAGCGCTCAAGGCTTTGCACGCCTGGGAGGACTGCCAGGAGCCCTGCGCCGTCGTGAACGGATATCTCACGGACCTTCTGGCGATGAACGATGCAGACCTGCTCAAGGCCACGTCAGGCGAGAAGAACCCCGACAACTGGTTCAGGAGCAGGCACGGGGGATGGCCTGAAAGTGAGTATGGAAGCGGATAGCGGGTCAGTTGACGGAGATTCGCGGCGGACACATTCGAGGGTACCCCCTTTCACGGGTCCCATCCGCTTGGATTCCCATGGTCGCGCTTCCATGTAGGTGGGCGTCCGCCGAGAAGCACTCTGGCTTCCTGGCGACTCCCCCGTCATCCCACCTCCCTGGCTATCATCAACCGCTTCTGCTCATCCTGCTCTACGTAGATCCGGGTGGTTGTAACGGTCGTATCTCTTGGACTGTCCAGCAATACCCACCCGATGTGGGTTACACTTGTACCGTTTTGGTACCGTTTTAGCACGTCTGTACCGTCTTCTCATGAAGCCTGATGACAGTTAATCGCAACTATTGACAATATCGCCGTTTGGCAATAGGATGCTGTTTAGACGAGCCTCTGAGCCAATAGGCTGTGTTTAGCGGTAGATTGCCCCAAAGCCTACAAGGGTTTTCGGGACCAAGAGGTCGCTGGTTCAAATCCAGTCGCCCCGACCAGTTTGGACAAAAGGCCGTTCGGCGAGAAAGTCGTACGGCTTTCTCTTTGTACAGCAAAGACTTGTGACAGACAGCGTACGGTTCAAACTGACGCATTCCAGTAACTGCCTTCGCATGGGGTAGTGCGAACCGCGCCAGATTTTGGCCAGATTCTGGCTGAAGTCGAATACCGAAAACGCCAATTTGCCGTTCTCCTCCGTGCGCAGTGAATACAGCACGCCCAATGCGGGTTGTAAGACACGAGTTTATTTCGCTTCATTTCTCCGCCGGATGATAAGGGATTGTCAATATGAACTTCGTTCCCACGCCAACCTGAGACTCGACTTCTATCCTGCCCTGATGTTCGCTGACCGTCTTGCCGACGCACGGGAGGCCCAGGCCGGTTCCACGCGAGCCTTTTGTGCTGAAAAACGTCTGAAACAGCTTCTTCTTGACCTCCGACGTCATCCCGCAACCTGTGTCGGCCACAATGATCCGGAAAATGTCCTTATCCGGATCGAGGATCAGCTTCACCTCGCCGCCGCTCTTGCAGGCTTCTATAGCGTTGGAAACGAGGTTATATAAAGCCCGTTGCATAGCCACGGCATCAATCATGGCCTTCACGTCTCCCGATGGCTCGTACCTTAATGTCACGCCGTTCTTCTCTGCAAGCTGATTGCAGGAGTCGCAGACGTCCCGGCAAAATGCGTTTATGTCAATGTCCTCATAGGAAGGTTCACGGGGCTTGGAGTAGGCCAGCATGTCCAGCACCATCTTCTTCAGGAAGTTGTTGCTGTTGCCCATCAGCCCCCAACCTTTCTGAACGGTATCCCAGTCCTGCTTGCTGATGCCGCTGTCAATTATGTATGCCCCGCAGTTGATAGTGTTCAGGACATTTTTTACACAGTGCGCCATTCCGGCAATTGCTTCGCCAATGGCGGCCAGGCGTTCCATCTGCAGTCTCTCGGACCGAAGCCGCGCGTTATCCAGGCCAAGCGATATGTCCGCCGCGACAGTGGCCAGAAGTTGAAGATCGTCAGGCGTGAATGCCGAGTCGTCGCGTATCGTCTCAAGATAAAGAAGGCCGAGGATGCGATCCCTGCCCTTTAATGGCGCGCACATGACGGATTTCGTGCCGATCTGCTGAAGGCTCTGCGAATAATCGAACCTGGGGTCGGCGGCCACGTTCTTGCTGAGTATGCAGCGATTCTCCTTCGCGGCCCTGGAACAAACCGCGCGGCTTGGGCGTCCGGGAGGTTCCATGTCCCTGATTTCCTGATGCTTCACCTCGAACGCGGCGCATTCCTCGTCACAATCCAGCAGACAACAACGATTGAGTTGAGGGAAGGCGCTCATTAGAGCCTCGATGCTCCGGCGGGTAAGTTCCTCCGGATCGTCCACGGTGGCAGTCAGCTCGCAAAGCTCTTGCAAAATACCGAGACGTTGCCTGAGGGCCTTTATACCTTCGCGGGAAGATTGCTCCGTGTCTCTCTCGAAATCCCACCGGATTTCCCCCTTTGTCCGGGCTTCAACTTCATCCAGTATGATCGAGCTGTCGTCGTCATCCTGATCGAACACTATGGCGCTTCGGGGAGCAGAATCGGAGGTTATTTCAAGGATCAACGTCACCGAGCCGATAGTGACCGCATCCCCGGGTTTCAGATGAGCGCGTTTGACAACCTTGCCGTTCAGAAGAGTTCCGTTGCTGCTGCCGAGGTCATCCAGAATGTAGCCTCCCGGCGTGTAGCGCACTTCTGCGTGGCGCTTGCTGGACAGCGCATCTGCCAGCTTTATATGACATTCGCGCCCCCGCCCGATCAGAACCGTCCCGACGATCGCATGACTCATGGACTGGCCGTCAACAACATATTTCAAGTGCGCAGGCATCTGCCTTGTTCCTCCCCGGAAAGCGCGCGTTCAGGACAAGTCTGAGAAACTGAGTCTCAGAAGACCGTCTGCAGCTTCCAAATGCAGTCCGTCATAAGATCACGCCCCCCGTTTTTTATGCGCGGGGGGCGTGATTGTTTGCATCTTCATCGCGTAAACAACATCCTAGAACTTGAAGATGAAGGCGGCCTGGACGCGAACGCTGTCCCCGGCCCGCCTGTCTATATACTGCGTCTCCAGATACGACACCTCAAGACCGACTGCTATCGCCTTGTGTATCTGGTAGATCACGTTCGTCCAGTAGCTGTGGTTCTTGGACCTGTTCCCCGCGCTCAGGTCGTCGTCATCGGGATCGTCCATCCCCGTGCCGACGTTGAACGTCCACTTGTCGAACGGTCCGATGCCCAGCGCAATCCATCCGCCCTGGCTGCGTATCTCCTCGTTCTTGCCGATGTTGACGCCCTGCCCGATGCCGCCCAGGTATGCGTCCATGTCCTGGCCCGTGAACACCTCTCCGCTCAGCGCCAGCCACTTCGTCAGCGGAACCGTCGCGTCAAGACACACCGACCATGAGTCATACACTCTCCGGCGGTTCGTGTTGTCAATGTCATACTCTTCCTGGCCCCAGTGGCCCGACACGCCCAGAACCGTCGGCTTCTCGGCAAGCAGCGGCATCTCGATTGACGCCCGCGCCTGCTGCCCCGGGAATCCAGCGTCCTCGCCTGAATCGCCCGGATCAAACCCGGACGCGCGCCCTATGTTGCGCGTGGAGGCGTGCTCCAGGACGAACCGCCCCTTGCCGACCTTGAACCCCTTCGTAAGCCTCAACTGCGGCCTGCGATAGCCGTAGTTGCCCACCCACCAGCCTACCGAGTAATTGAGCGTGTTCTCGAACAGCGGCGACACGACGTCCGACGTCTGGCCTGCCAGTATGTCGAAGTCGCTGCCCGGCCAGCGCAGCTTCATGTAACCGTGCCGCATCATCGGATTCGGCTTGTTCTCCGCCCCGCCGCCGTAGAAGTCAACCTCCACCTTGCCGGAGCTTTCGCACCCGTCAAAGTCCGGCCCGTCCACATTCATCCCCAGCCTCGTCTGGTTGGCTGTGGCGTTGAACTGACCGTCCGACCCGTTGGTCTCCTCGGACTCGACCCATGCGGCGTAGTTGCCCGTGTAAGTCCGGTGGCAGTCATACGCGCCGTCGAACTTGATTATGCCGTATATCTCTATCGGCACGCTGGAGGTGACGAACCCCTTGGCATCCTCGACCTTCTTGACGGCCTTGTCAACTGTCCCGGCGGGCTGCTCCCCGGCCTTCTTCTCGCCCTCCGGCGCCGCTTGCCCGGAAGCCTGTTCCAGCTTCTCGACGCGCTTCTTGAGGTCCTCGTTCTCCTTCTTGAGGTCCGCAACTGCCGCGGCATCCTGTCCCAGCGCCATCCCGCCGATCATTGCCAGCGTCAGCGCCAACGTGAACAACTTCTTCATCTACGATCCTCCCTGAAAAAAGACAAACAAAGACAAGCCGTCTGATCGGTTCCAATCAAACTGAGATCGAGTCCTGACAAAAGGCCAGGAATGAAAACCAGATCAAGAGACGGCACATTAAAGTCAAAAGTCAAACGCGAATCACTTTCTCCGAATGGTCTTACGCCCTTTCCTGAAAATCGCCATCGCTCCGCCGGCCAGCAAAACAAGGCAGAGAGACGAAGGCTCCGGCGTAACCGTCCAGCCGCTCGAACCGAGGCCCGATGTCCGGTTGGTCCAGAATATTCCCACGCCTGAATTCGAGTTCACGGTATACGTGTATGCGTTGAAATGAACCGGACCCGGTAGATTTGTGATCTGGTAATCCACGCGAACTTGTCCGTCGTAGGTAAGCTGCGCTCCGACTTTCGACTCGGCAAGCGGACCTGCGTAAAGGTCAACAAACAACAGCATGCACTGACTTGCCGGATCAAAGACGTCCTCGCCGAAGAAAATCGGGTAGTTTGCAGTGAGGTTCGGTTTCCATGCATGCGGTCCGTAGCTGTCAGCCGTGAAATCGGCAACGTCGAAGTCCTCGTCCATTGCATTGGCAACGTAACTGTAACTCGTCACGCTCTGCGCGGCGTTGGTCGTCATGTCGTAGCCACTGGCTGTCAGGTGCAGATTGAATCCGGCGGGGAGAGACGATGCCTGAATGGCCACCATCAACACGGCATTCTCAGAGTATCCGCGCGATCCCGTATCGGTTACATAGAACGTTCCGGAAGTCATCGCAGTCTCAACAACCGAACCGCTGGGAGAGGCGTAGTCCGAAGTAATATGCACCGCGTTCAATCCGCCGCCGCCAGAGAAACCGACCCAATACGTATCGTCTCCCTGGTCGTCATACTTCGCGCCTGCGGAGTTGGCGACGCCGACGTAAATGTTATTGTAGGATGGAAGCGCATCCGCCTTGAGAATGCCGCCGGTTAACAGAAGCATAACCGCGGCACAAACCACTACGTTGCGAGAAAATCCGATTTTCTTCACGTCAATCTCCTCTGAAAAAACGAACACCTTAAAATTAGTAATCAGAACAACAACTCAGTCATGTTTCAAGCAACATTCTGAGCGTCTGCAACCGCGTCATCCGACCGCCGTCGTGGCATCACGCACACAAACGAAACAATCCCGCCGACAAGTCCAAAAACCAGGTAAAGCCCTACGACCTGCATGGGCGAATACCAATTCGAAAGATGGAAAGGCCCGACGCCAATGCCGTGAAGAACGCCCAGAATGCCGTTCGCCGCAATCCCGGCGGCCGCAAATAAACCAAAGGACTTCACATACGTCAGTATCCCGCCGGTTTCCGCCTCGCCGGGCCGCGCCTGCCCCGCTCCGGCGCCGCGTGCGACCAGCCCGAACAACTCCAGTACCCATGCCGTTATGAACAGGGACAACGCCGCGCCCGGCCTGCCCTGCGCAATCCCGCCGAAGCCGGTCAGCATCGAGGCGAATCCCGCGAGCGTGCCGGTGATTCCGACACTCAACGGCGCGGCAGCCATGCGCCCTGACAGCGCCAGTATCGGCAGGACGAAAACTGCCGAATGCCCCGGCATCCGCAACGGAATTCTCAAGACCGAACGCAACAGCACAAGCGCCGCCGCGCCGGTCAGCACGGCAATGATGGCCCGCGTTTGACCATACGCGTTCCATCGCGCAATGGCTGTCGTTCCTTTCACGATCCGCCCTTCAGGACTTGCCGCCGACCGACTGCTTTTGCCGGCGTCTGTTGAAGGACTCACGCGCTCCATCCGGTTCCATGTCATTGTCGTCACCTTCGCTTTTCGTCAGTTTCAGGACGGGCCTTCCCCCCACGAGGGCGGGCCTGACCCAGTCCAATGTGTTTATCCGAACGTCCGCCGGCACATTGTTGCCGTCGGCGTCAACAACCGCCGCAATCCCTGCCGCCAGCGCATCGGCTACCGTCACCACGCCGATCAACTCCCTGATTCCGCCCAGGTGCAGGTAGCGCCCGTCTGTGCCGTAAGAGCGCAATCCGACGGCGGACAACGCGCCTATCACGCCGCCGCCGGTTCCGGTCAACGGTTTCAGAAAGATTCCGTGGCGCGACGCCAGATCGCGCGCGTCCGCAATGCGCAATACGCGCTCCTGCGCCGACCTGCCGAATTCCACAACCTCCCCCGGAACATTCTCGGCCCATTCCAGGCAAAGCCCGACGTCGGAGCCTTTCGCGGCATGTTTCAGCAGGTATTCCTCCGCCGTCTCCGCAATTTTCCGAATCGCCGCGTCAGCGGCGACAGTCACGTCTGACCCATCATGCACGTCTTCATCATCGGAAACGCTGACAAGCTCCAGGCATGCGGAGCTGTTGTGGGAGGTGTATGGTATGTCCGGATGCACCAGGAGCTGATGCCGCGTCACCCCGACGGGTTGAAGTCCCGACTCGGCCAGGCGCTCCAACAGCATCCTGGCCAGCCGGCCTGTGCCCATCGTGCCCGGCATGTCGGTGTCATCCACGCCTAGAAACAGGGTTCGTCGCGCCATTCGTCGCTCCCTGGGACGATCCAGCCTGGGGCCTTCGGGTATGGATACCACCAGACTCCCTCGGCGTTGTCCGCAATGTAAGCGCCCTCGGTCTTCACCGCTTTTGCGGTGGAATCAACCATCACCATATTCGTCCTGCCACGATGCCGGGAGGAGATGCCCGATTGCGTGTCCGGCTTGATGCCGACGCGCACCTGGAATCCCCTGTAATTCGGGCCGCAAGTTGAATCCGCAAAAAGCAGCGCGTCGTAAGGCCGCTTGTATTCGCCCAGACGGCGATGCGGCGGCGGATTCTCGTATATCCTTCCGCCCTCTACCGACTCCGGCTCGCGGTTCAGCCCGATCGCCAGAGACCCCCGGTCGTTCCAATCCTCGGCGTACTTCGCCTGCTCTTCCTCCGGGCAGAGAAAAACGTCCTTCTGCCCGCCGAGGTAATCCTTCAACATATAGGGATATATCTTTCCGCTGAGGTTGTTGTATCGCGTCGTGATGATCTGCCCGGCGTAGTCGTCCGCGTAAATCTGGTTGGCCATGGCAAGCTGACGCATGTTGCTCCTGCAACGCGCGAAACGGGCCAGGCTGCGCGATTGCGCCGTCACCGGCAACAGCATCGCCGCGAGAATGGAAATAACGGCGATGACGACCAGCAACTCCATCAGCGTGAAACCGCGCGACTTCTGATCGCGCATTCCTGCAAAGGTTCGTTCAAGACGCATCGGGAATCCTCCCTTCGCGATTGGCGTCAGGGGACAGGTCTCTGACGCGGCGCGCATGCGTGTAGACCGTCAAACGGTTCTCCCGCACAAAGCCGCAAACCGTCAGATTACGAGCCTCTGCCGCCGCCAGCGCAAGCGAAGTCGGGGCCGAGACCGCCGCCAGAACCTCCAGGCCCGCCCGCGCCGCCTTCAAGACAAGCTCCAGACTTATCCGTCCGGAAAGAATCACGCCCATGCCCTGCGGAGATCTGCCGGCCAGAAGCAATTTTCCGACCGCCTTGTCCAGCGCGTTATGGCGTCCAAGGTCTTCTGCAAAAGACGCAATCTCATAATCCGCGTCAAAGATCGCCGCCGCGTGAGCGCCTCCGGTTCTGGCAAAGATTTCCTGGCGCTTTCGCATTGCTGAAGCCGTTTTGAAAATCCCTGCGGCGTTGACGCGCAGACGGTCGCCGACTTCCGGGCCGGACAGAACCTTGCCCGCCACCGCCCCGCACAAGCCGCAGGAGCTTGACACAATCATGTTCCTGGCGGTCCCGCGGGCGTCGTCGGCTTCAGGCATTTCCAGACGCGCCACGCTGTTCCACAGCCCTCCCCTTTCAATCGTCACTCTTGCCTTCCCGATTGGGTCATCCAGCAGACCTTCTGAAAAAGCGAAACCTATCGCCAGAGCTTCCAGGTCTGTCGGCGCGCAGAGCAACGCGTAATTGCCGGCGCCGCCTGTCATCACCGTCAAAGTCTCCTCGCGGATGACCTCGTCGCTGACATTCTGCAGGGACGGCCAGCGTAGCGCGGAAACGTTCGCTATCGCTTCTTCTGTTCTGGTGGTTTCTTCCGGCATCGCCGTCATGATTTCCTTATGACTCGCTTGTCGCCAACTCAATGAACGTCAATGCCCCGGACCATGAAGAAAAGATGCTCCATCGTGGGCAGAATGCCCTCCATGTATTCTTCAACCGCCCGGACGCTGCCCGGCAGAGCGTAGACCAGCATCTCGCCGGCGACGCCCGCCACGCTGCGGCTTAGAAGCGCGCGGGGATTCGACGCGGAGGTTTTCATCCGGATGGCTTCCATGATGCCGGGTATGGTCTTATCACACGCCGCCATGACCGTCTCCGGCGTGATGTCCCGGGGGCCGACTCCGGTGCCGCCCGTGATGAACAGCGCGTCAACGCCGCCCGCCCTCGCCTCCTCAATCGCCGCGCGCAACCGCGCTGAATCATCCGGCAGAACCGCTGCGCTTATCTGAGCGTGCCACCGTCTCGGTTGGAAGAACTCATCGAGAATCGCCCTCAGACGGGGGCCGCTCCGATCCTCCGCCACCCCGGCGGCCACTCTGTCGCTGGACGTTATGATCCTAACCTGCAGCGCGCGCGGCTCATGGCGTCCGGCGTCCCCGGCGTGTATTCTGCCCGGACTCCGCACCCGGCAGAAAACGCCCTCCTTCGGCATTACGCACCGCCCGAGTTCCTTGAATATCCCGCATTCGGACCCGTGGCAGGACTTCCCGATCTGGGTCGCCTCAAGAACAACGTCCCCGATTATGATCCTGTCCAGGGGGGCGATGCGATCCGTGTCCAGCCCGCGAATGGTCAGGTTCTCGGCAAACTCCCCGTAGCCGATTTCGCGGGACATTTCTTTTGCGAAGCTTTCGATCCGCTCAACCGCCAGCAGGCTGACCTGCCGATGCCAGCGCCCGGCGTGGGCGTCGCCCGCTATCCCGCGCTCGTCAACAAACGCCTCCGGCACAGGAATTTTCGGCGTCCCCTTGCCTTTTGACACGTTGACTGCGACAAGCTCGAACCTGTTACACATCGCTCTTTTCCTTGGACACAAGCCGGACGTCGCTGATGCGCATTTTCTTGTCCACGGCCTTGCACATGTCGTAGACCGTAAGCAGCGCGACACTCGCGGCGGTCAGAGCTTCCATCTCAACCCCTGTTCGTCCGACGCAGGAAACCCGACTCTCGACATCAACGCCCCGTTCCGTCAGACGGCAGACCACCTCGATGTGATCCAGCGCAAGCGGATGACAGAGGGGTATCAGCTCGCCCGTCTTCTTGGCCGCCTGAATTCCCGCCAGTTGCGCCACGGCCAGCGCGTCGCCCTTCTTCAACTCATTTCCCGCCAGCAGCCGTCTGGTTTCCGCCGCAAGCGCGATCCGACCGCGCGCGACGGCGGTCCGCCGCTGAGGCGGCTTGCCGCCCACATCAACCATCCTGGCCCTGCCGGCGTCGTCAACATGGGTCAGGCGTTTCATGTCAGCCTCCGATCCTGAACATCTGGTGCTCGCGGCATGCGCCGCCCGATTCCGGTTTATTTGCCACTGCCGACTTCAGTGCCTGTTCAGCGCCAAGCTCCCGAACGCTGAAAACCATGTCCGAGAACAGGCACGGCATCACCCGCCCGTCGCACGTGAGCCTCAGCCGGTTGCACAGCGGGCAATCCCCTCCCCGTCCGCCGATGACGGGAAAGAACTCGCCCGAACGCCGGTCCATGCGCCGGATGTAGCGCGCCTCAAGCCCCTGCTCCAGGGCGAAGATCGCCACCTCGCGCGCATCCGACTCATCCTTATCGAAGTCCACGACGCAGTTGAGCTTGACCGGCTCCAGCCCCGCTGACTTCGCGGCGGCAATGCCCGCAAGAGTTCTGGCAAGCTCTCCGCCCGTATCGCGGCGATATCGCTCAGGATTCACAGTGTCCAGATGGACGTTCACCCTTCCAAGCCCGGCGCGCGCAAGGTCCGCCGCAAATTTCTCCAGCAATTGTCCGTTCGTCGTCATTGCCAGGTCCGCAATGCCTGAAATCCTCGAGAGCATCCCGACAAGCTCGACGATGCCCGGCCTCAGGAGCGGCTCGCCCCCTGTAAGCCTGACTTTGATGAAACCATACTCCGCAGCCGCCCTGACAACATCCCGAATTTCCTCGAAGGAAAGCATCGGATCAGTGCGCGGAGCGGAATCATCAGGCTTGCAATACGGGCAGCGCAGCGTGCATCGGTCGGTAACCGAAACGCGCAGGTATTCGATTTTTCTCCCGAATCTGTCTATCACGCGACGCCTCCCGGCAGCGGTTGGAAATCCATCACCGCGCCCTCGGCAGCAGACGTCAAACCTATCGGGACCATGAGCAGCCCCTCAGCGCGGGTGAGGGCCAGCAGATGCGCGGACCCATGGGACGGTAGAGCAACCGCCCTCCCCTGTGAATCAAGACATGCTGGAACAAACTCAAGGCGATCTCCGCGACGGCGCGCAAACGGCGCGGCCAGAACTGCCGACCTTACCGGCGGCATGAACTCCGCGCCGGTCAGTTTTCCAGCAGCCCTGAGCGCAAGAACGTGGAACATGATGAAAACCGATACCGGATTGCCCGGCAGTCCGAACACCGCGCGCCCGCCGACCGTTGCGAAGAGCGCCGGGCGTCCCGGCTTGACCGACAATCCAGCGAAATGAACCCGGGCGTTCAGTTGCGCGAGAGCCGACGGAACCATGTCGAAAAGGCCCACCGACACGCCGCCCGAGAGCAACACCATGTCCGCCTCCGCCAGAGCGCTCCTCAGCGCCTCTCGCGTAACGTCAAGATCGTCCGCCACTATGGACTCGGCGCAGACCTCAAAACCAAAACTCGCCGCAAGGGACGATATGAGCGGGCCGTTGCTGTTCATAATCCGGCCCGGCCTGATCTGTGCCGGATCGTCGGCAAGCTCGTTGCCGGTAGTCAGGACGGCAATTCTCGGACGCCGCGCCACTTTGATCTCCGTTACCCCGCAACCGATCAGATTCGCCAGGTCCAGCGGACGCAAAACTTTCCCGGCCGGAAGGAACTCGGCTCCCCGGCGGATGTCCTCGCCCAGCGCGCACACGTTCGACTGCCCGCGCCGGCGGAAGCGAACGCTGTCCCCCTCAACATCAGCGTCCTCCTGCATTACAACCTCGACTTCGCCGGGCGGAACCGGTGCGCCGGTCATCACGCGCAAAGTCTCACCCCGCCCCAACGGAGCGGCGGGCGGCGGTTGTCCGGCTGCAATTGTTCCAATAATGCGAAAACCCGCGCTGTCATCACCGACGGAGACTGCGTATCCGTCCATCGCCGACTTGTTGAAGGGGGGAAGATCAAGCGTGGAAATCGCGGGAGACGCCAGAACACGTCCCAGCCCGCTCCGGACAGGAATCGTCTCGGAAGGCAATCGTGCGTCGGCAATGGCGCAGTCAATGAGCCTGCATGCCTCTGCATAAGATACCGGTCCGGATTCCTTCATCGCGCCTTGACCTCGTCCGCCAGCGCCGCGAACCTCGCGTCGGCGAAAGCCATCGTTTCTTCGTTCAACCGCCGAAATATCTCCAGCCAGCGCGCGCCCTCCTCGGAGAGGGCCGAGCCGCCGCCTTGGTAACCACCCGGCCTTGTGCGCAACAGCGGGGAACCAAGCCGCGATTCGGCGCCCTTGACAAGTTCCCACGCGCGCCTGTAACTCATCCCGCAGGACAGCGCCGCCGCCTTGAGCGTGCCCGTCTGTTCGATTGCGCCGAGCAGCCGTTCAAGCCCGGGGCCGAAGAAGGGCGCGCTCCCAACCTCAAGCCAGAGCTTGCTTCGCACGCGCGGGCGGCGTCCGCAGAGATATCTCTGCTGATCGCCCAGCGCCGCGACCACGCGCCTACGCAATGTTGCGTCGGGCAGGTGTTCGCGCAGGACAGGCTGCCACTGGCGCGGGCCGTTCCTGCCGTCCAGCAGGATGTTCGCCCGGGCGCGCAGTTCATCGGCATCCTTGCGCGGATTCTCAGCAGGTTCGGTAGATTCCAGAAAAATCCTCAACTCGCCGCGCCCGGCTCTGGCCCATGCATTGGACTCGACAATAATGTGCTCTCTGGCCCCGGACTCGGCCTCAATGAAAGTTTCAAGCTCCTCTGCCTTCCTGAAGTAGTTCTGCGGATGTCCCTCCTTTGCAGGCCCGTGCCCCAGCTTGGCGTTGACGCATTTCGGAAGGATTTCGCGCAAGCAGCCGGACAGGTGCGTCTTGCCGACGCCGCGCCCCGCCCCGCAGATTACCCAGATCAGCGCCATCAGAAGCACCCCCATTCGCAAGCCCGCACCTTGATCTGAAACAGGTCAAGCAGCGGGCGAAGCTTCCGGGGGGACACCCCCAGACGGGATGCGACCGCCTTCCCCGTCTGGCAGGCCAGCCGCCCGCCGACTCGAAGCTCCCTTTCCCCGCACTCGCTCTTCGGCGGATCGCCGTCAATGACGATGACGTCGCCCTGCCCGTCTGAAGCCGCCGAAATCGGCAACCTCTCGCGGGTAATCAGGTCGCGCAATCGTTCGAGCCACGCTTCAGGAACAATCAGAACGGCCGCCACATTCAGGAACCTCCGACCCGCGCCATGCAGCCATGTCCGCCGGCGCGTTGATGTTGTGGAAAATGGACGCGTCATCGAAATTCACAGCAGCGGCGCCCAATTCCAGCCACAACTCACAGACTCCCCGCTGCCCCGCGTCAAGGGCGGCGGACACTTTCGGCAAGAGAGCGTTATGCGCGATTGCGCATAACGGCTCCCAAAAAAAAGCCCCCCTTCTCGCCGCTACAAGGGGCGCGTTCAAGGGGTCGTAAGCCTCAGCCAGACGGGCCACCATTTCTCCACAAGCGCCAGGCATGTCGCACGGCAGGAAGATCACTCCGACGTCGCGACCTGCGAAGTATGCAAGCGCAGCCTCTATGCCGCCTAATGGTCCGGCGCCGGACCGCAGATCCTGAACTACAGTCAGTCCGAATCTGGAATACAACGCCGGATCATTGGCCGATATGATCGTCTCCTCAGGTTCAATCGCCCGGACGGCGGCCAGCGCCTTGTCCATCATCGTAGCGCCGTCCGGAAGCGGCAGCAGACCCTTGGGCATCCCGCCGTAGCGCGTCGCTTTACCGCCAGCCAGAATCGCCGCCGCCAGCCTTCGCGCCTTTGACTGCATCATTTCTTCCCAGCCTTGCTCAACAGCCTCTGGACGGTCTTCACAAGGTCGTCGGGCTTCATCGGTTTCTCGACCAGTTCGCTGACCGGCAGCGTCGTCGTATCGAACACAGCCGACGCCGCGTCTGCGATGGACGAAAGCATGATTATCGGCAGGCCCGGCTTCTCCTGCGACAGTTTCACCGCAAACTTGAAGCCGGAATCCGCCTCCTCCATCATCACATCAAGGATGATCAGGTCGGGAACCTTAGCCGCAATGGCCGCCTTCCCCTCCTTGACTCCTGAAGCCCACCGCACCGCATAGCCTTTCTCCTCAAGAACCATCCGACAGTAATCGCCAACGTCCTTGTCGTCGTCAATGACGAGTATGTTTGCGCATTCCGCCATTTTTTGTCCCATCCTTTCAGGCTCTGGCCGCCAAAACGGGGGCCGTCTTCGCGCCGCCGCCGGAAACCATTGCCTCAAATTCCCCGCGGAACTTGCTGATCATCGCCGCTATCGGGATTGCGTAGGCGTCCCCGCCCGGGCAAAGGGTAGCGCCCCTGATTGTCCCGCACAGGGAGACGACTTGATCAACGTCATTAACCGTGCCCTTCCCTGCAACAATCCGCTTCAACAATTCGCGCATCACGCGCGATCCCTCGCGGCACGGCGTGCATTGCCCGCAAGACTCGTGGGCGTAGAACGTAATGGCCCGCAGAGCTATGCGCGGAATGCTGGCCGTCCGGTTCATTACGATCACGCCGCCGGAACCCAGCATCGTGCCACGCTTCTGGCACGCGTCATAATCCAGCGCAAGACCTTCGGCCTCTGCCGCCGTCAGAATGGGGGTAGAAAGACCGCCGACAATGACGGCTTTCATCTCGCCCTCGACCCCGCCTGCCTCTGCCAGCACATCCGCCAAAGGCGCGCCCAGTGGAAACTCGTAGACCCCGGGGCGACGCACATGTCCGGAAACGCCGAACAATTTCGGACCGAAGTTGTTCGGCGAGCCGATCTTGCGAAACGCCTCCGAGCCGTGCTGGATTATGTAAGGAACGGTCGCCAGCGTCTCGACGTTGTTGACGACCGTCGGGCATCCGTAAAGCCCCTCGCTGGCCGGAAACGGCGGTTTCAGGCGTGGATTGCCGCGCTTTCCCTCGAGCGACTCGATGAGCGCGGTCTCCTCCCCGCAGACGTATGATCCTGCGCCGCGATGAACAACAATGTCGAAGCTGACGCCGCGTCCAAGTATGTTCTGTCCCAGCTTGCCGGCGGCCCGCGCTTCGGCAATGGCGCGCTCAAGAATCTCCGCCATTTCGGCAAACTCGCCGCGGATGTAAATGAAACCGAGCTTCGCGCCCACGGCGTAAGCAGAAATTATCATGCCCTCAATCAGGAGGTGGGGATCGAACTCCAGAATCTGGCGATCCTTGAAAGTCCCCGGCTCTCCCTCGTCGGCATTGCAGATCAGGTAGACCGGCCGCTCGGACTGCTGGGGCAGGAATCCCCACTTCAATCCTGTCGGGAAACCCGCGCCGCCGCGTCCGCGAAGGTTTGAAGCCTTCACCTCGGCAGTCACTTCAGAGGGAGACTTTGACAGCGCCTTCTCCAGCGCCGCATAGCCGCCGTCGGCGACGTAACCGGCCAGCGCCGTACCGTTCGGCTTTCCGCGTCTGTGCAGGAGCATGTCGCACTTTGTGCCCCAGTTTGCCGTAACCGGCATTTCCGGCATGACTCCCCGCCGCAGGCTCGACAGCAGTTCGTCAACCCGCGCCGGCGTCATCTCCTCATAATACCTGTCATTAACCTGAACGACGGGGCACGTCCCGCAGGCGGCCAGGTCTTCTACTTCGGACAACGTGAACAACCCGTCGGGCGTCGTCTGGCCGACCTCGATCCCCAGTCGGCGCTTGAGATGCTCAAGCGTCTCCTCGGCCCCGGCCAGCATGGCCGGAATATTGGTGTCAACCTGGAGATGGAAACGCCCCACCGGCTCAAGATTGAACATGGTGTAAAAACTTGCCAGGCCCCTGACGCGGGACAACGATACGCGGAACATCTTCGCGATCTCGGCCAGAACTTCCTGAGACAGCCAGCCCCCGTTGGCGGCCTGCGCCGCATAAAGGGCCGGCATCAAGGCTGATTCAGCCCTGGGGTAAAGCCCGGCTGTCTTTTCGATCCGACTGCGCAAATCGGCGTCCATCTGCTTTTTATCCTTTGCAGCAAGCGGTTTTTTCGAGACGTGCCGCGCACACCTTGAACTCCGGGATCTTCGCCACGGGGTCCAGCGCGTCAATGGTCAGCCGGTTGGCCGCAGCCTCGGCAAAGTGGAATGCCATGAACAGCACGCCCTCGCCGACGCGATCCAGCACCTGCGCGGTGGTTTCCACCGCCCCCCGGCGTGTGCTGACCAACACCTTCTCGCCGTCGGCAATGCCTAACCGAGCCGCGTCAGCCGGATTAATCTCAACCTGTCCGCGCGGGACAAGGCGATCCAGAACGTCGGCCCGACGGCTCATTGTGCCGGTATGGAAGTGCTGGAGCAGACGCCCGGTGGTCAGACGGAACGGATACTCGCAGTCCGGCTCCTCTGCCGGCGGACGATACGGCAGCGCCGAAAGCAACGCCTTGCCGCGAGTGAATTTTCCGATGTGCAGTATCGGCGTTCCGGGATGGTCCTCCGCCGGGCAGGGCCATCGCAGACCGCATTCCTTTTCCAGTCGTTCGAATGTCATGCCGCGATAAGACGGCGTGAGTGAACGCATCTCCGCAAACAGGGCTTCCGGCGTGCGCGGGAAGTCGGCGCACCCGAGTCGCGCCGCAATGTCCGCAATAATCTCGTAATCCTGCCTGGCCCCTGCCGGCGCCGGCAGGGCGGTCCGTCCGAGCTGGCAGCGCCGCTCAGTATTGGTGTAGGTACCCGTCTTCTCGGCAAAGGCGACGGCCGGCAGGACCACGTCTGCCATCTGCGCCGTCTCGGTCAGGAATATGTCCTGAACAACCAGGAATTCCAGGCTGCGCAACTGTTGTTCGACATGATTGAGATTGGGATCGCTGACCATTGGGTTCTCGCCCATGATGTAAAGGGCCTTTATCTGCTTCCCGCAGGCCTCTACCATTGTCGTCACAGTCAGGCCGATCTTGTCGTCCATGGATTCCGGGGCGCATCCCCAAGCAGCGGCGAACTTCTTCCGGTTCGACTCGTCAATCACCGGCTGGTAACCGCTGAAGACGTTGGGCAAGGCCCCCATGTCGCACGCGCCCTGAACGTTCATCTGGCCGCGCAGCGGATTGACGCCGCCGCCCTCGACGCCAAGATTTCCCGTTATCAATGAAAGATTGGCGCAAGCCTTCACGTTGTCCACGCCGTGCGAGTGCTGGGTGATGCCCATGCTGAAGTAAATCGCTCCAGGGGCGTTGGTCGCGTAAAGTTTCGCCGCCGCCTTGAGGTCTTCAGGCGCAATGCCGCTGAGTTCCTGAACCTTCTCAGGCGTGTAGAAGTCCAGACTCTTGCGGTAGTCGTCCCATCCCTCGCAACGCTCGGTAATATAGGACTCCTTGTGCCAGCCGTTCTCGATGATGATGCGCTGCATCCCCATCAGCCATGCCACGTCCGACCCGCTCTTCTGGCGCAGATGAATGTCTGCAATCTTCGCCAGGTCCGTCTCGCGCGGATCAATGACAATCAGCTTGACTCCATTCTGCCGCACGGCCTTCTTGATCATTCCGCCGAAGACCGGGTGGCACCACGTCGTGTTGCTGCCGGTGATCAGGATGACCTTGCTCTTGGCGGCCTCCTGCATCGTGTTGGTCATTGCGCCGGAGCCGAGGGTCGTAGCCAGCCCCGCCACTGTCGAGGCATGGCAAAGCCTGGCGCAGTGATCCACGTTATTGGTTCCAATCACCCTGCGCGCAAAGCGCTGCATGGCGAAATTCTCTTCGTTAGTCACTTTGGCGGAGCTGAGGCAGCCGATTGCGCCCGCGCCGTTTGCGGCCTTTATTTCGCCAAGACGTTTGGCCACAAGGTCCAGCGCCTCGTCCCAGCTTGCCGGCTCCAACGCGCCGTTGCGCTTGATGAGCGGCGTAGTCAAACGGTCGGGCTTGCCCAGGAACTCCAGCCCGAAGCGCCCCTTCACGCAAAGCATCCCCTGATTGGGCCGTTTCTCCCAGCGATCCTCGGTCCCTTTCGCCCACATATACTTGCCGTCTTTGACGGCCATATCAATTACGCAACCCACACCGCAATAAGGACATATGACTTGCTTATACTGAACTTCCCACTGGCGCGCCTTGCCTTTGGACGGTTTGAAATACAACGCGCCTACCGGACATATCTGGACGCACTCGCCGCACTGCACGCACGTTGAATCTCCCATGGGCTTGTCATCGTCGCAGATGACCTTCACCCCGGCGTTGCGCCAACCGAAATCCAGAACCTCGTGCATGACGTTGCGGTTGCAGGACGCCACGCACCGCCCGCACTGGATGCATTTCTTGGGATCACGCACGATTCCTTCCGAGGATTCGTCGCGTGTCTGATCCGCATCGGCCACGATGAAACTCGGCTTCTCAATGCCAAGCCGGAACGCCATTTCCTGAAGCTCGCATGCGCCGTTGGCCTCGCAGGACAGGCAGTCGTGACTTCCGTCGGCCAGCAACAATTCCACCACCATGCGCCTGGCCGCAAGGACCGCTTCAGTCGCGGTGTTCACTATCATTCCTTCTCTGACGGCCACCGTGCAGGCCGTCTGCATGCCCCTCATCCCCTCAACCTCGACCAGGCAGGCGCGGCAGCGCCCGGCCTTGCCCGTGCGGGGATGATAGCAGAGTGAAGGAATATAGATCCCGTTGGCTCTGGCAGCCTGCAGGATCGTCTGTCCGGCTTGAACCTCCAGATTTTTCCCGTCAATCGTTATGTTCATCGCGTTCTTCTTTCCCTGGGAACATTTGCGCGTCCTGCCGACGCAAAAATGGCGTTACCGGAACGGATCACGCAGCCGGGATATCCATGCCGCGCAATCCGCTCCGGTTGCGACCGTCACGGCGTTCGCTACGCCTAGAACTGATGATCGCCGTACTCGGTGTCGTTCCAGACGATCAGCACGTAGTGCTTGACCTCGTCCTTGACTACCACGCTTGAGAAGGCGATGTGTTTGATGTCGTGATTCGTATCGGACATGACCCGCGCAAGAGATTCCTTCTCGCGGGGCAGTTCAAGAATCATGTTCTTGTTTTTAGTCATTGATCGGCCTCCTGTGAGTTATTGAGAGATTGTTGTTTTCTCTGCTCAGGCTTCCTTGGTCCCGCGGACAAATATCCACCAGTAGACCATTCCCGTGAAAATTGCGCCGCCAACCAGATTGCCCAGCGTCACGGAAATCAGGTTGTAGCTCCACATGGTTCCCCAGTTGATCGCGTCCAAGGCCGACGGATCCAGCTTGGAAGCTTCGACCGCCGCGGTGAAATCCTTGGCGAAAATGCCGGCGGGAATGAAATACATGTTGGCTATGCAGTGCTCGAAGCCGGACGCGACGAAGGCCATGATGGGGAAGAAGATGCCCCATACCTTGCCCGCTATGTCCTGCGCCGAGACGGCCATCATCACCGCCAGGCACACCAGCCAGTTGCAGCCGATGCCGCGGAAGAAGAAGGCGAAATTATGGCTCAAATCCCCAATGTTGGCTGATGCCGTTTTGGCGGAAGCGATCTTTATCGCCGTGCCGCCTACCGGGCCAGACAACAAGCCGGAGAACTTGGCAATGATAACCGCCAGAAAAACCGACCCCACGAGGTTGCCGGCATAGACGAACACCCAGTTCCTCAGCATGGCGCCAAACGTTATCCGCTTCTGGCACAACGCCACGGTCATCAGGTTGTTGCCAGTCCAGAGTTCAGAACCAGGAATGATGACAAGCATGAGTCCGCAAGCGAAGACCGCTCCTGTAAGAAACTTTTGAACGCCGAACCACTCAAACGGACCGGTTGAAATCGTCGTTGCCAAATGCGCCGCAAAGCCGATGTAGACGCCGGCTAGTATCCCAAGTATGAACATCTTCGGGACCGGCAACGCTGCCTTCTTTTCACCGACTCCAAGAAGAGTCTTCGACAAATCCGGTGGGGAAAGAAACTCCGCCATCTCCTGCTCCTTAAAGGTTGTTATTGCCGGAACTGCGTCGTCCGCGCGGACGGCCCCTCAATTCCCAGCAGTAAAAAGCCAATCAATCTCTACTTCACTGAACAACAAAACCAGCCTAATGACGAATGAATTTATCGTACTACTTATCATTCCGCCCAGCGCACATCATCAAGGATGCCGAACAACTGCATGCTGTGACATTTTTCACGGGCCGCGTCAAGCATTAAACTCCACATTGATCACCTGATCGCAATCACACAAGCAAAGCTTATTCACCACGATTTTACTAACAACGAAAAGCGCATGTTTAGCATGATAATCACACGTATGTGCCAACTCAAGCCTTTTTCCATGGATTCGTGCTGGAATTTTTCTACGTATCGGAAGAAAAATTTGAGTTTTCAAGATTAGGGTTCAACCAACCCCGGTAAAAATAAAAGCCAGCGAAATGCGTAATCCCCGCATGAATCGCCATTCGTATATACCGACCATGCGATACGCATGTGATGATTGTCACGGGCGCTGGACTGGAATTTCTTCCAATTGGCGCTGCCCGATGCTATGATTTTTCTGACTTGACATAAGTCTGGCGAAGGGAAGATCCTTTTGGAGGTGATTCAGAGAATGGGAAGACGGGCGGGGACAGACGGGTTGACTCACATTCAAGTCGAACGCTTCATGCACTACTACCACTTCATAGCCAACCGGCAGGACAGAAATCCTGATGACACGTTCACGAGCGCTCAGGTCGCCGAGTCTGCCGGCATGGACGGAAGCCTGGTTCGAAAGGATCTGGCCGCCATCAACATCAGGGGATGCAGCGGTCGTGGATTCAGAACTGATGAGTCGCTTGAAGCCATCCGCTATATTCTTGGCTTCGACGAAATCCTGAGAGCGGTTATCATCGGCGCCGGGCGGTTAGGCGGCGCACTGGCCTCATACCACTCTTTTACCGATTATGGCGTGGAAATCTGCGGCCTTTTCGACATTGCACCGCACAAGACCGGCCTGACGATCGGCGCTTTTGAGGTTCGGCACGTATCCTCCCTGCCGAACATCGTCAGGCAAATGAGCGCCTCCATTGCCATCCTTACGGTCCCCCCCGAAGCCGCCCAGGAGTCCGCCGACAACGCTGTTGCCGCCGGTATCAGGGGCATATGGAACTTCGCCGGCACTCGGCTCGAACTCCCGAAAGACGTCTGCGTGCGACATGAGCATATATCAGTCGGACTGGCGGAACTAGGTTACAAGTTACGAAACGCTACATGATATATGCCCCAATCCGGTCGCGCTGGAATGCCAAAGGGATTTATTCATTACCATTCCAATGGCATGCAGGAGTTGCATTATCATCCTGACAACATGGGAAATGTGGATGCCGGGGCAATTAGGTAGGGGATGGATGATCGGTGTCCGCTTTGACCTTTTTCAAGCGTTTTGTGCTCTTGTGAACTCAAGAGGATGGAATCCGGGGGACGCCATGCTTATCTCGTTGGAAATCTTCTGAAATCTGCTTCGCGGCTTGATTGTGCGAAGGTTCCGCATAGGATATGGGAATGTCCTCAATCCTTTTTATGTATCCCATTATGAGGTTGGACATTTGAGACTCCGTGCATGGATGGCTTGCGCGGCGCTGACGGCGCTGCTGCTCGGTAGTTCGATCATGGCGCAGTCTGTCAGCTTCGACGGAGCGCAGTGGATCTGGTTCACAGTTGAGCCTGCACTCCCGCTGGGCGCGTTCCCCGAGGGGACGATATACCTGCGCGTAACCGCTGACCTGCCGCAGCAGGGGGAGATCAAATCGGCGGAGATAATCATCACCTGCGACAATTTGTTCGCCCTGTCGTTGAATGGGAAGCCTGTATGCGAGAGCGAAAATCCCGACGCATGGGGCCAGCCCAGGCGGCTTGACGTGTCGAAGTTCCTTGCGCCGGGGCGGAACACGATGGCCATTGAGGCGATCAATACCGCGCCCGGGCCGGCTGGGCTTATTGCAAAGATGACGGCGCAGATGGCCGACGGGCAGCAGGTTGTTATCGTAAGCAACGGCTCATGGAATGCCAACGACACCGCCGACCTGAACTGGCAGATGCCGAATTTTGATGACAGAACGTGGCGCAAGGCCCGCGTCCTCGGGGAGCACGGCATGGCTCCGTGGGGCAGGCTGCCCGTACCGCCTGACAGCGAACAACCTGGCGCGGAAAGCAGGGCGGAGGCGGCGGAAGGGAATCCCGACGCCGAATTCCAGTGGCCGGAGGCGATCGCATTCATCGGCGACGATTGCAGCCTGTACCGCCCCCGCGGGGGCGCAGGCAACAGTCTTGACAGCCTTAGCGTCACGATATTCAACCCGCGCGACTCTCGGGCGTTTCCTGAACATGACCTGCCGGCGCCTGTCAAGGTCGGACGCAAACTCTACGCGCTCAAGCCGGCAAAGCCCGGTTCCCAGCCTCAAGTCCTACTAGATGCCGGCAAGGGGGCCATTGGTTCACCGAGCGCATCGTTTGACGGGAAACGGATATACGTCTCGATGGCGCTTGATGACGAGAGTTTTTTCCACATCTACTGTCTATCCTCAGATGGCGGCGAGCTGCAACGCCTGACGGATGGTCCGTTCCATGACATTGATCCTGCGGAATTGCCCGACGGACGGATTGCATTTACTTCGACGCGCTCCGGCACTTTCGAGGAGTATCACAACCCGCCGTCGAGGGGACTGTTTGCAATGGAACCGGACGGAACGGGCATAAGGCCGCTTACATCCACCTTCATCTTCGACAACGAGCCGGAGGTTCTGGCGGACGGACGGATTCTGTTCATCCGTTCCGACAACTTCTTCGACCGCGGCAAGGTTGAAACGCTGCTGCACGCGATTCAACCCGACGGCACGGAGGGCTGCACGGAGTTCGGGCTGGATATCGGTCCGGACTATGGAGGTCGGCTGAGGGCGTTCAACTGCGGAAGCCCAGCCCCGATGCCGGACGGGAGATTGGCATTTGTCACGGGAGGCGATATTGTCATTGGAAGAAATGGTTCAGCCGCGAAGGATTGGAGGCACATACGAGTTGTAGCCGGCGATGTGGCCGCGCTGCCGGATGGCCGTCTCCTGTGCACGACGGGCAGGCCCAACTCGTTCATGAGAGCCGATAAGAACAAGAAGCGGCCCCGAAACGAATACTCCTACGAAAAGATCGGCATTGTTGATCCGGACGGCGGGAATAACAGAGTGACGACCATTTACAACTCGCCGGGCGAACCGCTTCATTCGCCCATCTACATCGGGCCTCGCTCAACGCCGCCCGTGCTCGCGCGGAAGGTTGACTCGCGAAGGAGCGATGACGTCCATGCGACCGGCGTGCTGTATTGCCAGAACGCGCGCTTCACAAGGAACACCACTGCCGGATGGTCTCACGTTCGCGCAATCCGCGTTCTGGCAGGCAAGGGACTGACCACGCGTTCGTCTCACTCCTACATCGTTCATGCCGGCAGCGAGGTGATCGAGCTTGGCACAGTGCCTCTTGCGCCGGACGGTTCATTCGCCGTGGAGGTGCCGGCGGACACCGCCATCGCCCTGCAGGCGGTGGATGCGGAGGGGCGATCTGAGTTGAACGAGATGTCATGGATTTACGCGCGCCCGGGCGAGAAGCGCGGCTGCGTCGGATGTCATCAACCGCGCCAGGCAACGCCCGCGGCCTCATCGCCGAGCGTTCAGGCGCTCACCGCGGCTCCGGTTAGGTTGGTCGGGCAGGGAAGGCCGCACCGATTCCGCGGCAATAACGCCGCCGTCACCGGCATGATGGAACTGCAATTCGACCGCTACCGCGAGGTGGCCGGAATCAACCGTCACACCGACACGCGGGATCCGCTGGCTACAGGAAAGCAGGAGGTGGCTACTTTAATCTTGCAGTTAAGGGATGCGGATGACGGGATGAGAATCTCGGCTGCTCAGCGGCTGGCAATCTTCCGCGATCAGGGGGCGGCTCCGGCTTTGGCGGAATGTCTGCTTGATGAGAACAGGGAGGTCCGAGTCGCGGCGACCTTGGCATTGTCAGCGTGCGGCGCGCGAGAATCGGTCCCGCCCTTGCTGGTTGCGCTGGATGATCTGGACCCGGTCGTGGCGCAGGCGGCGGCGATGGCATTGGAAAATCTGACTGGACATCTGGAAGCCGCCTTCAACGCCTTCGCGCAGGAGCGTCAGTCCGCAAGGTGGCGCGATTGGTTCAAGTCCAACAACTGGGAGTTGATCGAAGAGGAACTTGCTGAGCGTCTGGGAAGTCCCGACCGTGACGTTGTCCGTCGCGCCGCCGTGGCGCTGGGTCATATCGGCTGTCAGGCGGCTACTCGCGCGGCGCTCCGCAGTTACTTGATACGTCAACGCGATATCAATCCGTTCCCCGACTGGCGCAAGGACCACCAGGGCGATGGGGCGAGATTCAACGCCGGGGATGCTGTTAATCCGCGGACGTTGCAGGCGGCAACCCGGGCGCTGGGGCACATGCAGGATAGGGAAGCCATCCCGCTTCTGGCGGAAACACTGGGACAGCACAGCAATCCCGCAACCGGCAATCTGTTTCTGGCGGAAGCCTGTGTTGAAGCATTGGGGCGTATCGGCGGTCCGGAGGCCGAAGCGGCCCTTGTCAGCGCGTTCGCGGGGTTGCGCGATTATCCGGAATATACAAGCTGGTACGGAGACCACGCCGCTTTGATGGCCTGCCACGCATCGCCTGTCCATTACTTCATCGCCGAGGCTCTGGACGCGATGGGATCAACCGGGGCTTCGAACATTCTGCCGAACCTGATCTGGTCAGTGCCGACGGACTTTGACCGCGCTCTGCTGCTGAATAATGACGATTGCGAGACTGTCATCGCAAGGGTCATCCGACGCAATGATCCGGGCGAGACCGTCATGGAAACCTGCCTGGCAATTCTCGGCGACAAGCAGGCAAAACCAACCAAGGCGATCTCAGACGCGATGGCGCGCGTGCATGGAGCATGGGCCGGAACACCTGACATTGAGATACGCGCCGCACAGATCCTC
>Ga0209507_1000686_pt1 | contig 33520 bp, 31 predicted proteins | sample AD_UKC028_MetaG_FD_184414 | JGI IMG/M metagenome (GOLD analysis project Ga0209507, IMG submission 184414) | Active sludge microbial communities of municipal wastewater-treating anaerobic digesters from USA - AD_UKC028_MetaG (SPAdes) (version 2) | ecosystem: Engineered > Bioreactor > Anaerobic >...
GAACTTGCCAGTTGCGTCGCAGACGAGAGCAACGATTGGACAGTGCCATTGCCCGTAATGAAGGAACCGAAGACAAAAACCTTCGACGGCCCGTTGAAGCAGAAGGCTCAGGCGAGGGCCACGCTGAAATACACCATCATCTACGAAACCGGCTCCGAATCGGAGGAACGAAGGAAGGAAATCAGCGGCGAGACGGATTTTTACGTCGTTCGCGCTACGATATCGCGCGAAGGCGGCCTCGTGGTCAGGTCTATTCAGCTGGAACCATTGATGTCGTCGGCAAGGTGATTGCCGAACATGAACTTGACTATTTCCGAGGACGGACATTGCAAAGGAGGTAAATACCATGGCGCGTTATATGATCATAATGGTACTTATATATTCATCCCGGATGGCATATTGTGAGAATACTGTTATGTATCCGGTTATATATCCATCATGGGAGGGAAGGATTCAAAATATTGACATGCTATTTTCGGGAAAAGTCTTGGAATTATGCAAGACAGGTTCGGGTGAATTCATTGTGGACAATCATTATGTGCAGATCCCTAATAACAAGGAAGTGATCCTGAAGGGAATATGGCATCATGCAAAGGTATATGTTGATAATCCCATGAAAGGCAATCTTGTAGTCGGAGAAATATCTGTGCGTTTCTTTACACCGGATCAGTCAGAGGGGGAATGGTGGGGCAATATGTTTTCAAGTCCACGTGTTGGCAGGCGTTACGTCTTCTGCCTCGAAAAGGATCCTGGAAATGAAGGTTTGCTGCGACTGTCGCTCTCGCTGTCTCTTATTGCGGTTGCCGACACCACGCCCCCGGATTTGCAGAAAGACGACGATATGGTCGTACGAATGCAAAAAGAAAGCATTTTCGCCATGAAAATGCATGCCAGGGATGACAATGGCGAAGCCTCAGGAGGCATGGTGCTTGACCCATACTGGCGTGGAGAACTGGCGACGCAGTTCTTGTGGGAGAGGGCGAACAGGGAAGGGCTATCTGATTTCATGAGGCGATCCTGTCTGTATAACTTGGCTCGTCATCAGGACGCTAAGGCGATTCGAATGCTATGGAAGATGGCCAAGGATGATCCGGACGCGATGAGAATGTGTAAAGAGTATAGAACTGAAGGCGATATAACAGTGGCAGGCCACTACCTGATAAGAAATCTCTTTGGAACATGCACTCCGCAAAGGATTCTTGGCATACTTCCAGACTTGGCGACAAGCAATGACAAAGCAGTAAAATATGCTCTGGCAACATACATTTACGACAACGCGAGAAAATCAATTGATTATGGTAGGTACTATGGTTCTTCGGATCAAGAGTTGATTCCTCTGCTTATCATTCTTCTCCAGTCCGAAGATCGGGTGACCTCATATACGGCATATAAATCACTTTATTACCTCGAACCGGGCATTGCCGAAACACTCCCGGCAACAGATATCTATTGCAAGTCTATAGGCGAGTATAGGAAGATCTGCCTCGACTGGTGGGAGAAGGAGGGGAAGAAGAAGTATCCCTCTCTTGAGGAATCCCTGGCCAAGTTCGCAAAAGAAGTCGCCGAGCAGGAGAAGAAGGATACAAGGGACTCAAAGAGAACCGGCGATGACGGGAAGTGGCGAAAGCCGCGGCATGGGCGCTAGGCAGTTGGCTGAGCGATACAATCTTGCGGAGTTGCTGCGCGGGATGGGCGTGAATCTGCCGGGCGACGGGAAGGGGCTTGCGTGGGGCAACGTCTACAAGCAGATTGCGGACATGCTGGCGACGGGCGGCAATCCGTTCGTGTTGATGGCGGCTGCTGCCGACGGGGTAATTGGCGCGGCAGGCGCGACGGCGCCGCAGGCGGAAGAAACACTGCCTCCCTGGCCCGGCGACACGTCGGTATGGGTTAAGGCCTCTCAGCCGGGCAAGCTCAAGCTCAGGTTCGCATGCTATGAGGCCCTGCCCTCGTCCGGAGACGGCGCCCCGCCCACGACCTCATCGGACACGATTGACCTTTGGGCGGTGTGGATTGAGGTCGCAAAGAAAGCATGGCATTTTTATGGCATAGACCCACAAAGACTCATACGAAGTCCCGCAGTTGTGCGGCAACTACGCGCCGCCCGCCGCGACAAACCCGGCATCTTCCATGCCCCTCTTTAATGTTTTCAGTTCTCGCGTCTATTGCGCTCTGAACCGGGCCATAGTATCTTCACTGTCTGCTACGCTCTGCGATTTCCATGTTTAGGAGCATCATCCTTGCCCCCACGGGAAGCTATTGACGGTTTCCTGCGTTCCCCGGATTTTCAGCGCAACGTTGTCTGGAACTCCTTCGCGTTCCTTGTCGTTGTCCTGGGCTACTACATAGCCCGCACAGTTATCGGGCGAAGCGCGGAGCAGTTGGAGGCGCGGCACAAACGCCGCCGACTGGCCTTCTACCTTGCGTCCTTCGTTTTTGTCTTCGCCTCGGCAGTGATCTGGTTGCGGGGCGCAAATATCGGCATCTTCCTCGGCGTATTCGGCGCCGGGCTTGCCCTCAGCCTTCAGGAAGGACTCCTCTGCATAGCCGGTTGGGTCTACATAATCGCGCGCAGGCCCTTCGATATCGGCGACCGCATTGAGATCGGCGGCGTTCGCGGCGATGTGATTGACATCGGACTCTTCAAGACCACGCTGATGGAGGTCGGCAACTGGGTCAAAGGCGATCAGAGCACCGGCCAGATGCTGGGCGTCCCCAACAGCTTTGTCTTCCGCCACCCTGACTATAACGCAAGCAAGGGCTTCCCGTTCGTCTGGCACGAAATCGTTGTCCAGGTCACGTATGAGAGCAACTGGCCCAAGGCGCGCGAGATCATGCTCAGACATGCCGATGAAGTAGCCGGCAAGTTCCCGGGCCAGGCTGCCGAACTCATCGAACAGATGAAGGAGAAATACGCGATCCGCTACCAGACTCTTACCCCGTATGTCTACACGCGGATCGTTGATTTCGGAATAGAGCTTACTTTGCGATATCTCGTCGGCGTCAGGCAGAGACGAAGCACTGAGGATGAAATCGCAGGCAGAATCCTCCTCTCATTCGCCGGGGCGGAAGACCTGGAGTTTGCATACCCGACCCAGCGAATCGTTCACAATCCCTACTCGAAGGTCAGAGGCCCTATCCAGCCTGCGGACTCGCAGGCGCGGAAATCGCAAGACGGCTGAATGCGCTTTATAAACCGCCGACAGCGATTCTGTTTATCCGTCCTTCAGCCACATTGCCGTATGTACAGCTTCGGGCTGCCTGCGGAGCGATTCCTGCCGCGCGGGTGCTTGCAAGATGGGCTGACCATGGTTATGTTGCGATCAGGCTTGGCATAAGGAGCGTCATAATGGCAACACAGGCGTTATGGATCGCTTTAGGACTGTCCTGGAGCGCTATTGTCGGGCAGACGACGCTGACGATTCCAGACGGCGAGGAACTCACGGCCCTCCTTCGAAAGGATCACCCGCGCCTTATCGCAACGGCTGAGGACTTTGCCAGACTCAAGGAACAGGTTTGCGCGGATAAACAAATGAAGCTTTGGCATGGCCAGTTGATCGAGAACGCCGAACTCATCCTCAAAGAGCCTCCATCCAAGTACGAAATCCCCGACGGGAAACGCCTCTTGTCAACCAGTCGGAGAGTTCTGGATAGGACCTATACGCTTTCAATGGCATACCGCACCATGAGAGACAAACGCTATGTCGAACGCGCATGGGCTGAGCTTTCCGCCGCTGCAGCGTTCCCCGACTGGAACCCGAGTCACTTCCTCGACACCGCCGAAATGACGCACGCGTTCGCAATCGGTTACGACTGGCTCTATGACGCATGGACCGCAGAACAGCGGGAGGCGTTGAAGAAGGCAATAATTGAGATGGGGCTGAAGCCCGGGCTGGAATGCTATGCCGGCGCGAAGAGCTACGGCTGGTGGGTCGGATGCCGCCACAACTGGAACCAGGTCTGCAACGGCGGATTAGGCATGGGCGCGCTGGCCATTGGAGACGTTGAGCCGCAGTTGGCGGGCAAGGCGCTCCATGCCGCGCTGAAGTCCCTGCCGTTGGCCATGGCCGAGTTCGCGCCCGACGGGGCGTGGGGCGAAGGACCGGGCTACTGGGCCTACGCCACAAGTTATAACGTCGTCTTCCTGGCGGCGTTGGAAACCGCGTTGGGAACAGACTTCGGTCTCTCGGAAATACCGGGCTTTTCCGCTACGGGAGACTTCCCGGTCTGGATGACCGGCGCGACGGGCGACTCGTTCGCATACGCCGACTGCCACGCGCGCCCGATCGGCGGGCCGCAACTGCTCTGGCTGGCCAGGCGTTTTTCGCGACCGGAATGGGCGCGCCACCAGATTCGCCTCGCAAAGCCGCACGCGCTGGACCTGGTGGCATTTAATCGCCAACTGGCGGACGCTCCGGCGCAGCCTCCGCCCTTCGACAAATACTTCCGCAGGGCCGAAGTCGTCACCCTGCGCGGCTCGTGGGACGATCCAAAAGCAACGTTCATCGGCTTCAAAGCTGGAGACAACAAATTCAACCACAGCCACCTCGACATCGGCACGTTCACACTTGACGCTCTGGGTCAGCGGTGGGCGGTGGACCTGGGGTCGGACAATTACAACCTTCCCGGCTACTTCGGCGGTCATCGCTGGGAATACTACCGTCTGCGCGCCGAAGGGCATAATACGCTGGTCATCAATCCCGGTCAGGAGCCGGATCAGGACCCCAGGGCAGCCTGCAGGATCATCCGCTTTGAATCCGCACCGCATCGCGCCTCTGCCGTGGCTGATCTGACGCCTGCGTACGCCAGGTCGGCCGTCAAGGTCCTGCGCGGCATGGCGCTGATCAATCGGCAGGGCGCGCTCGTGCAGGACGAGATCGAGACGAATGCCCAGGCGGAGGCATGGTGGTTTCTTCACACCAAGGCCCAGATCAATCTGAGCGATGACAGGAAATCGGCGACGCTCCGTCAGGATGATGCCCTGCTTACAGCCCGCCTTCTGGAGCCGGCCGGCGGGGAGTTCTCGGTAATGGAGGCTGAACCTTTGCCGGGTTCCCCGCATCCAAAGAAGCAAGGCGACAACAAAGGCGTCCGCAAGCTGGCCGTTCACCTGAGAGGGATTACGAATACGCGCATAGCCGTGTGGCTGACGCCGTCAATAGCGGATACCCCTCCCGAAAACAAACAATTGGGCGATTGGTAGAACTGGCATAGGGGAAGGACAGACCGAAGCAGAAACATCCCCCTGTCCGCAGGGGCCATATATCATGTGGAAGCCGGATACATCCGGAACGAGCGCGATTGCCTTGTCAAAGAAAGATCAGCGGCGGAAACTTGACTGTCGCTTCATCGCCGTGGACAATTCGCGCAACTGCGAATGCGAGCCTGAGGCCCAGTAACAGCAGAAATTAATCCGGATGAAACATCCCGATCACATCAAAGGCGCGTCCCGGACAGAGGGGGACGTGAACGAGTCTCCGAACCGCCGCGCGTGGCGTGAGGAGGCGCTTGACGACCGGACGCGGGCGATACTGGACGATGACGAGCGGCATTACATCCGCCAGTCCCTGTCCACTCCGTGCCTGAACGCTTTGACGGGCTGCGAGGGCATTTACCTGACGGACGTCCAGGGCCGGCGGATCATGGACTTCCACGGCAACAGCGTCCATCAGGTCGGATATGCCCATCCGCGCGTGATCGCGGCGATCAAGCGGCAGTTGGACGAGTTATCCTTTTGCCCCCGGCGTTATGCGAACCAGACTGCCATAGATCTGGCCGCGCGATTGTGCGGTCTTGCGCCCGGCGGGCCATGGAAGGTCCTCCTGACCACCGGGGGAAGCGCGGCCGTCGGCGTGGCCATCAAGCTAGCCCGCTGCGCGACCGGGCGATTCAAGACGGTTTCCATGTGGGATTCCTTTCACGGCGCGTCGCTGGACGCCATATCCATCGGGGGAGAGGCGCTGTTTCGCAGGGGGATAGGCCCGCTGCTGCCCGGCGCGGAACACGTCCCCCCGCCCGCGCCCGAAGGCTGCCCATTCATCGGCGCAGGCGTCCGCGTCGCGCGGAACGGCGTTTCACGGTGCGGGGAGGGTTGCGCTCTGCGCTGCGCCAGGTACGTGGAGTACGTCCTTGAGAAGGAGGGTGACGTGGCGGCCGTCATCGCAGAGCCGATGCGGGCCACAACCGCCGTCCCTCCCCCGCCGGGATACTGGGAGATTGTCCGCAAGGCGTGCGACCGGCACGGCGCGTTGCTGGTGTTTGACGAAATACCAACCTGCATGGGACGCACCGGGCGGATGTTCTGTTATGAGCATTTCGGCGCAATCCCGGACATCCTTGTCATCGGCAAGGGTCTGGGGGGAGGGGTGTTTCCCATCGCAGCCGTAATCGCGCGGGCGGAGTTGGACGTCGCGCCGGAAAAGTCGCTGGGGCATTATACGCACGAGAAAAACCCCGTCGCAGCGGCGGCGGCGCTGGCGACGCTGGACGTCATTGAGCAGGAAGGCCTTCTGGAGCGGACGCGGCAGCTTGGCGAGCGCGCGCTTCTCCGGTTGAAGGAGATGCAGACGCGGCATTTCCTCATCAGCGACGCGCGCGGACTGGGGCTTCTCATCGGAGTCGAACTCCGGCGTGACGGGGCGAAGGCGACGGAAGAGGCCGACCGGATGCTCTACGAATGCCTTCGCCGGGGACTGAGCTTCAAGGTTTCCGACGGCAACGTGCTGACGCTGTGCCCGCCGTTGACAATAACACAATCCGAACTTGACGAGGCGCTCGACATCCTGGAGGATGCCCTTGCCGCAGTTGAGTCATAATGCGTTTCCCGACGAATCGGGTGACGCGCAGACACCGATCATAAGAATCTTGTTCCGCTTTGCATGGAGGCGACACGCATGAGCGAGTTTAAATACTCACGAAGATACCACGGCAGGATCAAGGCCATACTGCTGGACTGGGCCGGCACGACGATGGACTACGGCTGCTACGCTCCGGCGGTCGTGTTCATGGAGGTCTACAAGCGCAATGGCGTGAACATCACCATCGAGCAGGCGCGGGAGCCGATGGGCGCGCACAAAAAGGTGCACATACGCAAGATTTCTCAGATACCCGCCGTGGCGGCGCAGTGGCGGGACGCTCACGGCAGGCCCTGCAATGAAGACGACATCGAGGCCATGTTCAAGGATTTCGTCCCCCTGCAACTGGCCTGCCTGGCCCAGTACGCCGACCTGATATCCGGCACAATCGAGATGGTGGACGCCTTCCGCAAGCGGGGATACAAGATCGGCTCAACCACCGGCTACACAAGCGAGATGATGGCGATTCTGGAGGTTGAGGCGGCGCGGCGGGGTTACAAGCCGGACTCAACAGTCTGCGCAGCTGATGTCCCGGCCGGGAGACCGGAGCCGTGGATGTGCCTTGAGAACGCCAAACGGCTTGGCGTCTACCCGATGGAATCCATCGTCAAGATCGGCGACACGCTGCCCGACATCGCCGAAGGCCTGAACGCCGGCATGTGGTCCATCGGCCTCGCAAAGACGGGCAACGAGATCGGGCTGACTGAGGCGGAGATCAGGGCGCTGCCCGCCGAGGAATATCGCCGAAAACTCGACAGGGCGTACGAGCGCATGTGGCAGAGCGGGGCGCACTACGTCGTTGACGGTCTGGCGGACGTGATGCCGTGCCTGGACGACATTGAGCGGCGGCTGGCCTGCGGAGAACGCCCCTGATCGTAATTTCCATTCCCTCGCGCTGAGACGTTTTTCAGGAGGACGCAATGAGCGAAACGCGCATCCCCCCGGCAAAGGACAAGCCGCTTTTCACCCCCGGACCGCTTACCACGAGCATGACCGTCAAACAGGCCATGCTGCGCGACCTCGGTTCGCGGGATTTCGAGTTCATCCGGACGGTCCGCGAGATACGGGAGAAACTGCTGCGAACAGCCGGGGTGTCAAAGGAATCCGGTTACGAGGCCGTGCTGCTGCAGGGCAGCGGAACCTACGGCATCGAGGCCGTCATCACGTGCGCCGTCCCGCGCGCGGGTGGCAAGTGGCTCTTCGTCATCAACGGGGCATACGGGGACCGCATGGCGTCCATCGCCGGCGTTCACGGCATTGATCATGCGGACTTGAAATATCCCGAAAACCTGCCGCCGGTTCCGGCGGACATTGACGAAAAACTCAGGAGCGATCCGGCGATAACTGCCGTGGCCGTTGTCCACTGCGAGACGACAACCGGAATAATCAATCCCATACGCGAGATCGGCGAGGTCGTCAGGAGGCATGGCAGGACGTACTTTGTGGACTCCATGAGCGCCTTCGGGGCGGTTCCTTTCGATTTCGACGCGTGCGGGATTGATTTCCTGGTGTCATCATCGAACAAGTGCGTCGAGGGGGTACCCGGATTCTGCTTCGTCATCTGCCGGCGCGAATCCCTGCTGAATACGAAGGGCTGGTCGCGGACGCTGTGCCTTGACCTGCTGGGCCAGTGGCAGGGATTGGAGAAGAACGGCCAGTTCCGCTTCACGCCGCCGACTCACGCGCTGCTGGCGTTCAATCGCGCACTGGACGAGCTGGAGATGGAGGGGGGCGCGAAGGGCCGGGCCGCGCGATACGCCGCAAATTACAGGGTCCTCACGGATGGGATGCGGCGCATGGGCTTCGAGGAGTACCTCCCCCCCGAACTCCAGGGCCATATCATCACGTCATTCCGATACCCGAAGCATCCCCGGTTCGATTTCGAGGCGTTCTATTCCCGGCTGAACGATCTGGGTTTTGTCATCTACCCCGGCAAGGTTTCCAACGCGGAGTGTTTCCGCATCGGAACCATAGGCCGGATCTTCGAGGGCGACATGCGCGCCGCGCTTCGGGCGATCGAGCAGACCGTCGCCGACATGGGCGTGATTCTTCCGAAGAAATGAAGGCGGGGGATGCGGCAATGTCGAGATGGACGCCACTGGTAGTGGCCGCCTGCCTGAGGCGTCCTCTTGATTCGCGGGCAGAGGACGCCCGCATTGACGTCAACGCCGACGCGGTTGGGGCATTACACGCGCGAGAAAAGCCCCAGCGGAGTTGGGTATGCGTAACATCATGCCAAGTCTGGCTCACCCGGGAGAACGAGCTGGGATAATGGGTCTGCCCGGCAATCCGTTTGACTTTTCGGGCGGGTTTGTGTAGCTTATTTTATCAACCCATTTTAAGGACTAAATGCCATGCCCGCAAACTCCCGGGTGCTGCTTCTGGAAAGCGACAGACAGATTATTGACCAATTGCGCGACGCCTTTGAGGAACGGGGCATGGAAACCGAGGTCGCGCTGAGTGGGGAAGTGGCGCTGGGGATAATGGCAGAGAGGATGATGCAGATCATCCTTGTATCGTGGGCCTTCACCGAGGAACCGCCGTACGATCTGGTGAAGAACGTCAGCCTGGCAAATCCAAAGGCGCGGATAATGGTCTACGGCGCGGCCAAAACAAAAGCGCATCAGAAAAAAATGCTCCGCAGCGGGGCGCGCGATGTTATCCAGGAGCCGGTGGAAGTCGCCCAGATATTGAAAGCTGTTGAAGATGGGATTGAATCGGGGGAATAAGGGGCATTGGTCGGCCCCCCTCCGCCGCCAGGCTGCCTGTCGCTGTGCAGCAGCGGTCTCTCTTCCCCCGCAATACGGCAAGTGGAAAGGTCGTATATTCTTACGTCCCTTTTCAATAAAGAACAGAACACGCGACACATACTGCAGCGCGGCTTCGGTATTCCAGATGTTTATCCGCCCAGGCGTCTCGTGGAGTTGACGTCTTCCGGCGGTTGTGTCGGCAGCGTTATCGTGAATTTGCTGCCCTTGCCTATCTCAGATTCGACGGACATCGAGCCGCCGTGTTCCTCAACGATCTTGCGCGCCACCGGCAGGCCCAGGCCCGTTCCCTTTTCACCCTTCGTGGTTGAAAAGGCCTCGAAAAGACGGTTGCGGACATCCTCTGGGATGCCGCATCCGTTGTCCTCCACGGTGATGATGACGGCGTCATCGCCCTTCGGGAGGACGCGGGCGGTGACCTTCGGATCGCGCAGGCCCTCGCAGGCGTCAATGGCGTTGTGGAGGACGTTGCCGACGCAACGCTTGATCCCGGCGCGGTCAACGCGGGAGTCCATATAATGGCGCCCGGGCTTGAATTCGAGGCGGACCTTTTTCTGGAAGGCGCGTTCCTGGGCCAGCATGCAGATTTCGTCCATCAGTGCGACGATGTCCGTGTCCTCGAAGATGGGTTGCTTCTGGCTGGAATAGGCCAGCATGTCCAGGACCATCTCACTCAGGAATTCCGTGCTTGTTCTGACGACCTGCCAGCCGGACTGAACGCGATCAAGCTCATTATTCTTGAGGCCCAGTTCTACGACAGCCTGGGCGGTCTGGATTTTGGAGAGTATGGCGCGGATGCGATATGCCAGACCGCCAATGGCGGCGCCGACCCTTGCAAGCTGCAGGTTCTGGATGTTCTCGCCAACCAGCCGGGAGCGGTCAATCGCCACGGCGGCCAGCGCGGCGATATCGCAGAGCATTTCAAGGTCGTCCGCGCGGAAGCTCTGGCCGGAGCTGGACGAGTCCAGGTAGATGACGCCGAGCATCCTGTCGCGGCCCTTCATGGGGGCGCAAAGGATGGAGCGTATGTTGAGCTGGGCGATGCTGACGGCGTCCTCGAATTCCTGCTCGTCGGATGCGTCGGCGCAGAAGATGGCCTCGCCGTCATGGAGCGCCTTCTCGATCACCGTCCGGGAGAGGCCGACGCTGCCGCCGGCCGAGTTCCTGCCCCTTGAGGCGGCGGGGACGGGATCGCCTTCATCGTCCAGCAGGACGATGTGGCCCCGCTCGGCGCGGGGGAAGACCTGCATCAGCGTCTCAAGCAACTGTTCGAACAGGGAGAGATTGTCAATCGAACGTCCGATGGTGTCGCTGAGCTTGTGCAGGACGTCAAGGCGCAGTTCCAGGCGGGAGACCTGGTCGTCGGCCTTTTTCTCGATTATCGCGCTTTCGATCGGGCGGTGGGTGCTGATGACCTGCGGGGGGCTTTCCTCCCGGACGATGGCGGTCCCGACGATTGTTGAAGGCTCGTCGGCGAAGAAGATGAAGCGTCCGGTGGAGACCTCGATCCTGTCGCGGTCGTTCAGGACGTGGCGGTCCTTGCGCTGTCCGTTGACGTATGTGCCGTTGCGGCTGCCGAGGTCCTCGATGACGTAGCCTTCGCGGGTAAGGATGATGCGGGAGTGCTTGCGGCTCACTCCGTTATCCGGCACGCAGAGATCGGCCTCCTCGGAGCGGCCAATGATGAGTTCCGCGCCGAGGGGCACGGTGATCGGGGCGGCTCCGCCCAGTATCATTTTTACGCTTGCCATCGCTTCCCTCCCGTCGCGCAGGGGGCGTCAAGGCGCGCTCTTGGCGCTCCTTGCCCTTGCGCTTTTTCTGCTCCGCCGGGGTTTCGCAGTCCGCGCCGGCGTCGGGCGTTTTTCACGAAGTTGAATCTCGCCCGGTCCGAAGACCAATGGAAATACTTCCTCCAGGCGGCTGACGCAATGGAAATCCAGGTCCTTCCTTGCGTATTCCGGCAGGTCTGAAATGTTTTTCTCGTTGCTTTTCGGGATGATGATCATTCGTATGCCGGCCCGCCTGGCCGCCAGTACCTTTTCCTTGACGCCGCCCACGGGCATGACGACGCCCCTGAGGGTGATCTCCCCGGTCATGGCCACGTCCGGCCGGACGCGCTTGCCGGTCAGCAGGGACGCCAGCGCCGTCGCGAGCGCAACCCCCGCTGACGGGCCGTCCTTAGAGATCGCGCCGGACGGGACATGTATGTGGATGTCGCGCCTGGCGAAGTCGGCGGGTTTGATCGTCAGCCCCGTCAGGCTGGTTCTGATCCTGCTGAGGGCGGCCCGCGCGGATTCCTTCATCACGTTGCCCAGCTTGCCCGTGAGCAGGAGACGCCCCTTGCCCGGCGTCAGGGTGGCCTCGATGAAAAGAATCTCCCCGCCGGTCGGCGTCCATGCCATGCCTATGGCAACGCCCGGCTCGGAGACCCTTTCGGCAAGTTCCGGCTGGAATTTCTCCGGCCCCAAGAGCGAGACGACAGTGTCCGGCGTGACGCTGAAGCTCTGCGCCTCCCCCGCCGCGATTGCGCGGGCGGTCTTGCGGCAGACGCTTGCGATCTCGCGCTCAAGGTTCCGCAATCCGGCCTCCCGCGTGTAAGACCTTATCATCATCCCCACGGCGTCGTCCGAGATGGATAACTGCCCGTCGGCCAGTCCGTTGGCGATGACCTGCTTCGGGATAAGGTAGCTGCGGGCGATCTGGAGCTTGTCCTCATGCGTGTAACCGGACAGCTCCAGCATCTCCATGCGGTCGCGCAGAACGTGCGGGATGCCGTCCAGGTAATTGGCCGTGCAGATGAACATCACGCGGCTGATGTCGAACGGGACGTCGAGGTAGTGGTCCGTGAAGGAGGCGTTCTGCTCCGGGTCAAGGACCTCCAGCAGGGCGCTTGCGGGATCGCCGCGGAAATCCTGCCCAAGCTTGTCAACCTCGTCGAGGACGAAGACAGGGTTCCTGCTCTGCGCCTTGCGCAGGCCGGAGATTATGCGGCCCGGCAGCGCGCCGATGTAAGTCCTGCGGTGGCCCCGGATTTCAGCCTCGTCCCGGATGCCGCCCAGGGAGACGCGGACGTACTTGCGCCCCATGGCGCGGGCAATGCTCTTGCCCATGCTCGTCTTGCCCGTGCCCGGCGGGCCGATGAAGCACAGGATGCCGCCCTTGAGGTCGTTGCGCAGCTTCCTGACGGCCAGGAATTCTATTATGCGATCCTTCGCCTTCTCCAGATCGAAGTGGTCCTCGTCAAGGATGGCGCGCGCCTGCGTCAGGTCCAGATTGTCAACCGTCGCGGTGTTCCAGGGCAGGGCCGTCACCCAGTCCAGATAGGTCCTGGCGACGGTGAACTCCGCGCTGGCTGGCGGCATATGGATTATGCGTCCCAACTCTCGATCGGCTTCTTTGCGGGCCTCTTCCGGCAGGTCAAGCTCGTCAAGCTGTTTGCGGATTTCCTCCGCTTCCTCGATCTGCGGGTCCTCGGCGCCAAGGTCCTCCTCGATGGCCTTGATCTGCTGGCGCAGGTAGAAGTTCCGCTGCCCCCTGCTTATCTGATTGCGCGCCTCGTCCTGGATTTTCCGGGCCAGTGTCATTATGTCCACTTCACGGGTGATGATGTGGACCAGAAGCCGCAGGCGCTCGGCGGGGTCGAAGGCTTCCAGAAGCTCCTGCTTTTCCTCGATGGGCAGGCTCAGGTTGGAGGCAACGTAATCCGCCAGGCGTCCCGGTTCCTCCATGTTGATCGTAATCGTCTTCATCTCATCCCGCATTTCCGGGATGAGGTCAATCATCCTGAGGAACTGATCCGCGACGCCGCGCATGAGGGCATGGGTTTCAAGGTCGTCGCGCTCGGCGTCCCGGACGTGCTGAATGCGGGCGACGAGGTAGGGGCGACTGGAGACGAACTCGACAGCCTTCGAGCGCATGACCCCCTGCACCTGAATCTCAATTTCCTCATTGTCGGTGGAGCTTCTGCCCAGCACGGCGCACGTCGTTCCGACTGAATACAGTTCGTCCGGCTTGACGGGGATGCTGGGTTCCGCGCGCGTGGTCATCAGGACGCAGAGCTTGTTGGACGACATGATGTCGTCAACAAGCTTCAGGTCTTCCGGTTCGGAGATTCGCAGAGTCGTGATCATGATGGGATACACGACTGTGTCCCTGACGGCCAGGACGGGAAGCGTCTGCGGGAGGCGCGATTCGTCCCTCGCCTGAGACACGTCGTCGAGGGATTTCCCGCCCGGCGGGATGGGGATGTCTTCGTTCTTGCTGGCCACCTGGCTCCTAGACCCTGTAGATGATAATCTTCTGCGAATCCGCGCTGACGGCCTTCGGGATGCGGATGGTCAGAATTCCGTCCGCGCTTGACGCTTCGACCCGCGAAGCGTCAAGGCCTTTGCCGGCCAGAACGCGCTTCTGAAAGCAGCCGCGTCGGATTTCCCGGCGGTGGCAGCGCTGGGGCGTCGTGTCCGAAGCAAGCTCCCGAGTCCCGCGAATGGTCAGGACGTCTCCATTTGTCTCCAGTTCCATCTGCTCCGGTTTCACGCCGGCCAGCTCCATCTGGATAACGACTTCGCTATCGGTCTCGTAGACGTCGGTCGGCGGTTCCCATGCAGGGGAGGGCTGCTGTTGCTGAAGAACGTCCCGCACAAGGCAGTATTTCCGGGCCAGATCGTGAAGGTCTCCGGAACCCGGGCCTATCTGGAAACTGACCGCTCTGAGCTTTCTTGGCATGGCAGGTTCCCTCGAGGAGGACGCCCGTAATCGTCTGCTCGGACCGAAAAGATGAACGCTTCTATCACCCGTCCCGGAACGCCGGGCAGGAAAAGAACAATCTTATAATGTATCAGGAACCGTCCCGGAATTCTTCAAGTATTCTTCTCTGCGCGGCGGTCAGCTTGCGGGGGATCGTCACGTTGACGGTGACAAAGTGGTCTCCCTTCGCGTTCGATCCGCGCTGGACGCCCATGTCCTTCAAGCGCAGCTTCGCGCCCGGCTGCGTTCCGGGAGGGATTTTAAGGTCCACCTGCCCCTTGAGCGTCTCGACGATCGCCTGCGTCCCCAGCGCGGCCTCCGCGAAGCCGATGACGACCTTGGAATAGATGTCGTCCCCCTTGCGCTTGAAGCGCGGGTGCGGGGCGGACTGGATGGTAAGGATAAGGGACCCGTTCGGCCCGCCGCGCTTGCCGGGTTGTCCCAGGTCGGAAAGGCGGATCTTCTGTCCGTCTGCAACCCCGGCTGGTATTTTGACCTCGACGGTCTGGCGCTTGAGCGCCGCGCCCTCCCCCCCGCATTCCGGGCACGGGGCGGTGATTATCCGACCCCGGCCCAAGCACTGCGGGCACGGGCGATTCACGGCGAACCCGCCCTGGCCGAACTGCGCCGTCCCGCTGCCGCGGCAGGCCGGGCAAGGCTTCGGGCGACTGCCGGCAGCGGCGCCTGAGCCGCCGCACTTCCCGCATTCGGCCTCCCGTTCGACGATTACAGTATGCTTCCCGCCGCTGATGGCAAGGTCGAAGGGAACCGTGGTTGTCGCCTCAATGTCCTCCCCGGCGACGGGCGCGTTTCGGGATGCCCCGGAATGGCCGCCGCTGAAAAGGCGGCTGAAAACGTCGCCCATATCCGAGCCGAAATCCTCGAACCGGACCGATCCGCCGCCCCCCCGCGCGCCCCCGCCCCTCGCGCCGGCGCGGCTGAAAAGGTCCTCGAAATTGAACTCCCCCGCCTGCCCCCCGCCGCCCGGCCCGGGACCGAAGCCGTACTTCCTTATGTTGTCGTACTGCTCCCGCTTCTTCGGATCGCCGAGGATGGCGTTGGCCTCGTTTATTTCCTTGAACTTCTCCTCGGATTCCTTGTTGTCCTTGTTGTGGTCGGGGTGGTGCTTCTTGGCCAGCTTGCGGAACGCCTTCCTGATCTGGTCGGGGGAGGCGTTCTCGGGCACGCCGAGTGTCTTATAGTAATCCTTCTGCATTGATGATCGGAGCGGGCGCACGGCCCGCTTAACCGCCCGTTCAAAGCCCGAGTCCCTCGGGCAGAAGTCCGAAATGTTTCAGCGCAAAATAGGCCGCCGCGATGAGAATCGCCAGCAGGACAAGGCGGCCCAGCCGCCCGCCGCTTTTCATCACGCGCCCCTGCCCGCCGACGGCCTCGGAGCGGGAATGGTTCTTGATGTACTCGGTGGAGCAGGCGGCGGAGCAGAAGACGCCGTTGCCGTCAACGAACTTGCACTCGCGGCACAGCCACGCGCCGCAGTTGCGGCAGCGGTGCGTGGCCGCCGCCTGGGGATGTTTCGCGCAGTAGTCCATGAGCAGCCTCAATTATATTGTAAAAGGTTTGTCAAGGTTTGTCGCCGGCAGAGAGGAATCAGCCACGGCGGCTGGGTCTGCCATGATTCGCCGCAAATGCAGCGCGCCGGTAGGCCGTGAGATTTCCGCGATGGGGAAGGCAACTTCGATAAGGTAGTTGCAGTCTTTGGGGGTCAAGTCAGGTTCCTCTCATCTTCGTTCTCCGGTTCGGGCAACACGTCAACCGTGCCGTCCTCGGACACGACCACCGCGATGCAGTCCTTTCCCTGCTGCTTCTTCATTTCGACGTAGCGGAGAGCGGAGTTGTAACGTGCTCCTCGTGCCGGGTTCCCATTTTTGGTTGCCATCCCATCCAGTATTGCTCCAATCGCATAGCACCGTCCCCCGAAATCGAGGATGACCGCTCCATCAACAGGATGCCTATCTCCGAATGCCATACCTATCCGTCCTCGAAATTTGGACCTCTTCCTTCACATCCTCTTGACTGAATTACATTGCTCCACCACCAATACCTTGATCGCAACAGATCACTTTCCTCTTACCTTCTTCGGTCGGTAGTCGTTAGGGTCAATGCAGGCGTCGTAGGTTTTACGGTCTATGCGAACCCAGTCGGTCTTGTTGACGCCTCGACGGTTGTGCGCAGTGGGGCTGACGGGGAATGCCGTTGCGATCTTTATCCAACGCCCCTGCTCCCGAGCGATCATCCGCACTTCATCCGCCACTTCGGAAAGATCCTGGTCCTGGCTGAAGACAACGGCTACGTCGCAATCCTTTCTCCTGACGGAACTGACCACGTCTAATGCGATCCGTATGTCCACGCCCTTCTCCTGTCCGACGAGGAACGTAAGATTGGAGCCGTCAGGAAGTTTGACGGTCTGGTTGCGATAGCGCAGCGGACGGGAGAAGACCTTGACGCCCTGTCGGCCCATTGCGCTGAGCTTGGCAGTCCAAAAATGATTCCAGAACGGATCGTCTTCCTTGTCGGGAATTCCCGTGTAGAAACGTATTTGGTCGAGTTGCCAGCAGTTCTGCTTGCAGACTTCGAGCGTCAGCTTGCCAATGTCGTAGTTGGGAAAGGCATACCCGAAGGCTTCTTTCGCGGCATGGAATAAGTTCTGGCCGTCAATGAATACGTGAGCGCGCTTGACCGTAGGTTCACCGGGCATATTCTACCTCCTTTAAAAAATAACCCCACCCGAGGCCTTGCGGCAAGTCGAGTGGGGAGCAGATTTCTTGGTTCGTCTACAAGGTAGTATAATGCCGGAATCCATGGCGTCAAGACCTGTCAAGGGCGTTCCATGAATCTGCGGCCTGGACACTTGCCGCGCCAAGTCCGCCATCCGTCGCGATGTCTACTTCTTCTCCGTCGCTTCCTTGGCCTTCTCTTTCACCTCGGTGGCGGTCTCGGACGCCTTCTCTTTCACCTCCGCCGCGGTTTCGGAGACGCGGTCCTTCAGCTCCTTCTGCTTCTCCGGCGTAAGGAGCAGCTTCCAAGCCAGGACGCAGCCGACAATGACGACGGCCAGCACTATGAGCTTGCCCAGCAGGCCGGAGCCTTTATGCGCCTGAGCCTGCTGCTCCATCGCCTCCTTGCGCTGGGCGTAGTCCTTGTACTTCTGCTGGCAGGCGTTCGAGCAGAAGGAGCCGTAAAAGCCGCTGACCGTGCATTCGTCGCACACGGGTTTGTGGCATTGAATGCAGCGCGTCATCGCCGGCTTGTTCGGATGGTTTATGCAGGTGTCCGCCATTTCTTCGTCCTCCCGTGATTATCATGCCGCCGGCCATGCCGCAAACAATCGGTTTTACAGTATGAACCGGCTGAGGTCCTCGTCCTTGACTATATCCCGCAGTTTCTCCTCGACGTACTGCGCCGTCACCGCGAAGGACGTCCCGGCCTTCTCCGGCGCCTCGAAGGAGACGTCCTCAAGCAGCTTCTCCATGAGCGTCTGCAGGCGGCGCGCGCCGATGTTCTCGGTGCTCTCGTTCACCCGGACGGACAGCTCCGCCAGCCTGTCAATCGCCGCAGGCTCGAACTGAATCTCAACGCCCTCGGTGGCAAGCAGAGCCTTGTACTGCACGGTCAGCGAGTTCTCCGGCTCAACGAGGATGCGCTTGAACTCCTCGACGCCAAGCTCGCGCAACTCCACGCGGATCGGAAATCGCCCCTGAAGCTCGGGGATCAGGTCCGACGGCTTGGACATGTGGAACGCGCCGGCTGCGATGAACAGGATGTGATCCGTGCGGACCAGGCCGTGCCGGGTGGAGACGGTCGTTCCCTCGACGATGGGCAGCAGGTCCCTCTGCACGCCCTCGCGGGAAACGTCCGGGCCGTGCAGGGACTTCGCCCCGGCGATCTTGTCCACCTCGTCCAGGAAAACGATACCGGAGTCTTCTGTGCGCCTTATCGCCTCCTCGCTGACGCGGTCGCGGTCAATGTACTTCTCCGCCTCCTCCTGCTCAAGAACGCGGCGCGCCTCCCCGACGGTCATCTTGCGGACGTGACGCCGGGGCGGGATCATCCGCTCCAGCATGTTCTGCATCTCCGGCGGGACGTCGTCCGTGCCGATCATCGCCCCCTGAACGACCATGGGCCGCTCCGTGACGACGATCTCCACAACGCGGTCCTCGAACTTGCCTTCCTTGAGCATCGCGCGCATCTTCTCGCGCGTGCGGGACTGCCCCTGCCCGGCCAGCGAGTCCGCGCCCGTCATGTCCGGCGGCGGGAGCAGGAGGTCAAGGATGCGCTCCTCGACGTCCTTTTCCACCTTGTCCTTGACGGCATCAAACTGCTCCGCTCGCACCATTGAGATCGCGATCTCGACAAGGTCGCGGATCATGGTTTCCACGTCCCGCCCGTGATAACCGACCTCGGTGTAGCGCGTGGCCTCGACCTTGATAAACGGCGCGTTGACAAGCCCGGCCAGCCGCCGGGCGATCTCCGTCTTGCCGACGCCGGTCGGACCGCTCATGATTATGTTTTTCGGAAGGACCTCCTGGCGGAGTTTCTCGTCCAGTTGCTGCCTTCGCCACCGGTTCCGCACGGCCAGAGCGACGGCCTTCTTGGCCTCGTGCTGGCCGACGATGAAGCGATCAAGCTCCGCAAGCGTCTCCCGCGGGGTCAGCGTTTTCAAGTCAGTTCCTCAACGATGATCCGGTCGTTTGTGTAGATGCACATCTCCGCCGCTATTTTCAGCGCGGTCTCGGTTATGTCCCTTGCGGAGAGGTCGGTTTTCTGCATCAGCGCCCGCGCCGCGGCCACTGCCAGCGGCCCGCCGCTGCCGACTCCGATGATGCCGTCGTCAGGCTCGATCACGTCGCCGCTGCCGGAGATAAGCAGGGAATGCTCCTTGTCCACGACCACCAGCAGAGACTCAAGCCGCCTGAGCATGCGGTCAGTGCGCCATTCGCGGGCAAGCTCGTGCGCGCTGCGCAGCACGTTGCCCTGGTGGCGTTCCAGCTTTGAGGAGTATCGCTCCAGCAGCGCGAAGGAATCCGCCGAAGACCCTGAGAAGCCGGTTATCACGCGGTCATGGTGCAGCCTGCGGATTTTCTTCGCGCCGTGCTTGATGGCCACGTTGCCCAGCGTCACCTGCCCGTCGCCGCCCAGGGCCACGGCGCTGCCACGGCGCACGGACAGGATGGTTGTGCCTCTGATTTTCTCTTCCACGGGCAATCCTCCGGAACCCGCCCCCGCGCGCGATGAAAGCCGGAAATCGGCTCCCCGACGCGGTTCAGGCTCCGATGGGGTGAGTATACACGCTGAGGCCGGACGTGGCAACTGCGCGGCGCTGTGAACCGCGGTGCCGCGCCGACACGGCGCGCCGCGTCAACGCTATTGAATGCCATCGCGCTTTTTGATATATACCCGCTCCCGTACCCTGGCATTCCCAGACTGCGATTCCTGAGAGACCAAACCGTGGAAGAACTGCATCCCATCCCGAACATTGAAGCCCGATTTCCCGACCTTGCCGGCAAGACGGCAATCGTCACCGGCGCAAGCCGCAACATCGGCGCCGGCATCTGCATATTCCTCGCCCGGCAGGGCATGAACGTCGTAGCTGCGGCCCGAACACTGGAGGGCATCCAGGCGACGGCGGAGAAGGCCAACGCCTCCGGCGGCAGGTGCATATGGGTCCAGGCCGACGTCTCAACCGCCGAGGACGCGAAAAAGGTTTTCGACGCAGCGATGGCCGAATACGGAACGGTTGACCTCATGGTCAACAACGCCGCACACCTGAATTCCCGCGCCATCCATGCCCTTGACGAGGACATGTATCAGAAGTCATTCGAGAAGAACGTGCGCATGGTCTACAACATGAGCCGCCTGGTGATCACGCGCATGATGGAGGGCAAGCGGGGTTGCATTATCAACATATCGTCCGTCGGCGGGTTGCGGGCGCATCGCGGCGTGTGCGGTTATGACGCCTCGAAGGGGGCGATTGACGCGATGACGCGCTCAATGGCCGTTGACCTTGCGCCGCACGGCATCCGCGTCAACGGCGTCGCGCCGGGGCTGACCCGCGGCACAACTTACATTAAGGTTGACGGCATCCCGCTGGGCCGCGCCGGTCAGGCGCATGAAATGGCCGCCGCCGTGGCCTTCCTGGCCTCAAACGCAGCGGCATACATAACCGGGCAGACAATCTATGTTGACGGCGGGTTGACCTGCCAGCTCACCCCGCCGGGGATATTCATCTGATCGGATATCCTCAGCGATCCAAAGGCAATATTACGATTCTGTAATCGGACATTAACTTTGAATTAACGTCCGCATGCCTATCATTCCCGCGCATTCAACACCGACAGTCCAGACAGTTCACAGGACTGCGCGCTGCAACTGAAGCTGCGGATTCGGGCATGAAGAAAACACATCTTGCGCTGATCGGGCTGTTCCTGCTTGCCTACATCGTTCCGCTTGGCTCGCGGCCGCTCTTCGCGCCTGATGAGACGCGATACGCCGAAGTTCCGCGCGAGATGATTGTTTCGGGCGACTGGATCGTCCCGCGACTGAACGGCCTGCGCTATTTTGAAAAGCCGCCCCTGGGTTACTGGCTTGTAGCCGCGACGATGGAGGTCTTCGGACAGAACTCCTTCTCGACGCGCCTGCCCTCGGCCCTGGCCACGGGGTTCTCGGCGCTTATGCTGTTCTTTTTCATGCGCCGGTTTGGCGGCAGCGCCCATGTCGCAATCGCAACGTCCGCAATATATCTGACCTTTGCGCTGGTCTTCGGGCTGGGGATATACGCGGTTCTCGACGCTGATGTTAACCTGTTCCTGACGGGAACGCTTGTCGCGTTCTACTTCGCGTGGCGGGAAAAGGTTCGCGCAAGGCGATGGGGCTTCCTGGCGTTATCGGGGATATGCTGCGGCCTGGCTTTCCTGACGAAGGGCTTTCTTGCGCTCGTCGTGCCCGTCATCGTCTGCGCGCCGTTCTGCCTCTGGGAGAAGCGATGGAAGGACGGGCTGAAAATGTGCTGGCTTCCAGCCGTTGTCGCCCTACTTGTGGCGATTCCCTGGAGCATTGTGATACACCAGCGGGAACCGGACTTCTGGCGATTCTTCTTCTGGAACGAGCACGTGAGGCGTTTCACGGCGGGGAACGCACAACACAGGGAACCGTTCTTCTTCTATGCCGCGATATTGCCGGCGCTGATTCTGCCGTGGACCTTTCTGATCCCGGCCGCGATCCCCGGAATCATTCGATTGAAGCTCTCCGCCGACCCCATCCTGCGCTTCGCCGCATGCTGGTTCTTATGCCCGCTTCTCTTTTACTCCGTCTGCCGGGGCAAGCTGGCAACTTACATCCTCCCGTGTCTACCGCCGCTTGCAATCCTGTTTGCGTCATGGCTTCATGATTCTCTCTCCGACGGAGAAAGCAAGGCGTTCCGGATCGGCGTTCTGAGTTTGATCGGAGCGCTCATCGCCGGCGCGGTCGCTTTTATCGTGTTTGAGTCAGTCAGCTTCCGGGGTTTCCGCCTCTACTCCCGCTTCCATCAAGACGCTTTGGCCGTCGCGGGGATCGCCTGCTACGCCGGCGTCCTTGCGCTGTCACTCAGGCAGGCGGACGCGACGCGGAAGATTCTTCTCTTCGGCGCGTCAACAGCGCCTGTGTTGTTACTCGGCCAGTTCCTGATGCCGGATATCGCCATTGACGAGCGCGCGCCGATAGTGTTGATGCAACGTAACGTGGACAGAGTCACGCCGGACGCCATGCTCATATCAGACGGCGCGGAGGTTCGGGACGTGTGTTGGTTCTTCCGCCGAACCGACGTCTATGTCGTCGAAAGCATCGGCGAACTCGGTTACGGTTTCAGCTATCCGGGGACGCAGGAAAGACTGCTGCTTCTGGACAGGTTCCGCGAAATTATCATCAAGAATCATGGAAGCGGCAGGATTTTCCTGTTCGCCCGTTCGAGAAGGTTCAAGACGTGGACCGAGGGACTTCCGGCGCCCATCTTCATCGAAGACAACGGTTCCCATGTATTCGCGCAATATTGACTCGGATTTTTTCCAATACGATGTATTATTACGATAAAGACCTGTTTCCTATTAATGTTCTTGACCGTCCGGAAATTCCACAGACGGTATCGTCGTGTTTTCCATCATCGCCTGGTCTCGTAAATATCGGCCGTGATCAGAGCCTTGATTGGAAGGTTGTTGCATGGCCTGATTTGACAATGACTTATGCCATGAAATAACCGGCCTGCATAATCTGGCATTACGTTTGCATCCATGAAACTGTAATTGGCCGTCCGAATGTCGGCGGTCTGGGATGGAGAAACGGGTTGCAAATGAGGTGCAGAGAAATGAACGCTAAAGACGGACTGATAACAACAATCGCCGTAGCATGGTTCATCCTTCTGACCGGAACCGCGATGGCGCAGGACGTTGAGCCGGGGAAGGTTCCGGAGGCTGTCCGCGCCCAGGCGCTGGCAGAGATTCAGAAGCTCCGTGAGATACGCGTCATGGTCGCCGAGTTTGAAGGGGCGGTTGAGGACGGCGATCAGGAATCGGCAGCCCGCATCCGCGCATCAATCGCTGAAAAATGGGAAGGTCTTTCCCCGCGCACCAGGTCCGCAATAGAGGCGCGGCATCCCGGATCGTCCGAGCGGATGACCGCGCTTCTTCAGAAGAGCAAAATGCTCGCAGGAAACGCCACAATAAAGAACGGCGATGGAACACGAACTTACGGCATCGAGGGAAGCGCGACGCGGGAAGGCGGCGGCGTCACTCGAGAATTGAAGGCGGCAAACGAGGAAGGCGAGACCGTCAGATCGCGAAAGGGAAGCATAACGCGCGGAGACGACAAGGCGCATCACGAACATGTCGTGATCGGCAAGGACGGCGATACAATTCGCAGCGTCGTCAGCGACGCGGAAAAGACCGGCGAGAACACCCGCGAGCGCGAAACGGCCATTCAGACACGAGACGGGGAGACGATCAAGGTTGACACAACAAAAACGCGAGACGGCGACACGGTCGAGATTGACAAGGACATAACCGGCAAAAACGGAGAGACTTACGCCTATGAGGGGACGCGGACGAAGGACGGCGAAACCGTCAAGGGCGAGGGGGAACTTCGCAATGCTGAGGGGGAGATAATAGGGACCCGCGAAGGATCAACGACGCGGAGCGGCGGGACGACGACGCACGAGCACGAAATCAGGAACGGCAACGGCGAGACCGTCCGGATGCGCGAAGGGAAGACCGAGCGCAGCGAAGGCCGCGTTGATCACGAACACGAAATCGCCAACGGCAAAGGCGAGACTATCAGGACGCGCGAGGGCGGCACGGTCCGCGAAGGCAACGCCGTGACGCATACGGACATTACGACCGGTCGCAACGGCGGAACGCGCGAGCGCTCCGGAACGGCAGTCCGAGATGGTAATGCGATCACGGGAACCGGAACTGCAACATTCAAAAGGGGCGAGCGTCCGCAGAGGAATTATCGGGACGATTATGACATCTTCGGAAGTTCAATCCCCGCAATGAAACCGGTTCCGCAGAATCGGCCGACACTCGGGGAGAGGGCGGGCCAGGGCAGGCGCGCACCGCAGCGTCAGACAGCTCCGACAGGACGACAGGGGGGGAGGGGAAGAAAATAGGCGGTTCTACGGCGTCCACCTCTTCAGGAACTCCGTTGAGCTTTCCAACGTCTTCATTATGACTACGCTCTTGACCGGGTTGCGGTTCTCGTCCAGCGTTATCACGCCGCTGACGACCTTGAGGTCCTTGATCGTGTTGATAGCGTTCTTGATGGCCGTCGGGTCGTTGCTTCCCGCGCGCTCGCAGGCGTCCGCAACGGCCAGCACGGCGTCATAGCCCAGCGCGGCCAACGCTCCGGGCGCGCGTTGATAGGCCTCCTTATACTTCTTCACGAAATCCTGGACCATCGGGTCGGGGTCGTCCGGGCTGAAGTGGGTCGTGAAGTAGCATCCCCGCGCAGCCTTGCCCGCAAGCTCAAATATCTTGTCGTTGTCCCACCCGTCGCAGCCTATGAACGGGCATTCCAAACCCTTGCCCCGCGCCTGGCTCAGGATGATGCCGACCTGATTATAATATGCTGGAAGGAACACGCAGTCCGGCGCGCTGCGCTTGACGTTCGCCAGCACGCCGCCGAAATCCTTGTCCCCGGTTACAAACGACTCCTCGGAAACGACCTTCCCGCCCATCTGCTCGAAGACCTGCTTGAACACGTCGCGCAGGCCCTTGCTGTAATCCTGCTCGGCGTCAAACATGATCGCCGCCTTGCGCGAGCCAAGGTCCTGATACGCGAAGATCGCCGCAGCCTTGCCCTGATACTCGTCAATGAAGCAGACGCGGGAGACGTAATCGAGCTGCGTCCTGTTACCCTTCTGATCAACCGGCGTCGTGACCTTTGAGTTTGTCGAGGCGGAGGACATCATGGGGATTCGCGCAGCCTGCGCGTGTCCCGCTGCGGCCATGGTGCATGTGCTGGCGACGGAGCCGATGATGACGTTGACGCGGTCAATGTCAATGAGCTTGCGCACGGCGTTGACCGTGCCGATTGCCTCGCTCTTGTCGTCCGCGATCTTCAGATCGAAGAGAACCTTGCCCCGCGCGTTGACGTCCTTGATGGCGAGCTTGATGCCGTTGGTGGTTTCTTCGCCGTATTGGGCGATATTGCCGGTCATCGGCTGGGCCGCGCCGAGTTTGACCTTGATCGCGGCAACATGCGTTGCGTCCTGCTTAGCGGCGCCCGACGTTGCTTCCGCAGGCATTGGGGCGGGGGGGGATTTCTTGCATCCGTCGAGGGCGAGAGGGGCCAGGACCGCGAGCGAGAGGACGAACCGGGAAACGAATCTCATTGGAATTGCCTCCAAAATGACGCGGGGGCGTCAGCCCCGCGCGATTTGCGATCACGTACAACCGGCGTTCGCGCCTGAACAGAAGGATATCGCTTTCGCGCGAGCAATGCCAGAGGCGCCCCATACTGAGTGTCACAGGGAGTTGCGCACGCGTCGCACCGTCATCCTCCCATCATCTACCGTAAGGCATTATTCCCTCTCCCGCCGGGAGAGGGTGGCGTTGCGCAGCAACGACGGGTGAGGGGGGAAACGACGAAATAACCTGCTCATGTGCTTCGGGCATCCTTTCGACTCCCCTCATCCGTCGCGTCCTTGGGACGCGCCACCTTCTCCCCAAGGAGAAGGATGACGCATCTCCGCGTCCGCCGAAACATGCTGATTCTTCGCGCGATTGGGTGCTATCCGCCGAACGTCAGCCTACCAAAGCATTCCGGACGGTGGTAATCCGGCTTCGGAGCGGCGACGGGCGACCACGTGCCGTATTGCGGATCCGTCACCCCGCCACAGCGGTAGAAATTCGCCAGCCATCCAATGTAGGGCTGGTTCTTGGCGCCGCCGCAGGCGACGCGTGAACCGGCCGAATCATTCCGGCATGGTTCCGCGTGTGCAAAGCCTGAGACCTTCGGTCTTTCGGCTTCGCACACCCTACCCGGAATTGTCGCTTCCCGCCCGGCCAGCGCCGAGACGACCGCCAGCGGCAGCCTGCATTCGACCACCCACCCGTCGTCGTTCGGGGATTCCTCCCTGGTCGGACCGGGGACGGAATGCGCAACCTCGATGCGCCGGATGAGTTCGACGGGGGCTTTCTTGCTTTTCCAGCGATCCGGACCCCAGCCGAGCAGTACCGTCCCGCAGCAGTTGATCTCAAGGTTGAAGTAATCCGGCCCGTCGTCCGGGAACGGCGTGGCGAAGAACTCGACGCAGGAGTCGTTGCAAACGTCCGAGTTGGGCGCGGTGCGGCTGGCTGAGATGTGCCTGTCCGCGCATTCGAATCGGGCGTAGACGGCCTCCGCGTCCCAGAGCAGGCGGACGAACGTTTTCTGTTTTTCGCCGGATTCGTGCCAGGGGAAGTTGGCAATCTCCAGGACGGCAACGTCCTTCCATGCCGGATCGTCCTTCAGGGCTTTCAGGCGCGGCGCTTTGTCCGCGCGCGCCACGACGTATTGCGGTTTCTCCATGACGGTCATTCTCCCATTGCGGACGGCGCCCCGCCGACCGCGCGGGTGAAATGATACGATGAAGCGGCTTCCGGCGGAATGATTATCTCTAGGCTGTCGGTTGGGCGCGCGACGCCCGGCGCTCCTGCGGCATGCCCCTAAGGAAAATGGCGATTGACTGAAACGGCAGGGCGGCATAGAATGTCCGCGTTGCGACGGGAATGGCACCCGCAGTCGCCTAAATGGAGGCAGTTGACGATGGGCAAGATGAAGACACTCGTACTAGTTGCATTCACAACAGCAGTTCTTCTGACCGGTTGCGCGTCCGTTATGTCGCCGGCGATGGGAACCATTTACTCTGACGTTAAGGCGCCGATCGGCGCGACGAGCAACGTCGGACAGGCCAAGTCGGGTTCGGCCTTCTGCGAATCATACCTCGGCGTAATCGCCCTGGGCGATGCGAGCATCGAAGCCGCCGCCAAGAGCGCGGGAATCACGAAGATCCACCACGTGGATTACCAGGCGATGAATATCCTTGGGTTCTACGCGAAATTGACGGTGACCGTCTACGGGGAATGATCCCCGTTTCTTTTTCCGGCGAATGCGGGTGCCAACCTCCCTCGCCTCTCCCCCCATATGAGCGATTGCCTTTTCACGCTTATCCCCGCGTAATTTCTCTATTCCAGCTTCAAGTAACGTCATTCCCTCCGGCATCCGCCTGCAACTCCCCGTCGGAACATAGCCCGTCCCCATTTCCGCACAAAGAAACAGGCCCGGCGCATTATTGACGCGCCGAGCCTGTGTGCCTTCAATGATCTGGCCTTCAGTTGACCGAAGGCGTGTCCGCTGCCGTTTACTTCTTTCTCCTGTAGAACGCCATCGCTGCCGCGCCCAGGGCCAGCAGGACAGCCGTGTTCGGTTCCGGAATACCAATGATGCTGCCCGTGGAAAATGGGTACCCTGCACTCATGCCGGCAATGCCGATGCTGTCAAATTCGGCGCTGGCGCTCAGTAGCGCAGTCGGGTGCTGCCAATCCTGAAGAATGAACGTCCACATCTCTCCCGGCTGGAAGATCTGATCCGCGATCATGCTCTCGTCGATAAGCGGTCGGTTGATTCCGACGGAATCAATCCTGAAAGCCTCTTCATAATCCCCCATACCGAGATTGCCGACCCAGCCGTCGAAGTTCGTAATGGTTGTTTCAGGATCGGCGACGTACCACAGCTCCGTCCATGGCGTGCCTGTCGCATTGATAATCTGCACTAACTGGTTAGGAACGCCCGGTAAGTCGCTTCCATCGAAGCAAGACGTTGTATCTGTGGAACCAAACCAGAACGGACTTATGGCCTCAAAGGGCGGAAACGGGGGCCAAACGCCCAGTTCGACCACTTCTTGAGGAACGATCAGAACGTCCTGCGGACCATCTATGTATTCAACAGAAAGCGGCAATGCCACGGCCGCAGACGCGCACAAAACGAGCGCGCCAACAATAACTCCCAGATATTTTATTCGACCCATTCGAACACCTCCTGAAAAGACACTCTTGCTACAACCCTATACGGGTTAACTATAACCCTTTTCGCGTGATTGTCAAGAAATTTTCATCGGGTTTATCAGTAATCAGAATAGACCTAATATCCTCTCAGGAGAAATCGGCTCCGCTTCAGGTTGTCATTACACCCCGTCTATGGCCCTCGGCCCGCGACCGCCTTCTTCCCTGCAACGCCCTCTGGGAAGTATGCCGCGAAGAACTGCTCCATCGTCCCCGGGAACATGGCGCACCGGATCGCGCCCCACGTCGCCTGATCCCCGGTGGAGTAGTAGAGATACGTCTTCCCTTCAAGCTCGAACATATCCACGTCCGAATTGTTCGTCCCCTCGCCCGCAGATGCGATAAGTATGGGATTCAGGGGGCTGAGTTCCCATTCGGAAAGGTCCTTCGAGCGGGCTAGAAACGCCTCCCATCCCTGGCGTCCGCCGACCGCCGTGTGAAGGTAAATCACGTAGTAGTAAGGCTTTATGTAACGCAGGCACGGGCAGGCGCTGTATTCGCTGTTCTCGCCGGTGAAGCAGGTGTTCTCAATCGTCTTCCATTCCTTCAGGTCCGATGACCGGGCGAAGCGGAAGCAGAACTGAACGGGCTTGTTGGACTCGTAAGCCATCAGGAATCCCTGCTCATCGCGGCAGACGGAGCTGTTGAACAGGTGCTCGTCTCCCTGCCGCATGATTGCCGGCTCGCGCTTCCACTCCTTCAGGTCGGTCGTGCTGAAGCGGAAGATGTCCTTGCTCCAGTCATCGGCGCTATATTCCGCCGCAAAGACGTTCAGTTCATCCCCGTTGACGAAGGCGCAACCGAAGGAATGCGCCGAGGCGAAGCGGGAAATCTCGCTTCCAGTGATCAGGTCCCGGATGTAAAGGTACGTATGCTCAAGGTCCACGTTGCTCCCGCCGGAGCGGCGGCTCATCATCAGAAGCGGGCGTCCCTTGAAGATGACGGGCGTGACCTCCATCGCGTCCTCGTTGATCGCCCACGGCAGTTTCACCATCGCGGGGGAGTGTGCAGGCGCGGCGCTCTGCACACTTGCGGCGTCGCGCGTCGGCCGCCAATCGGGCGCAGCGTCTGGAGGCGGCGGGGCGACATACTCGAAGACATCTATCGGCCATTGCGCCAGCCGCGCGAATCCCGCCGGGCAATCCTGCTGATACTGGACATACGCCCGGCACGCCCCCGCTGTCGTGTAGCCGAGTTCCCCCGCCGTCTCCTTGTTCACCCGCGCGCCGAAGACCTTGTAACCCATGACGTCCGTGTCCTTCAGGTCAACGTGAAGGTACTTTCCGCTCTCGACGCTCTGGATGACGCCGTCAATCGGAGTGCCCTGAGGTTGTGAGAAGTTCAACGCTATGAGCTTGCAGCGTTCCAGCTTCACGCGCATGTATGTGTGAAAGCCGAAGTTCCCGCCCTTCAGTCCGCATTGCGGGCTGATCATCGAGCAGTCCTCGAAGATGACGTCCGGTCGCTCCGGAATGGCCTGATTTTCGACGCGGACGTACGCGGCGGCGGTGTCCCCCCACCAGTCCAGCGCCCATAACTGGCAGCGCCGGAACACGATCGGTTCGTCGTAGCGGGAAAGGCAACTGGCCACCCCGCCGCCGAACGCCCTCCCGATGCTGATGCAGTCCTCAACGATCACCGTGTATGGCTCTACCTTGTCGGTGCAGTCGAACATCAGGCCGCCGTCGCCGCCGGTGACGTAGAGGCGGCTGAGCTTCCAACGATCCCAGCAGATTGCCGAGAACGTTTCGTCCGTGTGTTCGGCGGACCAGCCTTTCGAATACGCGCGCACCGGCCCCCACCAGTCGTAGCTCTTGAAGCCCTTTTCCGGATCGCCTGAGTCAATGACGACCCAGCCCTTCGCGCCGGAGCCGAGGCTGCCGTCGAAGTCTCCGATAAGTTCGTTGTAGGCCCCCTGCGCGCCCCTGTGCTCCGTGTAGAGATTGGCCTCCATGTATGTATCCGGGCGGACGACGACGCGATAGCCGCCCGCGTCATCCGGCACGGCAAGCAGTCCGGCGGAGATTGTGTGGAACGCCTTTTCCCATGACGACCCGTCGGAGTTGTCCCCGAGTTTCGAGACGTGGATGGTCTTTCCCGCCGCATGGGCGTCGGCGACGACTGCCCCCATCCCGGCAAGGCAGAACGGAACCAGCAGGCTGAACCTGAGCGAAGAAGCTGACATGTTTCATTCCTCCGCGTTTCAAGAACGGCGATTTATTAAACGTAATGAGACCATATATAGTCCGCCAGGCCGTCCCTCTTCAACAGGCGATTTCTGACTTAACCACAACTACACAACAGTGTGTAGGGTGTGCGACGCGGGCGTGGTTTTGGATTTGGGCAAGATTGACGACTCGAATGTGCGGCCCGCCGCATGTCTTCCTTCTCCCCCGGGGAGAAGGGGGACCGGCCGAAGGCTGGTGGATGAGGGGGGTACGCTGGTGGTAGACTTGCTTTCCTGCCCCTCACCCGTCGCTTGCCGAGGGAGAGGGAAACCGGCGGCGCAGATATGGCACATAGGTTACAGAATGAACCATGCACATGGATGACACTTTGCGGCGGGTTCTAGCCCACGCGTAACCCTTCTTTGCCCGAAAGAAAATCGCACCCCGAGACGGCGTTGCACACGCGGACGGACGGATGCCCCTCCATCTCCCCGCGTGTGCAAAGCCTCAGATCTTCGGTCTTTCGGCTTCGCACACCCTACGCGCTATTGTCGCTGTCCCCGATTTACCAGCATTTATTGGGTAACGTCCCCCGATTCCCCCGTTCGACTTCGAAGAGGCCCCTTGCGGGGTCCGGAGGGATCACACAGAGGGCGCACGAACAGAAGCAAGTCGTCATGACAACCAGAGAGGCCCGCAGAACGGTTGCCGTCCCTGTGTACACATGAGTCATGGCGGTACTGCCTGACAAAAGCCCTCTGTTATGTTGACATCTTGTCTTTGCAGCCACCACTGTACTCAGCCCCTCTACTGACCGCAATCGTCCTTGCCGTGTCCTGTAGCATCCTCCGGCTCGCTACTCCCTACACCGTTGATCCGTTGATCCGTTGCTCTTACGCAGTCGACTACCTCGACTTGGTCCTCTTCATTGAAGCGCACGACCAACTTCTTCTCGGGCTCGAACATCAACCACCAGAGCACCAACCGACAGCCGTGCGTCCTGGCGGGATCCGTGTAGCACCAGCAGCTTGAGGTCTTCCCTTCGCATGGTTGGCCGAGTATCTCAATGATCTGCCGTTGACTCATGCCCATGATCCTACTCTTCATACTCGGACTGCAAAGAAGCCGCGTCACCGATACAGGGCCCGGTCTGCGGCCGTGACGAAATCCAGCGCTCGTTCCCACGGCATAGCCGAGGATCCCCCCCGCCGCGATGGCGCTGACGGCCAACACCGCTGAGAGTCGTGCAATAGGCTTTGCCTGCTGCGGCTTTGCGCCGGTCGTCATGTCATCACCTCTACTGACTTCACGCAGCCATCATCCCCGAAGCTGACTATGATGTAGGGAGGTATGTACGAAAGCGTTTGGGAATCGTACCAACCTATCTCCCTGCAGTCGTAGTACTTCCATTTGTTGTGCGATAGCGAGGCGGCTCCCCCCTCAGGCATGCCCAAGACGAGCATCAAGGTCTGCTTGTCCATGCCCACGAGTTCCCGCTCGCGTGCCGGGTTGTCTACGATGCGCTCGACACAGATACCCCTGGGGTAGAGCTTCTTGGCGCTAGAAAGGCCACAGAGGAAGCCTAGAGACAAGCCGCAGAGAAGCCCGACTGCCCACATCGAGAGAACCAAGCATCCAATCGCCAGTCGTTTACTCACGGAATCCTCCACGAGGCGAGATCGCTACGCCAGACTGCAGTAGCCTCCTGCCGATAACCATCGACAACTGTCAGTGGACGTGTCACGATCCTCCTATTGGCAGTCATCCTTACTTGCCGAGTCGGGCCTATACTCGTCTCCTTCGCTTGCAGCCGGTAGATACGTTTCTCTTGGTGAGACAGGCCGGGACATGGTCTGTCCGCAGAGCCTAATCGCCATCATCTGTCAAGGTTCTCGATTCCGCCGGTTCGGCAACGTCGCCCATGCCACAACGCCGCCGCTACCAGCCCATGGCGACATTACATCACAACGCTAGGGGTAGCGGAATCGGAATTGTGCTGCGCGGCTACTCGGCTGGGTTCAGCCTCCAGACGATCACCTCCCCAGTAGCGCCGGCACCAGCGAGAAGACGATCTCCGCAGCCGAAAGCGAGGTGGCCAATCGGGATGTCAGTTTCAACCTCGCCGTTCAGTGCGATAGCCGAACGTTTCGCTGCAAGGGCTGATGTGTTGAGAAGGAGAATCCGTTTCTCCAGCGTCTCGTCCTCGTTCGGAAAGGGAACTCTCTCAGCCAATGTCTTCTCCCCAAAATCGACGCAGCTAACCGCCATAGTCGTCCCAGACGCGTTGAAGCATGCGTGATGCACCTGCCACGATGGGATCCTGATATGGAAATCAGGCGTTGGCTGCCCGTTGCGCCACCGATCCCAGAAAGTCAACCTGTGATGCACTGTCTTCGGCATGATTGGGCGAGTCTTCCTGCGGTCGAACGAAAAAGCACTTTCCGAACTCAAAGTCGTGAGGTACCTGTCGTCGTGGGTTAGGCCGACTGAACCGGGGAGCCAGCGATAATGCTCGCACGTCAAGGTCCCGTGAGCGACGACAGCGTTGGACTGAGTATCGACGACGGTGAGGGACTTCGGACCAAGCCCCAGAAGGTACTCACCGTTGGAGGAACACAGGAGGTTGAACGCTTTTTCTTCCTCTATTGGAATACGGATGACCTCGTTGAATTCAGGCAGGGCCCGGATCTCAATAGCCTTCTCCTTCAGGATGGCAATGCGAGTGCCATCTGGAGTAACGACGGCAGTGCGCGCCTCCCTGTCGCAGAAGAGGTCTTCCCATGTTCCCGCTCTCCGAACAGAGACCCCGCTGTTGATACCCATCGAAACCAAGAGAGAGCCGTCGTGGCTGAACTGGACCATGCTCCTGTCTCCGTCGTCAGCCAGAACGGTGGCTAGGACGGGCTGACTCCGCCTGCCCTGCAGCCATTCACCCGTGCATGCGGACATGTCCCAGACTTTGACCAAACCGTCGCCGTTCTTGAAATCGTCCTTCCCGGTACAGACGAGCCACTTCGCGTCGGGGCTGAAAAGGACATGTTCGGTGAAGTCCTCGAAGGCCCGGAGACGTGAGACCTCAATGCCCTGTGGTCCTGAACGGCGTACCAAGGAGAAGGAAAGCACGGCGAGAACTGCTATGATCGCCAGACAGAGGACGTACCGCCAGTAGCGAGACCGGCCGGAGCGTCCTTCTCTGTCGCCGCAGCTTTCCATGGACACTGCTCGGCTCCGTTGGGCGGTGTCAGACGTGGCGGACACCTATTTGTCCTTAGCAGCCTGTTGAAAAAGGGGGCCTTGACACATGTGGTAATATATTATTGAAGAGAGGTTATTTTCCGGTATGGAGGCAAGCGACGATGGCGATGAGACGACGGCAGAGGCAAAAGCAGTCGGAC
>Ga0209507_1000687_pt1 | contig 33482 bp, 33 predicted proteins | sample AD_UKC028_MetaG_FD_184414 | JGI IMG/M metagenome (GOLD analysis project Ga0209507, IMG submission 184414) | Active sludge microbial communities of municipal wastewater-treating anaerobic digesters from USA - AD_UKC028_MetaG (SPAdes) (version 2) | ecosystem: Engineered > Bioreactor > Anaerobic >...
CGATGGGTCGCGCCTGGGGCGAGGGTGATGACATCCTCGGCGGCATTCGCGGTTTCGACGCAGACCATGGCGAGATGGCCATCCGGCCCGAAATCGCCCATTTTCCCGGCCTTTTCCGACCACGGGTTCCACACCACGGTCGACCGGCTACCGGTGCTGGTGATGACGATCGAGCGCGCCAGCGCCGGGTCGCGGATCTCGCAGTAGCCATGAGTGCCGAGGTAGATGCGTTCGGTTTCCTGGGAAAAGGAGACCGCACCCTCCTGCACTTTGCGCGCACCGCCGTCGAACTTGTCGATGTAGTCGCAGTGTTCGAGGCCAAGTACCGTGGCGCGGCGGATGTCGCCGACCTCGAAGTAGGTGTGCAGCGCCTGGCCGAGTTCGAACGCCGTGCTGCCGAGGTTGCTGGTGGCCAGTTCGACTTCGAGTTCGGGGCCGACGGTAATGATGTTCCTGACGGTTGAAAGGGCGGGCCACTGGGCGCGCGTTGCGTCGGATTGGACGAGTTCGAATTCAAGCCGCACGCGGTGGTCGGGAAGCCAGCGGGCATCGACCAGCGTCCACGGCACGGTGCGCGCGAAGCCGTGCCCTGGGAACTGTGGGTTCTGGCCGTGCGGCCCGAACCATGGCCAGCATACCGGCACGCCGCCGCGAATCGACTTGCCTGGCGCGAACTTGGCGAATTTGCTGAGCCAGATCACCGGGGCATGACCGGCCGGCTGATAGGTCATCACGTGGGCGCCTTGCAGCGCGATGCTGGCTGTCGCCTGGCGCGTGGCGACCCTGGCCACGACGAAACCGTCGGCGATTTCCTCGAAGCTCAGACAATTGGCTATGGCGAAACGCTGGTTGAGATCGACTGCTTGGTTGGTGGTGTTCATTGCGTTGCTCCTTCTGCGGGTTGGCGATTCACGCTGCTGGCGAGATTATTTGGGAAACCCGTAATCGGCAAGGTTGTCAGTGTCTCCGGCATGGGCGGCTAACGTCAATCAGGATTTTCTGATAGGTGGCCACGCCGGTCGAATGACTGGAAGTATCACTGAAAGCCGAAGACAAGTAGGGCTGCGTGTCGGCGCTTGCATTTTTCCCCCGCTGCCATGAAAATAACCAAGCGATTGCTTGCTTAATAGATAGTCAAAACTTCCGGAGAAAGATTCATGAGTCAGCCCTCGGCACCACCTCCTTATCCACACCTCCTGACCCCCCTCGACCTTGGCTTCACCACGCTCAGGAATCGCACTCTGATGGGGTCGATGCACACCGGGCTGGAAGAAGAGAAGAGTGGCTTCGAACGCATGGCGGCCTTCTATGGCGAGCGGGCGCGGGGCGGCGTCGGACTGATCGTCACCGGCGGCTTCGCGCCCAACTTTGCCGGGCGGGTCTACCACTTCGGGTCGCAGCTCAGCTTTTTCTGGCAGGTCGGCAAGCATCGCCTGATTACCGATGCCGTGCACGCCGAGGGTGGTAAGATCGCCCTGCAAATCCTGCATACCGGGCGCTACGGCTACCACCCGCTCAATGTCGCGCCATCGAAGCTGCGCGCGCCGATCAATCGCTTCACGCCGCGCGCCCTGACCCGCTGGGGGATCCGCAAGACGATCGGCGACTATGCCCGCTGTGCCCGCCTGGCGCAGAAGGCCGGCTACGACGGCGTCGAAATCATGGGCTCCGAAGGCTACCTGATCAACCAGTTCATCGCCCCGCAGACCAACAAGCGTATCGACGAATGGGGGGGCAGTTTCGAAAACCGCATCCGCTTCGCGGTCGAGACGGTGCGCACGACCCGTGCCAAGGTCGGGCCGAACTTCATCATCATCTTCCGACTGTCGATGCTCGACCTCGTCGAGGGCGGCAGCACTTGGGACGAAGTGGTCGAGTTGGCCAGGGCGATCGAGGCGGCCGGGGCAACCATCATCAATACCGGGATCGGTTGGCACGAGGCGCGCATTCCGACCATCGCGACGATGGTGCCGCGCGCCGCCTTCACCTGGGTGACCAAGCGCCTCAAGGGCGCTGTCAAGATTCCGCTGATCACCACCAACCGCATCAACACGCCGGAGGTCGCCGAGGAAGTGCTCGCTTCCGGCTGCGCCGACATGGTGTCGATGGCCCGGCCCTTCCTTGCCGATGCCGATTTCGTGAATAAGGCGGCGGCCAACCGGGCGGACGAAATCAATACCTGCATCGCCTGCAACCAGGCCTGTCTCGACCACATCTTCAACGGCAAGCTGACATCCTGCCTGGTCAATCCGCGCGCCTGCCATGAGACCGAACTGATTATCGAGAAGACCGCGGCACCGAAGAAGGTGGCCATCGTCGGCGCCGGCCCCGCCGGCATGGCCTGCGCCACGACAGCCGCCGAGCGCGGTCATCAGGTGACCCTGTTCGATGCCGCCGACCGCATCGGCGGCCAGTTCAACATCGCCAGACTGATTCCCGGGAAGGAAGACTTCAACGAGACACTGCGCTATTTCGGGCGGCGCATTCAGACCAGCGGCGTCGATCTCAGGCTGAACCAGCGTGTCGATACCGAGGCGCTCAAGGCTGGTGGTTTCGATCATGTCGTCCTGGCCACCGGCATCGTGCCGCGCAAGCCGCCGATTCCCGGTATCGACAGCGACAAGGTGGCGAGTTATCTCGACATCATCGAGGGGCGGAAAAAGGCCGGCAAGACGGTCGCGATCATCGGCGCCGGTGGCATCGGCTTCGACGTCGGCGAGTTCCTGACCCATGCCCACGACGACAGGAGCGAGGTCGAGCGCTTCAACGACGAATGGGGGATCGACCCGGGTTACGCCAACCGCGGCGGGCTCAAGGCGCCGGTCGACGAGACTGCGCCGCGCAAGGTATTCCTGTTGCAGCGCAAGTCGTCGAAGGTCGGTGACGGCCTCGCCAAGACCACCGGCTGGATTCGCCGCACACTGCTCAAGAAACGCGGGGTGCAGATGATCGGCGGCGTGACCTACGAGCGGATCGACGACGCCGGGCTGCACATCACCGTTGATGGCAAGCCGAAAACCCTGAAGGTCGACACCATCGTCATCTGCGCCGGCCAGGAGCCGCGCCGGGAACTGCAGGCACCGCTGGAAGAGGCGGGCATTGCGAATACCCTGATCGGCGGCGCCGATGTCGCCGCGGAACTCGATGCCAAGCGTGCCATCGACCAGGGTACGCGCCTCGCGGCCAGCCTGTAGCCATGTCGCGCCCGAAGGCCGGAGCCGGCCTCGAACCAAACCGCCGTGCCGAACTGCTGAGAGCGGCGGCGCGCCTGTTCGTCGAAAAGGGTTTCGCGGCAACTACCACGCGGGATATTGCCGAAGCCGTCGGGATGCGCTCGGGAAGTCCGTTCTATCACTTCCGCAGCAAGCAGGAATTGCTCAAGGAGGCAATGATCGACGGCCTGGAAGCCGGAAGGGCACGTATCGCCGTTGCCATCGCCGGCGTCACCGACCCCGAGCAGCGCCTGCGCCTTCTGGTGCGTACCCATCTCGGAACCTTGCTCGAAGGCGACTGCAATTCGCCGATGCTGCTCAACGAAACACGCTCGCTGGATGTCGGCGAGCGCGCCGAGATCGCCGCCGCCTTCGACCGCTACCAGACGCCTTGGCAGGCAACGTTGGACGAGCTGGCGGCCAGCGGAAAGATACGCTCGGCCGCACCGCCGCTACGCCTGTTCCTGTTCGGCATGCTCAACTGGTCGGGCCACTGGTATCGCCCGGATGGACCACTCACTGTCGATCAGTTGGCCGACAGTGCCGTCGCACTGCTGCTCGGGCGCAGGGCTCCGGAGCCGATCCGGGACTGAACCTGCGGAATTCTGGGGGGGTCGGCGTTGCCGTGTTCGCCGGCAGACGCTGAATTCACTGAATGCCGCGAGGCAGCGGGAACGAAAATCAGCGGATGGACTCTATGCCAGCTGGAAGCAAGCGAAAGGAGTGGCATCATGTATCGCCTGATCTACAAGAGCCGGGTGACCAGAGAGCTGGACTGGCCAGTCATTGAAGATATCCTGCATCATAGCGCGGCCAATAATTCGCTTGCCGAGGTTACCGGGTTCCTGCTCGCCACCAGAAACCATTTCCTTCAGGTTATCGAGGGCAGATTCGAGGATGTCAACGAGACCTTCTTCCGCATCGCTCGCGACCCCAGGCATGAGCGTATCCAGCTCCTCAGTTTCGAAGTCGTCGACGCCCGGCTGTTCGAGTCGTGGGCAATGAAAGGTATCGGCATCCTGGATGCCAATACCGATTTGGCGCGGCAATTGATCGCCAAGTATGGCGAACAGGACGGTGATGTCCGCTTTCCGCTGGAGTCCTGGCTGGCGTTGTCGTTAATCTACGACATTCGGGCTATTCAGGAGTTGCCGGAGTGGAAGCGCTGAGGCAACTCCGACGAAGGCCTTGCTCAAACATGGGCCGGCGTCAGTCACAGCCGGCATGAACCGTCTATCCGTGTGTGCCGGCTTCGTACGATGACAGCGTCACCCCGGCGTGGGTCAACACCTCGCGCAACTGCTTGATGTCCGTCTTGCTGCACGTATTGCTGTTATGCGGGTGGTGCAGGAAAGCCTCGACCTTGTTCAGCGTGACCTTGAAGCGCGCGCCGTGGGCGGATTCGATCTCGGCGCCGAGATGGTGGAGCAGGGATTCGATTTCGCGCCAGTGGATATTGGCGCTTGGCGGGTCCTGAAAGATGCTGCGCATCAGGTGTGCATGCTTGTGGCTCATGGCGGTACTCCCAAAGTTCGTGCCGCCATTTTATGCCTGTTGTCCGCCTGCGAAGGTGCCTGACTGTTGTGGTCGACCGTCAAAAAAGGATGAATTTGAGCAGCGCCAGACAGATCAAGGTATAGCCGGCGGCCACCAGATCGTCGGCCATGACGCCGAAGCCGTTCTTGACGTGGTCGTCGAAGTAACGTGCTGGTTGCGGCTTGGTGATGTCAAAAAAGCGGAACAGCCCGAAGGCGGTGGCCTGCCAGAGAAGGGTGTCCGGCGTCATGAGCAGAACCAGCCAGAAGGGGACGATTTCGTCCCACACAATACTGCCATGGTCTGGGTCGCCCAGCGCCCGGCCGGCCCTGTCGATGGCCCAGATGCCGAATATGTAGGCAGCGGCAAACAACCCGAGCAGCGCGAAATCGGTGAAATAGGAATGGAACAGGTTGAAGCTCAGCCACGCGAACAGGGTGCCGAAGGTGCCGGGCGCCCATGGGGCCAGGCCGCTGCCACAGCCGCAGGCGAAAAAGTGCGCCGGATGGGCGAAGAGGAATTTGAGACTGGGGGCGTCTTTCGAAGATTCAGCCAAAGTGGTCGTAGCCTCGTTGTGCGAATTCGATCGGCTGGCGGTCCGGGTCGAAGACCGTCACCGCGCCGGACCCTCCTTCTTCCATGGTGCCGATGCACCACAAGGGCAGTTCCAGCCGAGCGGCGATGCCGGCTACTGCCTGGGCCTGCGCCGGTGATGTCGTGAAGCACAGTTCGTAGTCGTCGCCGCCGCTCAGCTGGCATTCGAGGGCGATGCGCCGCAGGTCAGCGTCGTAGCGCTCACCTTTGGGCAGATGCGGAAGTTGCACCAGCTGCACGGCCGCAGCGAGACCCGAGCGCTCGCCGATGTGGCCAAGGTCGGCGAGCAGCCCATCGGAAACGTCGATGACAGCTGAGGCGACACCGACCAGCGCCTGGCCGAGGGCGACGCGCGGCCACGGCCGTTCCAGCGCGGCGACGCACAGACGGCGCCACGGTTCGGGCAGTTCGACGCGGCCCTGGAGTTGCGCCAACCCGAGGCTGGCGAGGCCGGGGCGCCCGGAAATCCAGATCAGGTCGCCGGCCTGCGCGCCGTCGCGGCGCAGCGCTTGGCCCGGTTCGCATTCGCCGAGCGCGGTGATGCAGAGATTGAGCGGGCCGCGCGTCGTGTCGCCACCGACGACCTCGATCCCGAATTCGGCGGCGCAGGCGAAGAATCCCTCGGCGAATTTGGCGATCCACGGTTCGTCGACCGCTGGCAGGCTGCCGGCTAGCAGCGCCCAGCGCGGCGTGGCGCCCATTGCAGCGAGGTCGGACAGATTGACGGCGAGCGCTTTCCAGCCGAGGTTTTGCGGGTCGGTGTCGGGTAGAAAATGCGTGCCGGCGACCAGCATGTCGGTGGTGATAGCGAGCTGCTTGCCGGGTGTCGGTTGCAGCAGGGCGCAGTCGTCGCCGGGGCCGAGGATGGCCGATGGCGTGGCCTTGGTGAAATACTTGTCGATGAGGGCGAATTCGCCGGGCATCAACGGCCCTTTTTCTTGGCTTTCACTTCGGCCGGGCGTACTTCGGCTGCCACCTTGTCGAGCACGCCATTGACGTACTTGTGGCCATCGGTGCCACCGAACGCCTTGGTCAGCTCGATCGCCTCGTTGATGATGACGCGGTAGGGCGTTTCCGGATTCTGGACCAGCTCGCAGGCGCCCATCAGCAGGACGCAGGCCTCGACCGGTGACAGTTCCCTGAACGGGCGGTCGATGTGGGTCGTGACCAGCGCCGTCAACCTTTCCTGCTGGCCGATGACGCCGCGCAGGGTGGCGACAAAGAAGTCGTTGTCCGCCTTGGCGAAGTTTTCCATCTCGGGAATCTGGGCTTCGATCGCCGCCTCGTCGGCACCGCCGACCCGCCATTGGTACAGGCCCTGGAGAACGAATTCGCGGGCGCGGCGCCGTGCCGACTTGGGCGGCGCCTTGGCTTCAGGCGCCTCGCCGGCATCGCGCGGGAAAGCGGTCATTGGGCGAGCGCGCCGTGCAGATTGGCCATTTCGACTGCTGCCTGGGCGCAGTCGCGGCCCTTTTCCAGCATGCGGACTTCGGCCTGTTCGTCGGTCTCGCAGGTCAGGATGCCGTTGGCAATCGGGATGCCGGTATCGAGTTGGACATCCATGATGGCACGGCAGGAATCGTTCGAGACCACTTCGAAGTGATAGGTCTCGCCGCGAATGACGGCGCCAAGGGCGACCAGCGCGTCGTAACGGCCACTTTGCGCCATGGTCTGCAGAACCAGCGGGATTTCCAGCGCGCCCGGCACGTTGGCGATCGCCATGTCGCCGTCGGCGACGCCGAGGCGTTTCAGCTCGGCGACGCAGGCAGAAAGCAGGCCCTCGCAGACAGGCAGGTTGAAGCGGCTCATAACGACGCCGATACGCAGGCCGGCACCGCTCAGGCTATTGTCGTATTCCAGGATATTGTCGAAACGGGACATGGTTCAGAGCTCCGCAGGAGAAGGGACGAAACCGGTGACTTCGAGGTCGAAGCCGGTCATGGAGGGCATGCGGCGCGGGCTGGAGAGCAGGCGCATCTTGGTTACCCCGAGGTCGCGCAGGATCTGCGCACCGATGCCGTAGGTGCGCGGGTCCCACTTGCTCTGGGCGCGCGGCGCATTGCCGTTTTGCCCGTTGAGGCGGGCAAGCAGGGCTTCGCCGTCTTCCGGGCGGTGCATCAGGACGATGACGCCGTGGCCGTTTTTGGCCAGCGCCGCCTGCGCCTGGTCGATAGAGAACGATTGCTGCTTGCTCCTGGGGTCGAGGAAGTCGAGGACCGAGAGCGGCTCGTGGACCCTGACCAGGGTTTCGGCATCCGCCGGAATCTCGCCCTTGACCAGTGCCAGATGTGTGGCACCGCTGGCGCGGTCGACGTAGGCATGCAGCATGAATTCGCCATGCGCCGTCGCAACCGGCTTGCTGGTGACGCGCTCGACCAGCGTTTCGGAGCCGGCGCGATAGTGAATGAGGTCGGCGATGGTGCCGATCTTGAGGCCGTGCTCCTGAGCGAAGGTGATCAGTTCGGGCAGGCGGGCCATCGTGCCGTCGTCGTTCATGATCTCGCAGATCACCGAGGATGGTTCGAGACCGGCCATGCCGGCCAGGTCGCAACCGGCTTCGGTATGTCCGGCGCGGACCAGAACGCCGCCGGGGCGGGCGGTGATCGGAAAGACGTGGCCGGGCTGGACGATATCGTCGGCGGTGGTGTTCTTGGCGACGGCAACCTGGATCGTCCGTGCCCGGTCGGCGGCGGAAATGCCGGTCGTCACCCCTTCGGCGGCTTCGATCGAAACCGTGAAGGCGGTGCCGTATTGGGTCTTGTTGTTGCGCGCCATCTGCGTCAGACCGAGCTTGCGACAGCGGGCTTCGGTCAGGGTCAGGCAGATCAGCCCGCGCCCGTGCTTGGCCATGAAGTTGATGGCTTCCGGCGTGATGTGCTCGGCGGCCATGACGAGGTCGCCCTCGTTCTCGCGGTCTTCCTCGTCGACGAGGATGACCATGCGGCCGGATTTCAGTTCGGCGACAATTTCAGTGGTGGAGGCGATAGCTGGATGGGGAGACATGTGATTCCGGAAACGACGAAAACGGGGGGAGTATTTTCGCAGAAACAGGGCGGTGACACATGACTTTAGCGAAAAGTGCCTCGGCAAGCGCGACTCGGCGTGCGCCGGGGGTTCGCTAACGGCAAGCCAGAGGCAGAGAGGTATTCGCTATGTTCGTCCGGTTGATGCCAGCGGCAGTCATCTTCTCAGGCACCTGTGCATTCCCGCAGACCCAGGCAACCGGCACGATCGGCGCATCGATCACGACGGCAGGGCGTAGCGTTAGCAGCTTGCCGGCAATCGCCTTGTTGGCCTGATTGCCGAAGGTAATCTGGATCGCGCCATCCTCGATGGCAAGGGCGCTGACGTAGTTGTTGACGATTTTGTCGGCCACCGGCAACGCCACAGCGGCATTATCCACCGGAAGCGATCGCAACAGTACCCATGACGCTGCGACGGGTTGCTTCGCAATATCCGCGAGGGGTAGAGCCGCTTCGATCTGCTGCCGGGCGAGGCGATCCAGATGCGAAGGCACCGCCATCAAGGCCAGGATGGCAATGATTGCCAGTACGGCCAGCATTTCCATCAAGGTAAAGCCACGCGGCATGGTTTTCATGGGCACGTGAGGAAGATTGAGTCGGGAGACTGACATCATAGTCGCTACCGTTGAATCAGGTTAGCATCCTCGCACATGCGGCATGCCCTTCTTTTCTCCGTTTTCGTCATCGCTTCCTGCGGGCTGGCCTACGAGCTGGTGGCCGGCGCCCTGTCGTCCTACCTGCTCGGCGATTCGGTGATGCAGTTCTCGACGGTGATCGGCACCTACCTGTTCGCGATGGGCGTCGGCTCGTGGCTGTCGAAGTACATCACGCGCGACCTGATCGGCCGCTTCATCCAGATCGAGCTGATGGTCGGGCTGCTCGGCGGTTTTTCGGCGGTCGCGTTGTTTCTCGTGTTCACTTGGCTGGCGGCGCCGTTCAAGCTGGTGCTCTATCTGATGGTGTTCGGCGTCGGCGTCCTTGTTGGACTGGAAATCCCGCTGGTTATGCGCATTTTGAAGCGCGAGCTGGCGTTCAAGGATCTGGTGTCGCAAGTGCTCACTTTCGATTACCTCGGTGCGCTGGCGGTATCCATCATGTTCCCGCTGATCCTCGCGCCGCATCTCGGCATGATGCGCACCGGCCTGCTCTTCGGGTTGCTCAACGTGGCGGTGGCGCTGTGGGCGCTGCACCTGTTCCGCGAGCAGTTGCCGGCGCGGCGCGCGCTGGCGGTGCAGAGCTGGACGGCGTTCGGCCTGCTGGCAGCCGGCTTCGTCGGTGCCGGGCAGCTGACGTCGCTGGCCGAAACGCATCTCTACGCCGACGAGATCGTCCATGCCGAATCGACGCCCTACCAGCGCATCGTTGTCACCCGCTGGCGCGACGACCTGCGGCTGTTCCTCAACAACAACCTGCAGTTTTCGTCGCACGACGAATACCGCTACCACGAGGCGCTGGTGCATCCCGGCCTCACCAGCCTTCCAGGAGCGAAGCGCGTGCTGGTGCTGGGCGGCGGCGACGGCCTGGCGGTGCGCGAAATCCTCAAGTACCCGCAGGTCGAATCGGTGACGCTGGTCGACCTCGATCCGGCGATGACCGACCTGTTCGCAAGCGCGCCGCCGCTGGTAGCGCTGAACCAGGGCGCGTTGAAGTCGGAACGGGTCACGGTGGTCAATGCCGATGCGCTGCAGTGGCTGGAAGAGAGCCGGGAATACTTCGACTTCATCGTCATCGACTTCCCCGATCCGGCCAATTTCGCCCTCGGCAAGCTCTACACCTCGGCTTTCTACCGCCTGCTGGAAAAGCGCCTGTCGGCGCGCGGCCTGCTTGTCGTGCAATCCACCTCGCCGCTCTACGCCCGCCAGTCATTCTGGTGCGTGGTGACGACGCTCGAGGATGTCGGCTTTAAGACGGCGCCCTACCACGCGCTGGTGCCTTCCTTCGGCGAGTGGGGTTTCATCATCGCCGGGCGGGAAGAATTTTCGCCGGTTGCGGTCGACCCCGAAAAGACCCGCTTTTTGACGCCGGAAATTATCCCCGACCTGTTCCGTTTCCCGGCCGACATGGCGCGCGTGCCGGCCGAGGTCAACCGCCTGAACAATCAGGTGCTGGTCCGCTATTTCGAGCAGGAATGGCGCAAGGTCATCCATTAGCGCGTGGCCCGTGGCTGGCATGTTACGATCTTCAATTGGCTGAATTTAGGTTTGCATAAACAAGGTTGCCCGCAATGAAGTACCTGCTGCTCTTCGCCGTTATTGCCGTGGTCTGGCTGATCTGGAAAAAGCGTTCGGCGCCGTCCGGAAAGGCGGTGCCGCCGACGCCGCGTGATCCGGAACGAATGGTGGTCTGCGCCCACTGCGGCGTGCATCTGCCGGTCAGTGACAGCATCAGCGAGCAGGGTCGTCATTTCTGCTCGGAAGCCCACCGTCTGGCGGCCAAATCCCCGGCGGGTCATGACTGACTGGTTGTCCGCAACATGGGAGGCCAGCTGGCGTCCCTTCCAGTATTTCAACCTCTACCGCCTGATTCTCGCCGGGCTGGTACTGCTGGCCGCCCTGTTGCCCGAGGGCTGGGTCGCGCCGCTGCACTTGGATTATTCGCTGCCCTTCATGCTGGCGGCGCTGGCTTACCTGACGATGGTCGCGGCGGGCTTTCTGGCCTCAATCTACTGGCAGAACCGTTTCAACTTCCAGTTGTCGCTGCAGGTGATGACCGATGTGCTGGCGATCGGTACATGGATGCTGGTCACCGGCGGCATCGGTGGTGGTATTGGCACCCTGATGCTGGTTTCGCTGGCCACTGCCAGCCTCGTCGGACGCGGTCGGCTGGTGCTGTTCTACGCGGCGCTGGCGACGCTGGCGACGCTGGGTGGTCAGGTTTTCGGCGTGCTTTTCCGCAACTTCGAACCGGCGTCCATCGTCCAGGCCGGCATTCTGTCGGCCGGTTTCTTCGCGACCGCCATTCTGGCCCGCCTGCTCGGTCAGCGCCTGATGGTCAACGAGGAGCTGGCACGCCAGCGCGGCATCAGCCTGGAAAACCAGCGCCGGATCAGCCAGCGGGTCATCGAGCGCATGCAGGACGGGGTTCTGGTGGTGGACAGCGCCGGGCAGGTCCAGCGCCACAACCCGATGGCTGCGGAAATGCTCGGCGGTGCCCCAGAGCCCGGTGCGCTTCTCGCCGATTGCTGCGCGCCGCTTGCGGTGGCGATGAAGGACTGGCAGTCTTCCGCGGTCGCCAGCGCGGAATTTGTTCCGCTGACCGGCGGCGAATTGCGCGCCCGTTTCGAGCAGACCGATAGCAGTGCCGGCGAAGTGCTGGTTTATCTCGAGGACCTCGGGCGCATCCAGGAACGTGCGCAACAATTGAAACTGGCGGCGCTTGGCCGGTTGACCGCGAGCATTGCCCATGAAATCCGCAACCCGCTGTCGGCCATCGGCCATGCCGGCGAGTTGTTACGCGAGGAGCGGCGCGGCGCGATGCAGGATCGCCTGCTGAAAATCCTGTCGGACAACGTGGCGCGCCTGAACCGCATCGTTGCCGATATCGTCGAACTCGGCCGGCGCGACCGGATGCAGGCTGAATATCTGCCCCTGAGCGACTTTTGCACGCAGTTTGTCGACAGCTTCACGAGCTTCCAGAACGTCGCGTCGGGCGTCATCGTCGTCGAGGCGGACGACGACGTTGGCATCTGCTTCGATCGCACGCACTTGCACCAGATCCTGTGGAATCTGCTCGACAATGCCTGCCGCCATGGCCAGAAACTTCCCGGCAGTGTGCGCTTGCGCGCTTGCGCGGGCAAGGCGGAAGGTCTGGTCGAACTGCATGTTGTCGACGATGGCAGCGGCGTGCCGGAGGCAGAGCGCGGGCAGATCTTCGAGCCATTCTTTACCACGCACCATCTCGGGACCGGGCTCGGCCTGTTCATCGCCCGTGAGTTGTGCGAAGCCAACGGCGCCAGCCTCGATCTCGACAGCGAGGCCGAGAGCGGTCATTTCATTCTTGTTGGGAGAAACGATACATGTCAGAAGCCCGAAGCGACCGGCGCCCACGCGGCGAGCTGAGCCGCGTGCTGGTCGTCGATGACGAGCCGGATATCCGCGAACTGATCGACCTGACCCTGTCGCGCATGGGGCTGGCAGCTGCCTGCGTCGGCAGCGTGGCCGAGGCGCGAGCCTGCCTCGCCGAGGCCGAGGGCTTTCAGCTTTGCCTGACCGACATGCGTCTGCCGGATGGCGACGGGCTGGAAATCGTCCGCATCATTTCCGAACAGCATCCGCAGATGCCGGTCGCGGTGATCACTGCCTTCGGCAGCACGGAAAATGCCGTGGCGGCACTCAAGGCAGGGGCCTTCGACTATCTGGCCAAGCCGGTCGGTCTCGACCAGTTGCGCGCCCTCGTCAAATCGGCACTGCGCGTTCCCGATGGTACCGACCGGAATGATCCTTTGCAGGCGTTGATCGGTGAATCTGCGGCCATGGAGCAGGTGCGGGCGCTGATCGAGAAACTGGCGCGCAGCCAGGCGCCGATCTACATCTCCGGCGAATCCGGCAGTGGCAAGGAACTCGCGGCGCGCCTAGTGCATGACCACAGCGCGCGTGCCGCAGCGCCATTCGTTCCGGTCAACTGCGGCGCGATCCCGGAAAACCTGATGGAGAGCGAATTCTTCGGCCATCGCAAGGGGGCATTTACTGGTGCCGAGAGCGATCGTGAAGGTTTTTTCCAGGCAGCTGCCGGCGGCACACTGTTTCTCGACGAGGTGGCGGACCTGCCGCTCGCCATGCAGGTCAAGCTGTTGCGCGCGATCCAGGAAAAGCGGGTGCGCAAGGTCGGGGTGGCGACCGAGGAACCTGTCGATGTCCGGATCATCTGTGCGACACACCGTAATCTCCGGGAATGCGTTGAAAAAGGCAGTTTTCGCCAGGACCTTTATTACCGGCTGAATGTGATCGAACTGCGCATGCCCTCGCTGCGCGAGCGGATGGAGGACATTCCGGCGCTCGTCACCGCCTTGCTGCACAAGCTTTCCGGCGCGGCGCCGCCGCAGGTGTCGCCGGCGGCGATGCTGGCGTTGGCTGGTTATCCCTTCCCCGGCAATGTGCGCGAGCTGGAAAACATTCTGGAGCGGGCGACGGCCCTCCATTCGGGTTCGGCGATCGAACCCGGCGATCTGCATCTGGCGCCCGAGGAAATGGGCGGCGAGAACCCGGGGCGTGGCAGTGAAACCCTGGACGATTACCTGAACCGGCTTGAACGGCAGGCGATTCTCGAAGCGCTGCAAAAAACCGAGGGCAACCGGACGGCAGCGGCGCGCCTGCTCGGCATCACTTTCCGCTCTTTGCGCTACCGCCTGGAACGCCTGGGAATCGACTGATGCGCTGGCGCGGAGACGGCTGGCTCAAGGGCACGCGCTGGGTGTTCTCGCCCAATCAGGGCGAACGGCCTGCCGACAGCGTGGTTTCGCTGATCGTGCTGCATAGCATCAGCCTGCCGCCCGATGATTTCTCGGGCAACTGGATCGAGCGTTTTTTCCTCAACCGGCTTGACCCCGAGGCGCATCCCTATTTCGCGACCATCGCCGACCTGCGGGTTTCGGCGCATTTCCTGATTCGCCGCGATGGCCGGGTGATCCAGTTCGTCGCTTGTGATCGGCGTGCCTGGCATGCCGGGCAATCGGCCTGGCAGGGGCGGGAAAACTGCAACGACTACGCGGTCGGTATCGAACTGGAGGGCAGCGACAATCAGCCCTTCAGTGCGGCGCAATACGAAACCCTGTGGAAAGTGATCGACGCGCTACGGGCGCGCTATCCGGTCACGGCGATTGCCGGCCATTGCCATGTCGCGCCGGAGCGCAAGACCGACCCCGGGCTGTTCTTCGACTGGCCGGCGCTGGCCGGACGCTATCCGGCGTTAGGTCCGGCTTCCGAAGAAGCGACCTAGCCGCGCGACTGCTTCGGCCAGACGGTCGAGGTCGGTTGTATAGGCAAAGCGGATGTGTTTTTCCGGCGCGTTGGTGCCGAAGTCGATGCCCGGTGTCACCGCGACGCCAGCCTTTTCCAGCAGGTCGCGGGCGAGCGTGAAACTGTCGTCGGTCAGCGCGGAACAATCGCAATAAAGATAGAAGGCGCCTTCCGGGCGGGCGGTGACGCGCAAGCCGATGGCTTCCAGGGCGGGCGCCAGAAAATCGCGCCGCTGGCGAAACGCTGCCCGGCGTTCCTCAAGGAGGGCGATGGTTTCCGGCAGGAAGGCCGCGAGTGCGCCATGCTGGGCAGGCGTAGAGGGACAGAGCGTGAGGTTTTGCGCCAGTTTTTCGACATCGCGCACGTACGGCTCCGGGATGACCATCCAGCCGAGGCGCCAGCCGGTCATCTGGAAGTATTTCGAGAAACTGTTGATGACCCAGATATTGTCGCCAGCCGCGCAGGCAGACTGGGCATCCACCTCGTACGTCAAGCCGTGATAAATCTCGTCAACCAGGAAATGTCCGCCCTTCTCGCGGCAGACCTCGGTCAGGGCGCTGATTTCAGGCAGGGTGAGCAGGGTACCGGTGGGGTTGGCTGGCGAGGCAACAAGCAGGCCGGCCGTGGCGGTTTGCCAGAACTGGCGGAGCAAGGCCGGCGTTGGCTGGAAGTTGGTTTCGGGTCCGACCGGGATCTGTTGCGGTCGACCGCCAAAAGTACGCAAAATGTGCCGGTTGCACGGATAACCGGGATCGGCCAGCAGCCATTCGCTGTCCGGCTCGGCAAGGCAGGCGAAGGCCAGATTCAGGGCACCGGAGGCGCCATTGGTGACGGCGATGCGGTTGGCCGGGACGTCAACTCCATGGCGCTCGTGATAGAAGGCGCTGATCGCCGCGCGCAGTTCGGGCAGGCCGAGCGCCTGTGTGTATAGTGTTTTTCCCGCTTTTATCGCGTCGACCGCAGCGGTCGCAATTGGCGCCGGCGTCGGAAAGTCCGGTTCGCCAACTTCCATGTGAATGATGTTGCGGCCCTCGGCTTCGAGCTGGCGGGCGCGCGTCAGCAACTCGACGACGTGAAAGGGCGCGATCTCGGCAAGGCGGCTGGCAGGGCGGTACATGCGCTTCTCCAAACAAAAACGGCCACCCGCAGGTGGCCGTCGAATGATAGCCCAAGGCAGCTTATGCAGCGTCCTTGAAGATACCCATCTCGAACAGTTCGCGCTTGAGCACGAGTTCGCGTGGCATCTTTTCGCCCATCTTGTCGAACCATTCCTTGTGGCCGGCCAGTTCAGATTTCCAGGCATCCGCATCGATGCTGGTCAATGCGTCGAATTCAGCCTTGTCGATGTCGATCCCGGTCCAGTCGATGTCCTCGAACTTCGGCATCCAGCCGAGCACGGTTTCCTTGGCGCCGATGGTACCCTTGCAGCGCTGGACGATCCATTTCAGGACGCGCATGTTGTCGCCGAAACCCGGCCACATGAATTCGCCCTTTTCGTTCATGCGGAACCAGTTGACGCAGAAGATCTTCGGTGTCGCATCGACCGTCTTGCCCATCTTCAGCCAATGGTTGAAGTAGTCGCCCATGTGGTAGCCGCAGAAGGGCAGCATGGCGAACGGGTCGCGGCGGACGACACCCTGCTGGCCGAAGGCGGCGGCAGTCGTTTCGGAGCCGAGCGTGGCGGCCATGTAGACGCCGTAGTTCCAGTTGAAGGCCTGGTAGACCAGCGGCACGGTGGTGGCGCGGCGGCCGCCGAAGATGAAGGCAGAAATCGGCACGCCGGCGGGGTCTTCCCAGGCCGGATCGATCGACGGACACTGGCTGGCCGGCGCGGTGAAGCGCGAGTTGGCGTGGGCAGCCTTCTTGCCGGCCTTGCCGTCTTCCGGCGTCCAGTCCTTGCCCTGCCAGTCGATCAGGTGGGCCGGGGCTTCCTTAGTCAGGCCCTCCCACCAGACATCGCCGTCGTCGGTCAGCGCGACATTGGTGAAAATGATGTTTTCCTTGAGCGAGGCCAGTGCATTGAAGTTGGTCTTCTCGGAAGTGCCGGGGGCGACGCCGAAGAAGCCGGCTTCCGGGTTGATGGCGTAGAAACGCTTGGTGCCATCCTGGTCGACGCGCGGCTTGATCCAGGCGATGTCGTCGCCGATGGTGGTGATCTTCCAGCCGTCGAGCGACTTGGGCGGAATCAGCATGGCGAAGTTGGTCTTGCCGCAGGCCGACGGGAAGGCAGCGGCAACGTAGCTCTTGTCACCTTCCGGCGACTCGACGCCGAGGATCAGCATGTGTTCGGCCAGCCAGCCTTGGTCGCGCGCCATGTTGGAGGCGATGCGCAGTGCGAGGCATTTCTTGCCGAGCAGCGCGTTGCCGCCGTAGCCGGAACCGTAGGACCAGATTTCACGGGTTTCCGGGTAATGCACGATGTACTTGACGGTCGGGTTGCACGGCCAGGCGACGTCCTTCTGGCCCGGTTCGAGCGGTGCGCCGACAGTGTGGATGCAGGGCACGAATTCGCCATCGCTGCCGAGTACGTCGAACACGGCCTTGCCCATGCGGGTCATCGTCCGCATGTTGGCTACGACATAAGGTGAGTCGGTGATTTCGAAGCCGATGTGAGCGATTGGCGAGCCGAGCGGACCCATGCTGAACGGGATTACATACATCGTGCGCCCCTTCATGGAACCCTTGAACAGGCCGTTCAGGGTCGCGCGCATCTTGGCAGGTTCTTCCCAGTTGTTGGTCGGGCCGGCGTCTTCCCTTTTTTCCGAGCAGATATAGGTGCGGTCTTCGACGCGCGCCACGTCGGACGGGTCGGAGAAGGCGAGATAAGAATTCTTGCGCTTGGCTTCGTTGAGTTTGATCAGCGTTCCGGCTTCTACCATTTCAGCGCACAAGCGGTCATACTCTTCCTGCGAGCCGTCGGCCCAGTAAATGTTCGCTGCCTGAGTCAGGTCGGCGATCTCGGCGACCCATTTTTTGAGGCCTTCGTGTTTGACGTAATCAGGGGCATTGAGCGGTGCTGTCATGGTGATCTCTCTCTAAGTGGCTGAAATAGATAGTTATCTCGCCAGTCGCCGGAAAATGCCGCCAAGACTCAAGGCGGCGAGCGACCGTCGGCTGAGAAATGAGTAATTATGCCTTAACTCAAGGTAAACATCTGCTTAACTACGTGTTTTCCGTGACTGGCAAGCCGGTGTGGATGCGCTATTATTTTTCGTAATACAGAGTTATTTTTCACGATATAAAACGGAGGTTAGTGATGGATCCCAGGCAACTTCGCGAAGCAGCCCTTTATTACCATCGCCATCCCAAGCCCGGCAAGATTGCGGTTACGCCGATCAAGCAACTGACCAACCAGTACGACCTGTCGATGGCCTACTCGCCCGGGGTTGCCTTCGCCTGCGAAGAAATCGTCGCCGATCCGCGCGAGTCCGGCACTCTGACATCACGCGGCAACCTGGTCGGGGTTGTCACCAACGGTACCGCGGTGCTCGGTCTGGGGGCGATCGGCCCGCTTGCGGCCAAGCCGGTGATGGAAGGCAAGGGTGTGCTGTTCAAGAAGTTCGCCAACATCGACGTCTTCGATCTCGAAATCGAGGAGCGCGACCCGGATAAACTGATCGACATCATCGCTTCGCTGGAGCCGACCTTCGGCGGCATCAATCTCGAAGACATCAAGGCACCGGAATGCTTCTACATCGAGAAGAAACTGCGCGAGCGGATGAAGATACCGGTCTTCCACGACGACCAGCACGGCACTGCGATCGTCGTCGGCGCCGCCATCCTGAATGGCCTGCATTTGATCGGCAAAGACCTGTCGACGGTCAAGGTCGTCACCTCGGGAGCGGGCGCTGCGGCGCTGGCCTGTCTCGATCTTCTGGTACTGCTCGGCGTGCCGGTCGCCAACATCTGGGTCACCGACATCAAGGGCGTGGTCTATGAAGGCCGTGTCGAGGAAATGGACGAGATCAAGGCGCGCTATGCCAAACCGACCGACGCCAGGACTCTCGCCGAAGTGATCGTCGATGCCGATGTCTTCCTCGGGCTGTCCGCGGGCGGCGTGCTGAAGCCGGAAATGGTCGCGACGATGGCGCCGCGCCCGGTGATCATGGCGCTGGCCAACCCGATCCCGGAAATTTCCCCGGAACTGGTCAAGAGCGTACGCGACGACGCTATCATCTGCACCGGCCGTTCGGACTACCCGAACCAGGTCAACAATGTGCTCTGCTTCCCGTTCATTTTTCGCGGCGCGCTCGATGTCGGCGCGACGACGATTACCGAGGAAATGAAGATGGCCGCCGTCCTGGCGATTGCCGAACTGGCGCGCGCCGAGCAGTCGGATATCGTCGCCTCGGCCTACGGCGAAAAAGTCTCCGGCTTCGGCCCCGAATACCTGATTCCCAAGCCCTTCGATCCGCGCCTCATCGTCAAGATCGCGCCCGCCGTTGCGCGGGCCGGAATGGACTCCGGCGTCGCCACGCGCCCGATTCAGGATTGGGATGCCTACCTGCAAGGCCTCAACGAATTCGTCTATCACTCTGGCCTGATCATGAAGCCGGTGTTTTCGCAGGCCCGTCTGGCGCCCAAGCGCATCGTTTTTGCCGAAGGCGAAGACGAACGCGTACTGCGCGCGGTGCAGGTCATTCGCGACGAAGGCATTGCCATGCCGGTGCTGATCGGTCGACCGACAGAAATCGACAAGCGGATCGAGGCGGCCGGCCTGCGCATTCGCGAAGGTATCGATTACGAGGTTGTCCATGCCGACGACTGCCATTTTTTCGACGCCCATTTCGAGGAATTCTGGAGCACCTATCATCGTCTCACGGAGCGCAAGGGCGTCTCGCCTGATTATGCGCGCCGCGAAGTGCGCCGCCGCGCGACGCTATACGGTGCGCTGATGGTTCATCTCGGCTACGCCGACGGCCTGATCTGCGGAACTTTCGGGCGCCACGGCGCGCATCGCCAGTACGTTCAGGACGTAATCGGCACCCGTAATGGGCTTGACCGCTATTACACGATGAACCTGCTGATGTTGCCCGAGCGCACGGTCTTTATTGCCGACACCTATATCAATTACGATCCGACAGCCGAGCAACTGGCCGACATGACCCTGATGGCGGCCGAGGAAATCCGCAATTTCGGCATGCAGCCCAAGGTCGCGCTGCTGTCACATTCGACCTTTGGAACTGGCAGCACGCCGACGGCGCTCAAGATGCGCGAAGTGCTGGCCATGCTCAATCAGCGCGCGCCCGAACTCGAGGTCGAAGGCGAAATGCACGGCGATGCCGCGCTCGACGAGGAAATTCGCCTGGCCACTTTCCCCAATTCGCGGCTCAAGGGGCAGGCCAATCTGCTGGTCATGCCGACGCTCGACGCCGCCAACATTTCGTTCAACCTGCTCAAGGTGGCGGCCGGCGACAATCTCACCATCGGCCCGATCCTGCTCGGCGCGGCACGTCCCGTCAATATCCTGACGCCGACGGCGACGGTGCGCCGCATCGTTAACATGACGGCGCTGACGGTCGTTGATGCCAGTTGAGTTAATTTATTAAGTTAATTGTCTATCTGTCTATATTTATTGATTTTTGTTGATCTGCTGCTAAACTAGGATTGAATTGGCTTGGTGTTGACTTGGAATTGGCGGGGGACAGCAAATGAAACAAGGATTTAGCGTGGCGTTGCTCTTGGGGGCATTGCTCGGCTTGGGGTTCGCCACCCCGGGGAGTGCTGCGAGCGACGGAAAAAAATCACATCAGGTCGAGAAGAAGAAGCCGGAAGCGAAGCGGACTGCAGCCAAGAAGACGAGCGGCAAAACGGCTGCGAAATCTGGAAAATCAGGCGTCACCAAGTCAGCCAGGTCCGCAGCGAAAAAATCTTCAAAGCATGCCAGCGCAGGTTCGGCTAAGTCGATCAAGTCAGTACGCAAGCTGAGCATGGCTGACGTCGACCCGTCCCACCTTGCGCTTTACTCCGCGTCCGCCTTGGTCATCGATCAGGAAACCGGTGCAGTCCTGATCGAAAAGCAGCCCACCGAAGTGGTGCCGATCGCCTCGATTTCCAAACTGATGACGGCGATGGTCGTTCTCGATGCCAAGCTCGACATGAACGAGGTCATCGAGATTGGCGACGACGATGTCGACCGCCAAAAGGGAACGCGCTCCAGACTGCCGGTAGGCGCCACGATGACGCGCCAGACGGCGATGTTGCTGGCCCTGATGTCCTCGGAAAATCGGGCTGCACATTCGCTGGGTCGCCACTATCCGGGCGGCATGCCAGCCTTCGTCAAGGCGATGAACGAAAAGGCGCGCGCCCTGGATATGAAGCATTCTAGCTTCGAGGAGCCGACCGGATTGTCGAGCAACAATGTGTCGACGGCGCGCGACTTGGCGCGCATGGTGGCGGCTGCGGCCCGCTATCCGGAGATTCGCCAGTTCTCGACGACCGAGGAAGCGAAGGTCGATCTGAACGGCCACATCCGCGAGTTCCGCAACACCAATGCGCTGGTGCGCAGCGACAACTGGGAAATCGGTGTTTCCAAGACCGGCTATATTTCCGAAGCAGGGCGTTGTCTGGTCATGCAGGCACGCCTGGCCGACAAGCCGGTCGTCATCGTCCTGCTCGATTCGACGGGCAAGATGACGCGGGTCGGCGATGCCAACCGGATCAAGCGCTGGATGGAAAGCGCCAGCTTGGCGGCAGATCGTCGTCCAGTCTGATTGAAGTTGATTCTGGATCGAAGGGCTGCCGCGGCGCAGCCCTATTTTTTTTCGCCGGTATAGCCCAAGGCGCGCGAGACTGCCGCAGCAGTCTTTCTGACCTGTGCCGCCCAGTCCGGATCGTGGCGGTCAGCCGGTGCGGAAACCGAGAGCGCGGCGACGACATGGCCTTCTTCGTCGTGAATCGGTGCGGCAACGCATTTGAGGCCGCTTTCCGCCTCTTCGTCGTCGTAGGCGATGCCGTGCCGGCGCACCTTGTCGAGTTCCTTTTCCAGTGCCGCCAGCGTTGTCAGCGAGCGTGGCGTCTTGCCGGGCAGGCCGGTGCGCCGCGCGTAGTCGCGCACCTGTTGCGGCGAGTCGGCGGCCAGAAACAACTTGCCGAGCGACGTCAGATGCAGCGGGGCGCGGCCGCCGACCAGATAGACGACGCGCACCAGCGCACGTCCCGACGAAGTGCGTTCTATGTAAACGATTTCGTCGTCGTGGCGGGCGCCGAGATTGATCGCTTCGCCGATGGTTTCGTGCAGCGCCTGCATGAAGGGCAGCGCGACTTCGCGGACACTGATCCGCGATTTGACGATGTTGCCGAGTTCGAGCAGGCGGATGCCGAGGCGATAGGTGCCGGCGTCCTGGCGCTCGACGAAGCGCGCCGTGGTCATCGCCGCGAGAATCCGGTGGGCGGTCGACGGGTGCAGTCCGGTGACGCTGGCCAGGTACTTGAGGCTGGCGGCGTCCGGAGATTCGGCAAGGGCATCGAGGAGCGCCATCATGCGCTCGATGACCTGGATCGAGCCCGGCGCTTTGGCGGACCCGCGGGCAGCTTCGGACAACTGGATTCCTTTATTGGCGTGGTTTGAGTAGCATTAGCCACTTTCCTTCTTGTGCGCCGCAATATTAGCATGCGCTTGGCGTTATTCGTTACCTGCCTGGTTGATCTGATGCGTCCGGAAGTCGGCTTCGCCAGCCTGCGCCTGCTCGAAGGTGCCGGGTGCGACGTGGTCGTGCCGCCGGGTCAGACCTGTTGCGGTCAACCGGCATTTGGCGCCGGAAATCGTGTGCTGGCGACAGATCTCGCGCGCCAGGCGATAGCCCAGCTCGAAGACTACGAATACGTGGTGATTCCTTCGGGCTCATGCACCGACCAGATCCGCAATGTCTATCCGCAACTGCTGGCCGATGACCCGATTTGGGCGGCACGGGCGCAAGCGCTCGCCGCGCGCAGTTACGAGTTGAGCTGCTTTCTGGTCGAGGTGCTGAAGCTGGAGCAGGTACCCGGCGCGCTTGCCGGCAGCGTGACCTATCACGACTCGTGCAAGGGCCTGCGCGGGCTCGGCATCAAGGCGCAACCGCGGAATCTGCTGGCCAGCATGCGCGGGATGACGCTGAGCGAGATGCCGGATTGCGAGGAATGCTGCGGCTTCGGCGGTGCCTTTGCCGTGCGTTTCGGCGAGGTGTCGACCGCCATCGTCGATCGCAAGTGCGAATCGATTGCGGCGGCCGGCGCCGATGCCGTGGTCGGCGCTGATCTCGGTTGCCTGCTCAATATCGAAGGACGTTTGCGGCGGCGCGGCGATCAGCGCACGCAGGTCCTGCATCTGGCCGAAGTGCTGGCCGGGACCTTGCCGAAGTGAGCGCGGCCGGCCATTCGCAGGCGATGTTTTTTCAGGCGCGGGCGACGGCGCAGGTGCGCAACAAGGATTTGCAGAAGGCACTGGAGAAGGCCAAACCGCTGTTCGTCGGCAAGCGTGCCAAGGGCATCGCCGCGCTGGCCGACGATGGTCTGGATTTCGCGCAACTGCGCGCGGCCTGTACGGAGATACGCCGGCGCGTCGTCGATGACCTCGATGTCTGGCTGGAAATATTCGAGGAGCGCGCGCGTGCCAGCGGCGCAGAAGTCCTGTGGGCGCGCGACGGCGATGAAATCTGCCGCCATGTGATCGACATTGCCCGGCGCAATGGCGTCAGCAAGGCGGTCAAGTCGAAGTCGATGCTTTCCGAGGAGGCGCAGCTCAACGAAGCGCTCAGCGCGGCCGGCATCGAGCCGGTCGAGACCGATCTCGGCGAATACATCGTGCAACTGGCCGGCGAGACGCCGTCGCACATCATCGCGCCGGCGGTGCACAAGACTCTGGCCGAAGTCGAGGCGCTGTTCGCCGAACGCCACGGGCGAGCGCTGCAGGAACGCACTTCGGTCGACATCCCGCTGCTGACGGCCGAAGCGCGCGCCGTGCTGCGCCAGCATTTCCTGTCCGCTGAAATGGGCATCTCCGGTGCCAATTTTCTGATCGCCGAAAGCGGTTCGGCGGCGCTGGTCACCAACGAGGGCAATGGCCGCATGGTGACGACGCTGCCCAAGGTGCATGTGGTGATTACCGGGATCGAGAAGATCGTCCCGACCCTCGAGGATTTCGCGACCCTGATGCGCCTGCTGCCGCGTTCGGCGACCGGGCAGAGCATTTCCAACTATGTTTCGCTGTTGACCGGAACGCGCGGCGTCGATGAAACGGAAGGGCCGGAAAAGACGGTTTTCATCCTGGTCGACAACGGGCGGGCGGCGCTTGCCGGTTCCGACTTTGCCGACATGCTGCGCTGCATTCGTTGCGGCGCCTGCATGAACCATTGCCCGGTCTATTTTTCGCTCGGCGGGCACGCCTACGGCTGGGTTTACCCGGGGCCGATGGGTGCGGTGCTGACGCCGCTGTACACCGGCATCGAAAATGCGCTGGATCTGCCGCACGCGTCCACCGGCTGCAACCAGTGCGGTGCGGTGTGCCCGGTCAATATTCCGTTGCCGTCGCTAATGCATCGTCTGCGCGAAATCCAGAACGAGCGCGCGCTGCGACCCCTTTCCGAACGCATCGCCCTGCGCGCCTGGGGCTGGCTGGCGCAGCACCCGGGAATGTACCGCTGGCTGACCCGGCGCGTCGCGCGCTATTTGCGCTGGCTGGCCGACGACAGCGGGCGCATCCGCGTCCTTGGTCTGGCGCCGGGCTGGACCGCTGGCCGGGATTTGCCGGCGCCGCCGGGCAAGACTTTTCATGAACTTTACGCAGCAAGAAAGAGAGCCTGAACATGGAATTTGCACCCGAAGGCCCCAAGGCCATCCCCTTGTGGATCAATGGCCGCGCCTATCTGACCGTGACCGAGTCGTTTTTCGATGTCGTCAATCCACAAACCGGTGAAGCCGTGCACCGGGTACCGTTGTGCGGCCAGGCGGAAGCCGATGAAGCGGTCACGGCGGCGCGCAAGGCGCAAGCGGCCTGGGCGGCATTAGCACCGGTCGCGCGCCAGAAATTTCTCGATGCGCTGGCTGTGGCACTGGACAGCTACAGCGGTCATTTCGCCAAACTGTTGCGCGCCGAAACCGGATTGGGCGAGGCCGAGGCGCTGGCCGAGGTGGCGGATACCGAGGAGGCATTGTGCGCCACGGCCGTCGGCCAGCCCGGTGTCGTCGCCATCGTCGCCGATGCTACGCGCCCGCTCGCCGGACTGGTTGCCGCCGCCGCCGCGGCCTTGCGGGCCGGGGCGACGGTGATCGTCAAGCCCAGTCCGAAGACACCGGCGGCGGCATTCGCGCTGTGCGAACTGGCGGCACGCGTCGACTGGCCAGCCGGTGTGCTCAACCTGATGCAGGGTGACAGCGCGGCGATCGCAGGGCTGTGCGGCGCCGCCATCGACCGTCTCGAATACGTCGGCGCTGCGGCGTTCGGCGCTCAGGTCGATGCCATCGCCGCGGCTGCCGGAAAGCCGGTGGTCATGGCGGACGCATGATGCAGCGCATCGCCTATCTCGAACGCGAGTCGATCATCGCCGACGTCCGGCGCCCGGCCTTCGCGCACGACTGGGTCGAATACGCCAAGACGACACCCGGGCAGGTCGTCGAGCATCTGGCCGGGGCGACCATCGCCATCATCAACAAGGTGTCGTTGCCGGCCGTTGCGGTCGACGCGCTGCCGGACCTGAAAATGGTCGCCGTGGCGGCGACTGGTACCAACATCGTCGATCTCGATGCCTGCCGCCGGCACGGCATCGTTGTCTCGAACATTCGTGGTTATGCCGGACACACGGTCCCGGAACACGTTTTTGCGTTGCTGCTGGCGCTGTCGCGCAACCTGATCGCCTGGCGCGATTCGCTGCAGGCCGGGCGCTGGCAACAATCCGACCAGTTCTGCCTGTTCGATCATCCGATCCGCGATCTGCATGGCGCAACGCTCGGCCTGATCGGCAGCGGCAGCCTCGGTAGCGGAGTCGCCCGCCTGGCTGGGGCCTTCGGCATGCGCGTGCTGCGTGCCGAACACAAGGACGCCACCGACGTGCGGCCCGGCTACACCGAGTTCGCAGAGGTATTGCGTGAGGCCGACGCGATCACGCTGCATTGCCCGCTGACACCGCAGACGCAGAATCTGATTGGCGCGGCCGAGCTGCGCGCAATGAAACGCTCGGCGCTGCTGATCAACACGGCGCGTGGTGGCCTGGTTGACGAGGCGGCGCTGATCCGGGCACTCAGGGAAGGCTGGATCGGCGGCGCCGGTTTCGACGTCATCACCGCCGAACCGCCGCCGGCCGGCCATCCGATGGTCGATCCCGAACTGCTGGCACTGCCGAATTTTCTGCTCACGCCGCATGTTGCCTGGGCCAGCCGTCCGGCGATGCAGGCGTTGGCCGATCAACTCATCGACAACATCGAAGCCTTCGTTGCAGGTAATCCCAGGAACAGGGTGGCATGAGCGCCCGCGCGGAAATCCTGCAGCGCGTCCGGGCCGGGCTTGGCAAGGGACATGCAGCCGCGCGCCGGGCCGCTGCCGAGGCCACCATGCGGGCCCGGGCACGCGGGCCGCAGCCACAACCCGCCGGCGACTTCGTCGCACGTTTTTCGGGCAAGGCGCTCGCCCTGGCCAGCAGTGTCGAGCAGGTTGGCAGCATGGCGGAGGTGCCGGCCGCTGTTGCGCGTTATCTGGCAGAACACGGCCTGCCGCGCGAGGCGGTGGCGACCGGCGATGTCGCAGACCTCGACTGGGCCGGCGGCGGTATCCAAACCGTCGCCAGAGTTGCGGTCGACGCCGATAAGGTGGGCATTTCCGGCTGTTTCTGCGCCATCGCCGAAACCGGTACGCTGCTGTTGCTTTCCGGTCCGCAAACGCCGGCCAGCGTCAGCCTGCTGCCGGAAACCCATATTGCCGTGGTGCCCGTCGGCCGCATCGTTGCGACGATGGAAGACGCTTTCGCGCTGTTGCGCGCCGAACACCGCGGCCTGCCGCGCGCCGTCAATTTCATCTCCGGCCCCTCGCGCACCGGCGACATCGAGCAAACCATCGTCCTCGGTGCCCACGGGCCGTGCCGGGTACACCTGATTCTGGTGGAAGGAAACTCATGAGCATCACCCTGGCCGTGCGCGGCGAATATATTCAGCTCGACCAGTTGCTCAAGGCCACCGGCCTCTGCGAATCCGGCGGTGCCGCACATGCCGCGATCGCCGAAGGGCGGGTTCGCGTCGATGGCGCGGTCGACACCAGAAAACGGGCGAAATTGCGGCCTGGACAAACCGTCAGCTTTGCCGGAGAAAAGGTACTGCTGGTCGCTCCCTGAGCGCGCCCGTTCTCGAAGCGCAGCATCGCAGGAGCACCCGCGACAAGTTCCAGTCCGGGGATGGCCGACAGCACCCGCGCGGTGCCTTCGAGTGGTGGCGCCTCAGGTCAGGCTTGCCCGGCAGAACAGCCCGCAGCATGGCAAAAAGCAGAGCGAGCATCTGCCGCGCCTGCCACCCTCTGGCCGCCAAGGCCGATCTCGGCGCAGCGGATTTGAATGAGGACAACTTTGCTTCCGTCGGCCTCCCGGTCATCCTCAAGGGGCAACCCGCCGGTATGATCGGGGCGAACGCTGCGGACGGCTCGCCAATCGTTCTGGAGTGCGAAAGCATCGGCGCCTTGTGTGGATTCGCACTTTGCGCTGCGGGGGCGGCTGCATTGCCCGTGCCGGCCTGAACCCGAGTGGCTGTTTTTCTGCTGATTGTCGCGGTCGACGATGTAAAATAAGAGAATTCTTATTTAACGAGAACGCCATGGCCTACCCTTCGTTTTCAGACATTTCCAGGAGCTTCGCCCCCGGCTGGTTCGCCGCAGTCATGGGCACCGGCGTCCTGGCGCTGACCACGCATTCGCTGGCCCAGGGCTGGCCGGTGCTCGGCGTTCCGGCGCTAACGTTGCACTGGCTCAATACGGTGCTCTTCCTGGCGCTCACGCTCCCGTGGCTGACCCGCTGGCTGCGCTTTCCGGATGCCGCGATGCAGACGCTCGAGCATCCGGTGCAGGCCAATTTCTATCCAACCTTTTCGATTGCCCTGCTGGTGCTGGCGTTGCAATGGCTGGTGTTCACACCCTACGTCGGGGTCGCGCTGGTGCTGTGGTGGCTCGGCGTCGCGCTGACTTTTGTCTTCAGCTTCGCGGCGCTGTTCTTCATGTTTCGCGGCGAGCATGTGGCGATCGAACACGTGACGCCGGCGCAGTTCATTCCGGCCGTCGGTCTGGTCGTCATGCCGCTGGCCGGCACACCGCTCCTGCCGCACATGCCGGAAGCGCTGCGCGAACTCGCCCTGACCGTGAATGCGGTCGGGCTTGGCGCCGGCAGTATGATGTATGTCGGCCTGCTCGGCATCACGCTGTTTCGCAAGTACATGCACAAGCCGGCGCAGGGCATCCTGACGCCGACCGTGTGGATCCACCTGGCGCCGATCGGCGTCATTCCGGTCAGCCTGATGAACCTCGTCGACCAATTGCCGTTCCCGGCGGCCCGCGAAGCGGCCATCGTGCTGATGCTGCTGGTCTGGGGCTTCGGCGTCTGGTGGCTGGTGATGGCCAGCCTGCTGACGCTGGCGGCGCGTGCCGCCGGCCAGTTGCCGTTCGCGCTGTCGTGGTGGGGCTTCATCTTTCCGCTCGGCGCCTTCGTCGCCGAAAGCCTGCGCCTGAGCAATCTGCTCGGCTGGGGCACGACCTTCGCGGTCGGCATCGCCGCCTGGCTGCTGCTCTGCTTCCTGTGGGCCATCACCGCCGTCAGGACGGCGCGCGGTGTGGCCAGCGGCGTGATCTTCCAGCCGCATCCCTGATGGCTTGGTGGTGGCTGCCCGTCCTGCTCGCGGCGGGCTGGCCGGCACTGAATTTCGCCATCCGGCGCGGGTTGACCGCGCCACGCGTCCCTGAAACCGCCGATCCCGGCGCCTTGCCGTGGCGCGCGGTGCACCTGCCGACGGCCAACGAGAAACGCCTGTTCGGCTGGTTCATTCCCGCCGCGCCGCGGGCGCCGGCGCTGGTCGTCATGCACGGATGGGGCGGCAACGCCGAAATGATGTTGCCGCTGGCGGCGCCGCTGCATGCGGCCGGCTATTCGCTGCTGCTGATTGATGCCCGCTGCCACGGGCGCAGCGACGGCGACAGCTTCGCGTCGCTGCCGCGCTTCGCCGAGGACATCGAAGCCGCGTTGGCCTGGCTGCGCGAGCAGCCTGGGGTCGATCCGGCTGCGCTCGGGGTGATCGGCCATTCGGTCGGCGCCGGCGCCGCGCTGCTGGTCGCCACTCGCCAACCGGATCTGCGAGCGGTGGTCAGTCTGGCCGCCTTCGCCCATCCGGCGACGATGATGCGGCGCTGGCTGGCGACCGTGCACATTCCTTACTGGCCGCTCGGCGCCTACATTCTGGCTTACGTCCAGCACGTGATCGGTTTCCGCTTCGACGTGATCGCACCGTGCAACACGATCGCCAGGGTCGCCTGTCCGGTGCTGCTCGTCCATGGCCTGGAAGACGACACCGTGCCAGTCGCCGAGGCGCGCGAGATCTACGCCGCGCGGGCCAGCGATGCGGTCGGATTGCTGCTGATTCCCGGCAGCCATGACGACTATGGCGATGCCGATCTGCAGGTAGCCGCTCTGTTACGCTTCCTGAAGCAGTCCTTCAAGGAGCCGGCGACCGGCTGACTCATCCTCGCCGGTTTTGGCTGAAAAAAAGGGCGGGATCGAAATCCCGCCCCAGGAGGGTTGCCATGATTGGCGTCAGGGCAGGAGGAAAGAGGCTTTCTCGCGGACCTTGATATCGGGATTGTCGAGGGCCGTGATTTCGAGATGGATCTGGTTGGCACCTGGCTTGCCGGCATCGGGAGGCACGCTGACGATGGTGTTGAAGGATTGCAGCGTGGCGGGCGGCACATCGACTTCGTCGGCGCCGGAAATTTTCAGGTCAGGCAGGCCGTCGACCGTCACCTTGTAACGATGCGGCTGTTCCTCGGTATTCATAATCTGCAACATGAAGACGTTTTCGATCCGGCCGTCGTCGGCCTCGCGGGCCAGTGTCGAGCGGTCGCGGATGATGTCCACCTTGAGCGGAATGCGGTGCGCCAGGAACCACACCGAAAGGCCGGTAATGAGCAACAGGATGGCCGTGTAGAGCAGGATGCGCGGGCGGACGATGTGGCCGAGGATTTCCTTCTTGCCGAGCTGCTGGGCAATCGCATTTTCTGTCGAGTAGCGAATCAGACCACGCGGCAGGCCGACCTTGTCCATGACCTGATCGCAGACATCGATGCAGGCGGCGCAGCCGATGCATTCGTATTGCAGGCCGTTGCGGATGTCGATGCCGGTCGGGCAGACGACGACGCATTGCCCGCAGTCTACACAGTCCCCGAGCCCGGCGGCCTTGGCGTCGACGCCTTTCTTGCGCGCGCCGCGGGTTTCGCCACGTGCCGGATCATAGGTGATGATCAGTGTGTCAGGGTCGAACATTACGCTCTGGAAGCGTGCGTAGGGGCACATGTACTTGCATACCTGCTCGCGCATGAAGCCGGCGAACAGGTAGGTGAAGCCGCCGTAGAAGAAGATCCAGAATATTTCCCAGGCGCCGAGATTGCCGGTCCGTACCGATTCCATCAGTTCCGTCACCGGCGTGAAGTAGGCGACCAGCGTGAACCCTGTCCACAACGAGAATATGGCCCAAAGCAGATGCTTGGTGCCCTTGATGCGCAACTTGCGGGCGTCGAGCGGCGCCTTGTCGAGTTTCATGCGGGCATTGCGATCGCCTTCGATCCAGTTTTCGATCCACATGAAAATCTGGGTATAAACCGTCTGCGGGCAGGCATAACCACAGAACAGGCGGCCGGCGACGGCGGTCACCAGAAACAGTGCATAGGCCGAAACGATCAGCAGCGCCGCCAGGTAGATGACATCCTGCGGCCAGAAAACCAGGCCGAAAATGTAGAACTTGCGTTCGACCAGGTGCAACAGGATCGCCTGGCGGTCGTTCCACACCAGCCACGGGCTGACGTAGAAGAGCAACTGGGTGAAGACGACGAGCGCGATCCGCCAGTTGTCAAAATAGCCGCGGACACCCTTGGCGTAAATCTTCTTGCGCTTCTCGTAGAACGAAACGGGGGCGGGTGAGCCGGGCTGGGCGTTGGGGACGGGCTGACTCATCAGGTTCCTGAATTATTTTGGAAAAGAGTTGGAAACCGGCGCGGCTGGCGACGAACCTGCCGAGTACACCAAGCAAGCCTGCGAGGCGAACCAAGGGGGAAGTGCGACTCGACTGCAATCCGTTGCCAACGACGATCCACAGGTCAAGGAGGAGAGTGACGTGGATGGGCGTGACCACCGGTTTCCGGAATTACTATTAGCGAGATGCGTGCCAGCTCCGATAAGATAAAAATATTCAATTTAATCAATGCCTTGTTTATTGCAGATTGAGGTAGTGTTGTCGGTTTTTGTTCGTTTATGTCATTATTGTCAAATTAATTTGGCAAAGATGACAAATTTGACATGACTTCGCATTTTCTCAGCGAGCTGATTTCCTTCCTCGATGGACTGCCCGAGCCGCGCATCGTGATGGACGCGGACTACCGCATCATCGCGGCAAACGCCGCCTACACGAGCGAATTCGGGTCTGGCCAGACGATTGCCGGGCGCTTCTGCTACGAGGTGTCGCATCACTTCGACGTCCCGTGCGATCAGGCAGGCGAATCGTGCCCGCTCAGGCAAAGTCTCGAGGCCGGCGCGCCGCAGCGCGTGCTGCATCTTCACCACACGCCGCGCGGCGAAGAGCATGTCGATGTCGAAACGACGCCGATTCGCGACGATCAGGGGCAGATCGTCTATTTTGTCGAAACCATGCGCGTCGTTCGCCAGGCCAGTAGCCGGGCAGCGGCGCAAGGGCTGGTGGGACGTTCGCCGGCTTTCGTTGCGATGCTGGAAAAGGTGCTGCGCGTCGCGCCCTCCGACGCCGCCGTATTGTTGCTCGGTGAAACGGGTACCGGCAAGGAACTGGTCGCCCATGCCATCCATGAAGCGAGCCCCCGCGTGGACGGGCCGTTCGTTGCGGTCGACTGCGCCGGAATGACCGAAACCTTGTTCGAAAGCGAACTCTTCGGCTATGAGAAGGGCGCCTTCACCGGCGCGACACATCGCAAGCAGGGGCTGGTCGAGGCAACGTTGTTCGAAAGCGAACTTTTCGGTTATGAAAAGGGTGCCTTCACGGGCGCCACTCACCGCAAGCAGGGGTTGGTCGAGGCGGCCAGCGGTGGCACGCTGTTCCTCGACGAAATAGGTGAGTTGCCGCTGTCGCTTCAGGTCAAGCTGTTACGCCTGCTCGAAACCGGAACCTATCGCCGGGTTGGCGGCCTTGACTGGCTGCCTGCCGATTTCCGGCTGATTACGGCGACTCACCGTGATCTGCAGGCGATGGTGCAGGCCGAAATCTTTCGCCGCGACCTATATTTCCGGATCAATACCTTTCCGGTCCGCATGCCGGCCCTGCACGAAAGGGCCGACGATATCCCGCTGCTGGCTGCGTCGCTGCTCGAACGGGTGGATCGAAAATTCGACCGCAAGTTCACCCAGTCCGCGCTCGAATGGCTCTCCGGACGTCGCTATAGCGGCAACATCCGTGAACTGCGCAACCTGATCGAACGAGCGACGCTGCTCGCCGATGGCGACAACATCGACCGCGCGCACCTGACGGAAATGGCGGAGGATGTGCCGCCGGCGATATCCGCTGCAGGTGACGCGTTTCTGGTGGGCGAGGTGGTCGCTCTTGACACCCTGGAAAGGCGCTACCTTGACTGGGCGAAAGCCCGCGCTGACGGCGATCTGTTGGCACTGGCCGGACAACTGGGGGTCAGCCAGCGCACCTTGTACCGGAAGTTGCAAGTGAAGCACTGATCGGATCGCCTCGGTGCCTTCACGCAGGCCTCAAGGTACGTCGATGTGATGGGCGCTCAGCCAGTCGCGGTCGATTTCCCAGCGGACCTGTTTGACGCCGGGCTGGGCCTGAACGATGGCGCCGGCTTCAGATTGGACTTCGGCCAGCAGCTTTTGCGCGGCAATGAAGTCCGGATTGTCGGGGTTTTTGGTGTTCAGATCGGGATAGAGCACCGCCAGCGCTTTGAACGCGGGTACGGCGAAGCTGCGCGGTGAGCTGACGTAGGCAGTGCCCTCCTTGAACTTCAAAACCCGGAACTTGTATGGGTAGTTTTTCAGCTTCTCGCTGCCCCCGGCCTCGATTGCGCTGGTCAATTGGCGCGAGGTGGCATCGGGCGCGCGGATGTACCAATCCAGGCCGACCAGAAAGATCAGGACGACGATGATCAAGTATTTCTTTTTCACTTACGGCTTTCGGAATGGGTTTCTGTTTGGAGACGACTTGTCCGGGTACGGTCAAGGCGATTTTACCTGTTCGGCAAAGCTGTCCGGCATCTGCAGCGCGACGACTTCGCTGAGTGCGGTGGCTATGCCCTCGGCGTAAACGGCGGCCTCGACCACGACCTTGCGGCCCTTGATCTGCTTCACCCGGCCGCGAATTTCCAGCAGCGGGCCGAGCGGCGTCGGCTTGAGATAGCTGACCTGCAGCGCGCCAGTGACAAAGCCCGGCCGCGAATTTCCAGCAGCGGGCCGAGCGGCGTCGGCTTGAGATAGCTGACCTGCAGCGCGCCAGTGACAAAGCGGAAGGCCGGCAGGCTGTCCATCGGCCGGTTCTCGGCGCGGTACATCGCGGCCGCCGCCGTACCGGTACAGTGGCAGTCGATCAGCGAAGCCAGTAGGCCGCCATAGACGAAGCCGGGAATCGCCGTGTGCTCGGGTCTCGGCTGAAAACGGGTAACGCTTTCGTCGCCCTCCCAATAAGTCTTGATCTGATGTCCTGCGGCATTGAGTCGGCCGCAACAGAAGCCGGTTATGTCCCAAAAAAGGTCTTTTGGTAAGCCATAGTGACAACATCAAATTTGACACACTGTGTTACCAAGTCATCAGGACAGCCGGCCACCAAATCCTGAAAATGCGCTCACACCAACTTTCGGGAGATTTCCATGCAAGCCTTTCGCTACGCCAAGCCTCAAGTCGCCATCCATTGGCTGGCCGCTGCGCTGATCGCCTTCCTGCTCGTTACTGGCACGCTGGTGCTGGCTGACTTGCCCAATAACGCTG
>Ga0209507_1000691_pt1 | contig 33155 bp, 24 predicted proteins | sample AD_UKC028_MetaG_FD_184414 | JGI IMG/M metagenome (GOLD analysis project Ga0209507, IMG submission 184414) | Active sludge microbial communities of municipal wastewater-treating anaerobic digesters from USA - AD_UKC028_MetaG (SPAdes) (version 2) | ecosystem: Engineered > Bioreactor > Anaerobic >...
CGAGGTGGTCTGGGTGCCCGGCGCCTTCGAGATCCCGCTGGCGGCCAAGCGCCTGCTGCTGAGCAAGCGCTACCACGCCGTGATCTGCCTGGCGGCCATCATCCGCGGCGAGACGCCGCACTTCGACTTCATCGCCGCCGAGGTGACCAAGGGCATCGCCCAGCTGAACCTCGAGTTCGCCCAGCCGGTGACCTACGGCGTCATCACCGCCGACAACACCGACCAGGCCATCGAGCGCGCCGGCAACAAGATGGGCAACAAGGGCTTCCAGGCCGCCCAGTCGGCCGTCGAGCTGCTCAACCTCTTCGCCGATGCCGCGATCTGATGTTCCGCATCAAGTTCAGCCGCGAGATCGCCTTAAAAATACTCTATGAGCTCGACGCCCTGAAATGCGACGCGGCCCAGGCCGGGCCGGTCATCGACGAGTACTTCCGCAGCTTCCGCGGCCCCAATCCCGACGAGGAGGCGTTCATCCGCCGCCTGGTGCAGACCGTGATCGACGGCCGGAAGGAGATCGATGCCGCCATCGCCGCCAACCTGATCGGCTGGAAGCTGAACCGCCTGGCACTGGTCGACCGCAACCTGCTGCGCATGGCCATCGCCGAGGCGCGCTTCAACTCCGAGAAGCCCATCATCATCGACGACGTCCTGCGCATCGCCAAGAAGTACTCCGAGGCCGACTCCTACAAGCTGATCAACGCCATCCTGGACAAGGTGATCCCGTGAAGGCGCTGCTGCTGTTCCTGCTGGCCTGGTCGCCGCTCAGCCAGGAGAGCCGCCTGGAGGTCTTCGTCACCTGCCGCGCCCCCATGCTCTTCAGCGACTTCGGCAACGACAACTTCCGCCAGGCGGTGCGCCCCGTCCCGGGCGGGCTGCGCGTCGACCTCAAGAGCCGCACCCTGCGCCTGCGCGGGTTGAACCACCGCTTTGCCGTCGACGCCGCCGTCCTGGCGGCCCAGCCCGGGGCGGTGCGCCAGGCCTTCGCCCAAGCCAGCCAGGGGGCGCTGTCGCTGGCCGACTACCTGCGCGGCATCTCGCTGTTCCTGCGCAACCGCGTGGCCTACGACGAGGCCGAGCTGCCCCAGGGCGCCGCCGAAGTGCTGGCCCAGGGCAAGGGGCACTGCATCGGCTACGCCAACGTCGCCCAGGCGCTGCTGGCCTGCGTGGGCGTCTCCAGCCGGCAGGTCAACGGCTTCTTCCTGCGCGAGGTGCGCGGCCGGATCGAGCCGGTGCCGCACCGCTGGCTGGAGGTCTTCCTGCCCGGGAACCGGCGCATCTTCTTCGACCCCCAGTACCAGGATTTCTCCTCCCGCTACCTGGTGGCCAACGCCGGCTTCCCCCCCGAGACCATCGAGCGCTTCGATGGCGTGGTGGTCGGCCGCAGCAAGAAAATCCTTGACGAATGAGGTAATGCCATGGAAGAACAGTTCGCCGTCCGCCAGGAGAAGCTCAAGAAGCTCGAGGCCCTGGGCGTCGTCCCCTATCCCTACCGCTACGAGGTCAGCCAGCGCTTCGCCGAGGTCATCGCCGCCCACCGCGAGCGGGACGCCGAGCAGCTGCAGCGGGACGCCGCGGCCGTGCGCGTCGCCGGCCGGGTGGTGGCCATCCGCAGCATGGGCAAGAGCGTCTTCATGCACCTGTTCGACGGCAGCGACCGGCTGCAAGTCTACGTGCGCAAGGACGGGGTGGGCGAGCGCGACTGGGCGGTCACCGGCCTGCTGGACATCGGCGACATCGTCGGCGCCGCCGGCACGGTGTTCAAGACGCGCACCGGCGAGCTGTCGGTGCTGGTCCAGGAGTTGGCCTTCCTGGCCAAGTCGTTCCACCCGCTGCCGGAGAAGTGGCACGGCCTGCAGGACAAGGAGCTGCGCTTCCGCCAGCGCTACCTGGACATGATCGTCAACCCCGAGGCCACCGAGGTCTTCCGCAAGCGCTCGCGCCTCATCCAGGCCGTGCGCCGCTTCTTCCACCAGCGCGGCTACGTCGAGGTGGAGACGCCGATGATGCACCCCATCCCCGGCGGCGCCTCGGCCCGGCCCTTCGTCACCCACCACAACGCCCTGGACATCGACCTCTACCTGCGCGTCGCCCCCGAGCTCTACCTGAAGCGGCTGCTGGTGGGCGGCATGGAGAAGGTATTCGAGATCAACCGCAACTTCCGCAACGAGGGGATCTCGCTGATGCACAACCCCGAGTTCACCATGATCGAGTTCTACGAGCTCTACCGCGACTTCAACGACTACATGGACCTCAGCGAGCAGCTGCTGCTGGACCTGGCCGGCGAGCTGCTGCCCGACGCCGTGCTGCGCTGGCAGGGGAAGGAGATCCTCCTGACGCCGCCCTTCCGCCGCGTCAAGTACATGGACGCCATCGCCGAAAAATCGGGGCTGGCGCCGGAAGAGCTGTGGGACGAGGCGGCCGTGCGCGGGCACATCGCGCAGGCGCTGCCGAACGAGCCCTTGCCGCCCACCTACGGCAAGATGCTCGACCTGCTGTTCAGCCACTACGTCGAGGACGGGCTGGACGAGCCGACCTTCGTCACCTATTTCCCCAAGGCCATTTCGCCCCTGTCCAAGGCCTCGCGCCTCGACGAACGCGAGACCGAGCGCTTCGAGCTCTACATCGCCGGCATGGAGATCGCCAACGGATTCTCGGAACTGAACGACCCGCTGGAGCAGCGCCGGCGCTTCGAGGCACAGGCGCGCGACCGCGAGCGCGGCGACGACGAGGCGCAGCTCATCGACAACGGCTTCCTGACGGCGCTGGAGCACGGCATGGCGCCGGCGGCGGGGGAGGGGATCGGCATCGACCGCCTGGTCATGCTGTTCACCGGCGCCGCCTCGATCAAGGACGTCATCCTCTTCCCGCTGCTGAGGCCCAAGGAATGAAGTTCGCCTGGTTCATCGCCCGGCGCTACCTGGCCAAGGGGCGAAAGAACTCGTTCATCTCCATCATCTCCGCCGTCTCCATCCTGGGCATCGCCATCGGCGTGGCGGCGCTGATCATCGCCCTGGCCCTGATCAGCGGCTTCCAGGACGACATCCGCGACCGCATCCTCAGCTCCTCGGCACACCTGATGGTCAGCGACCGCTTCCAGGAGGGCTTCGCCGGCTTCCGCGAGCGGGAGAGCGAGATCGCCCGCGCCTTCCCCGAGATCAAGACGGTGACCCCGGTGGTGCATGGCACGGTGCTGGTCAAGGGGCGCGGCCGCGACGTGGCCGGCGCCGTCCTGCGCGGCCTCGACCTGGAGCGGCCCGGCAGGGAGAAGTGGCTGGAGGACCTCGACCTGGGACGCCTGCCGCAGGGCGACAATGAGCTGCTGCTCGGACGCGAGATGGCCGTGCGCCTGGGGCTGTTCTCCGGCGACTCCTGCCTGGTGGTCACGCCGCAGGCGGCCCTCTCGCCCATGGGCATCATGCCGCGCTTCCGCCGCTTCCGCGTCGCCGGCATCTTCCGCTCCGGGCTGTACGAGTTCGACAACGGCACGGTGATCACCGGCCTGGGGGCGGCGCAGAAGCTGTTCGCCCTGAAGGACCGCGTCCACTACCTGCAGGTCAACCTGCGCGACATCTTCGCCGCCGACCGGGTCGCCGAGGCCATGCGCCGCCGCCTGGGGGCGCGCTACTCGGTGATCACCTGGAAGGAGCTGAACCAGTCGCTGTACTCGGCGCTGCGCCTGGAGAAGACGGTGCTGTTCTTCACCCTGACGCTGATCATCGTCGTGGCCTCGCTGAACATCGTCGCCGGCCTGATCCTGATGGTCATGCAGAAGATCAAGGACATCGGCATCCTGCTCTCCTTCGGCGTCAGCGCCGCCCAGGTCCGCCGCATCTTCTTCCTGCAGGGCGCCGTCATCGGCATCCTGGGCACGGCGCTGGGCGCGGCGCTGGGACTGGGCTTCTGCCACCTGGCCAACCGCTTCGAACTGATCAAGGTCCCCGCCGAGATCTACCAGGTCGGCTTCGTCCCCTTCCGCGTCAACGGCGTCGACCTGGCCGCCGTCGTGTTCGCCTCGCTGCTGATCAGCTTCGGCGCCACCCTGATCCCGTCGCGCAAGGCGGCGGCGGTTTCGGTCGTCGACGCCGTCAAGTACGAATAGGGCTGGCAGGACTCGGCGCACGGCATACGGCGGACGGTCAGACAACTGTCTTACAGTCCGTCGAGGTTCCACGTACCACGTACCATGTACCACGTTTAAAGCCAGAAAAGTGCCTTAACATGGAACTTGGAACATGGAACGTGGAACCTTGAAGGACCGTCGTACTGTAAGACGCTGACTAGATCTGAAGCCGTGTTATTCGTCACTCAGATATCATATCCCTATCACAGGTGCTCGCCGCAAAAATCGGCAAAAAAAAGCCCGGGGGCTTGATTTTGTTTGATTTTATATTATTTTTGATTATAATTCGCTCGACAATGCGATGAATGGAGGAACGGCATGATGCGAAGAATGGCAGTGATCGGCGCATGGCTCCTTCTCGCGACCGCGGCAGGGCTCGCCCAGACTCCTCCGGCACCCGACTGGAAGGCTCTCGAGGATAACTGGAACGCCTATTACGCTGAACCCAACGAGGAAGTCGCCCAGAAGCTCATCGCCTTGCTTCCCGACGGCGCCAAGGTCATGGACATCAAGGACGGCTTTACGGTCCTCAACTCCATCAACGACCACCTGGGCGTGCTGGAGGGGGAGATCTACTCGGGAAATCCCGCTGCCGTCAAGCTGGGCTTCCGCCTTTTCACCATCGCCTACGGCGGGTTCGAAGTGAACCTGAACAAGATCATGGGCAACCTGATCGCCTTCAACCCCCGGATATTCCTGGAGGAACTCGGCGCCAACCGCGACCTGTTCCCCAATCTGGAGACCCTGTTGGGCAGCTTCCTGCGCGATACCGCCAGCGACGCGGTTGCCCGCGATTTGGAAAAGAAGCTGCGCATCAAGTCGCTCGAGTCGGTCGAGGAGAAGAGCCTGAAGGCGCTGCGCAGCGAGTGCATCAAGATCCTCAAGAAGCTATAAGAACCGGCAGAAGACCTGGGGTGCCATAAGGTTCGACGTTCGAGGTTCGACGTCCGACGTAACGAAGGCCAATTCGCTTGGGTGCATAAGATTTCTAATCAGGTGCTGATCGTTATAACGGGGCTTTTTCGAATCACGAACTACAAATCACGAATTACGATAGTGCGGTTTGTGCTGTTCACAACACAAACACGAACGCTATCACTTTAAGCTCTGAAAGGTGAATGAATCTGATTCGGGACTGGCCAGCCACTGCTCCAGGGTGCGGGCTTGGCGATCTTTCATAGACATGATCGGCTCCCGGACCGGCCAGGAGATGCCCAGCGCCGGGTCGCTCCATAGTATGCCCGCCTCGGCCTCGGGATTGTAGATGGCGGTACACTTGTACTGAACCTCGGCCCAGTCGGAAAGGGCGCAGAAGCCGCGGGCGAATCCGGCCGGGGCGAACACCTGCAGCTTGTTCCCGGCCGAGGCTTCGATGCCGAACCAGCGCCCCAGCGTCGGCGATCCCTTGCGGATGTCGACGGCGACCAGGAAGGCGCTGCCCAGGGTCACGCGCATCAGCTTCGCCATGGGTGGCTGCCACTGGAAGTGGAGGCCGCGCAGCACCCCTTTCTGCGATCGCGAGTGGTTGTCCTGGAGGAAGCTGTCGGGCAGCCCCAGGTCGCGGAACTGGTCGGCGCGGAACGCCTCCAGAAAGAAGCCGCGTTCGTCCTCGCTCACCCCGGGCTGCAGGACGACCACACCGTTCAGATGGCCGGAAACGACGCGCATTTGCATCGAAGAACACCTCGGCTTTACAAGCATCCCCAGTGTAGCGGAATCGCCGACAAAGTCAAGACGGGGTTAAAACGAACTTCGCGTGATCGGAATAGTGGGAGGAACCGAATAAAACAAGCTTGCCGAACTCTTTGCGCTTGTGTTCATGTTTGTGTTAGGGACGGCAATAACCACAAAATCGTGATTCGTGATTCGAAAAACCCCGGTAGCGATCCTGACCTGCAGCAATGACGATCAGCACCTAACTAGAAATCTTTAGCACACAAGCGATTTGGCCTTCGTTACGTCGGACGTCGAACCTCGGACGTCGAACCTTGAAGCACTTCTCTAGGACATCATTTTCTAGATCTGTTTCTCGTACATGATGTACGTCTTGGTCACCCGGGCGTTGATGTGCCGCAGCACCCGGTTCATCGGCTCGTTGCTCTCCAGGATCCACGACATTTCCGCCCTGTAGATGCCGTGGCGGTAGGCGTTCTCGGCGGTCAGGCGGTAGAATGCCAGGTCAATCCCCATCTGCCGCCATTCCCTGCGCACGCCCATGAGCGTGACGCGGATGGCGTCGATGCGCTTCAGGTTGCGCAGCAGCCGCAGCCAGCCCAGGGGGAACAGCCGGCCGCGTAGCGGTCGCAGCGCCTGGTTGATGTCGGGGAGCGAGAGGGAGAATCCGACCGGCACGCCGTCCTTCTCGGCGAAAATGATCAGGTCGGGGCGGATCACCGGGCGCATCTTCCTCAGGTCCTCCAGCCCCTCCTCGAGTCGGGTGGGCACGAAGCCCCAATTGTCGGACCAGGCGTGGTTGAACAGGCCGATGACGATGCCCATGTCGCGTGCGGCATGGGCCAGGTCGAAGTAGCGGAAGACGATCCCCTGGCGGCGCAGGCGCTCCTCCAGGCGCTCGAGGGCGCGCGGGAAGCGGATGGTCTCCCGCGACACCTCGTAGGCGAAGAAGCGCATCGCCGGGCGCAGGCCAAGGCCTTCGAGCAGCCCCTGGTAATAAGGGGGATTGTAGGCCATCAGCACGGCCGGCGGCCGGTCGAAGCCGTCGATCAGCAGGCCGGCGACGCCGTTCAGCGAGAAACTGGCCGGGCCGCGCATGGCATCGCAGCCCTTCTCCTGCAGCCAGGACTCGGCGGCCGCCAGCAGCTGCCTCGCCGCCTCGGAATCGTCGGCGCACTCGAACATGCCGAAGAAGCCGCAGCGGTCATGGTGGTGGCGCTGGTGGTCGAGGTTGAGGACGGCGGCGACGCGGCCCACGGTCTCGCCGCCGCGGCGGCACAGGAACAGCTCCACGCGGTTGTTGCGCAGGAACTGGTTGTGGCGCGGCGAGAGGAATTTCTTCTCGTCGCCGATGAGGGGCGGCACCCAGTTGGGGAAATGACGGTACAGGCGATAGGGGAACATCACGAACTCGCGGCGCAGGCGCGCGCCGCTCACGCGCACGATCTCGGCTGGGGGCATGGCATCTCCCTTTTCCGGGCATTTTAGCCGACCGGCCGGGAAATTTCAATAAAACCAGTGCCAGTGACATTGACCGTGTCAGCAAGAGGGAACTCGGCAAACGGCTGACGGCGTACGGCATACGGCAACAGCATCTACGGCCAATCGTGACGCGTAACGCGTAACGCGTAACGAGAAACAGCATTCAGCAGCCCTACGTTATACGTTATGCGTTATGCGTGATGAGTGATGAGAAGCCGCATAGAGATGGATATTCCTTCCTCATCTGAAACAGAGATCAGCACCTGCTTAGAATTCGTAAAAAGCATCCAAGCGAATAGGCTTTATCTTCAACGTCGGACGTCGAACCTCGAACGTCGAACCTTAAAGCACAATTAGTTTTTTTTAGAATTTACTGAGAGGATAGGAAGATCTTAAATGACCCCTGATGGAATCGAACCATCAACCTATTGATTAAGAGTCAATTGCTCTGCCAATTGAGCTAAGGGGCCATTCCGAGAAAAAAATACCACATATTTTCCGCCTTGTCAACATCCGGCGGCGACATTATAATGGCAGGGTCATGACCGGGAAGAAAACGCCAGTCAACCCCGCCGACGAGGCCGCCCCGGGCGTGTTCGCCGGATTTGCCGCCGACGGCCGGGCGACGTCGATCGAACACTACGGAGCCGGGCACATCCACGAGACCTTTCGGGTGCGCGTGCGCGATAGGGGGCATTCCGGCTACATCCTGCAGCGGGTCAACGGCCGCATCTTCGCCGACATCCCCGGCATGATGGACAACATCGTCCGGGTCACCGAACACATGCGCCGACGGCTCGACGGGGTGCCCGGCAGCGATCCCGCGCGCGAGGTGCTGACCGTGGTGCCCGCCCGCGACGGCGCGTCCTTTTTGCATGACGGGAGCGGGGAATACTGGCGCTGCTTCGTGTTCATCGACCACCGCGAGCTGGGTGCGCGGCCCGGCACTCCGGCCCAGGCTTGCGAGGCGGGGCGCCTCTACGGGCGTTTCCTGGCCCTGCTGGCCGACCTGCCGGCGCCGCCGCTCCGCGTGACCATCCCGCGCTTCCACGATCTCGCCCGCCGGCTGGACGACTTCCGCGAAGCACTGGACATGAACCGTGCGGGCCGGAGGGACGCGGCCGCCGCCGAGGTCGACTTCGCGGCCGGGCACGGCGAGCCCTTGCTCGCGACCCTGGAAGACGCGCGCCGCCGGGGGCTGCCGCTGCGCGTGACCCACAACGACACCAAGTTCAACAACGTGCTGATCGACTCCGGCGGCCGCGGGCTCTGCGTCATCGACCTGGACACCGTCATGCCCGGCCACGTGCTCTACGACTTCGGCGACGCCATCCGCTCGGCCGCCAACGCCGGCCGCGAGGACGAGGAGGACCTGGGGCGGGTCCGGCTGAACCTGGAGGTATTCCGCGATTTTGCCGCCGGCTACCTGGGCGAGCTGCGCGGGGTGCTGACCGCCGGCGAAGCCGGGCTGCTGGCCTTCGCCGCGCGGCTGATGACGTTCATGATCGGGCTGCGCTTCCTGAGCGACCACCTCGACGGTGACCGCTATTTCCGCTGCGGCCGTCCGGGGCACAACCTGCAGCGCGCGCGGGTTCAGTTCCGCCTGCTGGAGGAGATGGAGCGCCACGCTCCCGAGATGGAGCGGATCCTGGCCGGGCTGGCCGCTACTTCCTGACGAAGGCCGGCTGGCAGAAGGCCAGTTCTCCCGCCGAGGAGACGACCTTGGCGCGCACGTAGGCCTCGTCACCGCGGAAGGCGTACGCCGGGGTCAGGCTGAAATCCTCCTTGAGCACGGCACCGTTCCGGCCGATGAAGCGCGTGGTGTAGGTCGTGTCGCCCAGGGGCTTGATCGCCAGCCGGTATTCCTTGTCCGAGATTTGCACGTCCGCCAGTTCCACGCCGGTCGAGGCGTAGAAGTCGCCCTGCTGCAGCGCGGCGCAGACGGCGTCGGCGGTGAGCTCCGTCACGCGCACCATGACCCAGCCCTTGCCGGGATACGCCAGGCCGAGGGTGAAATCGCCGAGGTAGTCGTGGGTGTCGTCGCTGGCCACGCCGTAGAGGACCATGCCCCGCGACAGCAGGGAGTCCCAGAGCTCCTCGGTGCCGGGCCGGCCGCCGGCGGCGAAGTTGTTGGAGTCACGGTTGACGTTCAGCAGCTCGAAGAGGCGCACCCCGCGCAGGGCCAGCAGGTCGTCGGCGGTGATCGACCAGCGCCAGTGCGGGTGATTGACCTGGGGAAGGGCGCCGGCGGCGAGGGCGGCGTCCACCGAGTTCTGCAGCGTTTCGGCGGCCGTCCGCCCGAGGGCGGCCGTCGGCACGGCGCGCTTGGGGTTCAGGGCGTTGACGTGGAGGCGCAGCCTGTCCTGGGCGCGGGTGATCTCCAGGCCGGGGATGAGGATGAAGTCGTCGTTCCGGTCCGAGTCGAGGTAGGTGACGTCGGTGACGACATCGTGGTCGCTGATGACCAGAAACTGGTATTCGTGGTCGAGGTACCAGCGCATCACCCGCCGCGGCGTTTCGTTGCCGTCGGAATTCCGGGTGTGGGCATGGGTGTTGCCCTTGACCCAGCGGTATCCATCGGCGCCGGCGGGCGCAGCGAGCAGCAGGACGAACAAGGCGATCGGCACGAGCTTCATGGTTCACCTCCGGCGGCGCGTGGCGTCAGTCCTCATTGTAGGGCAACGCCGGCAGCGAGTCAAAGGTCAGGAAAATCGCAACGGGGTTGCCAAGCGCCGCCGCCATCTGCTACGATTCCACCCGGGGGGTCCCTATGGCCGGAACCGTCATCGTAAAAAAGACATTTCCCGGCGGGCAAAGCTTCGCCGTGGTGGTCAACGACATCCTCAGCGAACCGGTGCAGTGCATCGTCAATGCCGCCAACGGCATGCTGGCCCACGGCGGCGGCGTGGCCGCGGCCATCGCCGAGGCCGCCGGCAGCGTGCTGCTGGCCGACTGCCGGGAGATCATCGCCCAGCGCGGCCGCATCCCCTCGGGGCGGGCGGTAGTCAGCAAAGCCGGCGACCTGCCCTTCCGCGGCGTCATCCACGCCGTGGGCCCGAAGATGGGCGAGGGCGACGAGGAGCGCAAGCTGGTGTCGGCGCTGCGCGAGGCTTTCGAGCTTGCCGAGGAACGGCGCTGGAAGTCGCTCTCCTTCCCCGCGGTCAGCTCCGGCGTCTTCCTGGTGCCGGCCGAGGTCTGCGCCCGCGCCTACCTGAGGGCGGTGAAGGAATTCCTTGCCGCCCATCCCATGTCGCAGCTGCGCGAGATCCGCCTGTGCCTGTTCATGGGGCCGCTGCTGGACACGGTCAAGAAGGAGTGGGCGCGCGCGATCGGCGATTGACAAGGCGGGCCGCCGGCATTATACTGCGGCCGCCATGCCATTTCACGACGAGGTGATCAGGGCCAATTGAACACGAACGCGGCCGCCAACCGAGCCTTCCGGAACCAGGGCCGCGACGTCGCTGCCGCCCGCTGCGGCCGCCCCCGGCCGCGTCCCAGGAGAGTGCCATGACCTTCACCGTCCCGGAAGCGTTCGAGCCCGCCCCCACGGCCACCGTCATCCACGCCTACAACAGCGAGGGCATCTCGCTGCCGGCGCTCAGCGACGAGGACATCTGGACGGTGATCAAGGCCTCGGGTGCCAACCTGATCGGCAAGCCCAACATGCAGCCGCGCGTGCAGGTGATGGACCGCTACAGCCCCGAGCGCGACATCGAGATCAGCCAGATCGAGATGTCGCTGGCCATCGAGGAGTCGCACGCCAGCTATTTCTGGGAGCGGCAGGTGGCGGGCCGGAAGTCGTTCGAGATGGCCAGCATGGAGGTCAACACCTGCGGCGACTCGCTGAGCCCCAGGGTGCTGGCCACGTTCCTCGATCTCTGCGACTACCCCGAGCTGGTCTCCTTCATCTACTTCGCGCCCACGCCGCTGCTCAAGGACCTGAAGATCACCGACCGCGATTCCATGCGCCGCCAGTGCTTCAAGGTGCCGAACGACTGCTATTCGCGCTACGTCGTCGACATCCAGGCGCCCATCGAGCTTCCCGAGGGGCGGATGTTCATCGCCCACCTGCACCGCCGCGACCTGTCGCGCATCGTGCACAACCTGCGCCAGGAGGTCATCGAGCGCTACTCCCGCCATGCGCTGAAGCTGGCGCGCAGCGACCGCAAGATCAAGCTGATGGTTAACTCGCAGCAGGAGGAGTACCTGGCCTGCGCCTTTTACGATTGCGACCAGAAGTTCGTCCACTCGCTCTGCAACCCGCGCGTGCGCGAAGACGAGGCCCTGTACCTGCTCGAGGACTGCTTCGACGACGTGCTGCTCTCCACCGACACCCCGTTCGTCTTCGACCACGACTTCGACCCCCCTGGATACACCGGCGTCTTCCTCACCGGCGGCACCGGCTACATCGCCCTGCACGTCACGCCCAATCCCATCGGCCAGAACAAGAACTTTGTCGAGTTTTGCGCCTACATCCATCCCAGCATGTGGGTCTTCGAGCGCGAATCGCTGGTGCACGTCATGTGGCCCATCCTGAAGCTCTTCCAGCCGGACCAGGCCGAGATCCATTACCGCGTCGCGTCGCGCAACATCACCGGCAGCCGCAACCTGCACCACAAGTTCATCCGCAAGCGCCTGATCGGCCTGGGGTATTCCTATGAGGACTTCGTCTCCTTCTACGACGACTACTTTGGCCGCACGTTCTTCCACCTGAACATCGAGAAGAAATAGAGTGGCAAAGGGGTAAAGGGGTAGAGCGGCAAAGGGGTAGAGAGGTAGAGGGGTAAAGGGGTAAAGCAAGAAATATCCTTTGCAGTTACTATCCCGGATCACCCATTGCTGTCCAAAATAAATCGCTTTTTTGACAGGCAGCAAGCTCTGTCAATGGTTTTGGGGCTAGAAAACCTGGGTTTAAAGAATAGGTTCCCTCTTGGGTTCGTTAATTTTTTTTCGACATAAGGAGCGCTCGCGCATCGGGCAAGCTTGCCCTGAGTGAACGTGGGGCGGAGACTTGGGACCCGCTGGGGCAAGGGCGAGTGGTTCCCGAAGGGAAATGCGGCGGGTTCCCCGATGTTCATATTCGAACCCGCCGCATAACGAAGCCCGCGCCCCTCGGCGGGTAAGGCGGAGTCCCCGAGTGAACGAAGGGCAACTTGCCCGATCTAGCCCTAGCTTGTTCGCGGGCTCTCATGCCTGTCACAGGCTTTTTTAAAGTTATCTTGGACAGATCTGCGGATCACCAATCACGGATATCCAGAGTAAGCCGTTTGCCCTTACTCATCACGCGTTATGATGGTTTGTTGTTATGCTGTTGCCGTATGCCGTCCGCCGTCCGCCGTGTGCCGAGTTTCATTGACGCGGTCAGGATTTCCCCGATTGCCTGACCCGGCGCCGCGCGCTATCCTGTGGGGCAAGGAGAAGAGGGGCGGGTCGCCCCGGACCATCATGCGCTTGCGTTTCGATGCCTGGACGATACCGGTATCCCTGGCCGGCCTGGGGCTGTGGGCGATCCTCGGCGCCTGGTACGTGGCCATCGCCCCGCCGGGAGCCTCCGGCGCCGACAACATCGGCATCGTCCTCTCCACCTTCGGCGCCTGCCTCTTCATCGCCGATCGCCTGGCCGGGCGCTGGCTCAGGCACGATCGCTGGCTGCTCTTCCTCAAACTGCGGACATGGGGCCTCCTCTTCATCGCCTGGGGGCTGGTGGAGTGGCTGCGGGCATTCCAGAGCCGCTTCTGGGTCCTCTTCGCCTGCCATTGGGGGGCGACGGTTCTGACCCTGGCTGTCTTCGCCTGGGTGGGACGGAAACGGCATGCGGGCTATTCCTGGAAAGAGCCGCTGGAGGAAACGGGCCCTATTTCCCTGCGCTAAAAATAAAAACCTTCCCCGCCAGGAAATCGCTGACCCATACGCTGTCGCCCCCCCCGGCGCGCACCCGGCAGAGGTCGTAGACGCAGTCGCCGAACTGGCCGCGGAGAAAGAAGGAGCTGTTGCTGCCCGCGAATCCCGGCTGCCCGTACGGGTAGCGGCGGCGCAGGCGCAGTTCGAATTTCCCCGTCGCCGGGTCGAAGGTGCCGACCGCGAGCTCGACGGCGGAGTGGCTGGCGATCCACAGGAGCCCGCGGCAGAATGCCAGCTGGTCGGGAGCTCCGGGAAAGGGGATGGGGAGCGATCGCGACGCCCCGCCGGAGCCGTCCGCCGGGAGCGAGAACAGGGTGTTGTCGCCGTGGCAGATCGCGTAGAGGGTCTCCCCGGCCAGAGCGACCTTCAGCGGCTGGCGGCCGCAGGAAACGTCACGCCGGGAAAAGTCGTCCAGGCGGACCACGGAGACCGTGTGGCTGTCGAAGTTGGCGACATAGGCGTGCCCGCTTCCCACGGCCAGGTCGGCCGGGGTCGTTCCCACCTCGAGGCGGTGCAGGACCTTTCCCGCCCGGGCGTCGATCACCTGCAGGATGCCGTTGTCCCCGTCCTGCTCGCCGCAGCGGGCGGCGAGCAGCCAGTCGCGCCCGGCGTCATAGGCCAGCAGGCGCTGCGTCGTCTCGCGGCTGACCGTGTCCTCCAGTTCCACGCGCATGTCGCCCTGGTTGGGGGCGCGCACCTCGTCGTCCAGGCGGACGTAGAACTGCTTTTCGTCGCCCCAGTTGTTCTGCAGGGCGAAGAGCGCGCCGCCGGGGGAGAGGGCCATGGCCTGGGCCAGCCGCGGGATGCGGCGGTCGTAGAAGGAAAGGTCGCCGCCGTCGATGCCCAGGATGCCGTTGCGCGCGGCCCAGATGTAGACCACCGGCCAGTAGGACTGGTGCGGCCCGTAGGCCAGGTAGACGTTCCCGGCCGGGGTGGGCAGCGCCCGGTGGGGGTAGAGGACCGGCAGGTCGAGCACGGCAAAGCGGCCGTCGGGCTCGATGCGCGCCAGCTGGTCCTCGCTGCTGAAGGCCAGGAAGGAGTCGCTGCCGGGCCGGCGCAGGAGCTCCTGCGGCGCCCAGCCGCTGCGGATCTTCCCCACTGTGCCGGAAGCGGGGTCAAAGACGGTGATCGCCGCCCCGAAGGCGCCGTTGACCGCGGTGGCGCCCAGCGGGACGTAGAGCCGGCCGTCGCCGGGGTTGAACTCCATGTTGAACATGTGCGGCAGGACCGGCACCTGCGGGAAGCGCCGGCGCAGCTTGCGCGCGTCGAGGTCGACCTGGTCGATCTCGCCGTAGGCCCAGCTGGCCACGTACAGCAGCCCCCTGGCGGCATCCAGGGCGGTGGCGTCGTTGCCGTAGGCGGGCAGCATGACCTCGCTCACGGGCGTCCCGGCCGGGCCCCGCTCCTTGAAGCCCACCACGTGCAGGACGGGGTGGTTGTCGTAGGGGATATACAACTCGTCCCGTTCCTCGCTGTAGCGGACGCCGACCGCCTCGGTGAGGCCGGGCAGGGGGATGATGCGGTCGCGGCCGGCAGCGGCCGAGACCTTGGCCGCCTGGATGACCTTGCGGCCGGCCGTTTCCACCACCAGGACCATGGCCTTTTCGCGGCGGGAGTAGCCGGCGTAGTGCCAGCGCCCTCCCGCTTCCAGGCCGAGGGGCCGGATCTCCCGGCGCTGGAGCGTGTCCGCGTCGTAGACGTGCAGGGTGGAACTGTAGCCGTCCACGGCCAGCAGCCGGCGGGCGGCGGCGTCGCAGACCACCTTGCGCAGAGGCGGCGGCGGGGTCTGGTTGAGGTTCCGCGCCCGATCCTCCTCTTCAGCGAAAGGCAGGTACGAGACGGCGCCGCGCCTCAGGTCGATCCGGGCGATGCGCCGGTTTTCGCGGCCGGCCAGGTAGGCGGCGCCGCTGCGCTCGTCCACGGTCACCATCTCGAACTGGCCAGCGGTGGCGAACGAACGGGATGTGCCGCGGTCGGGGAAGACCACCTCCAGGGTTCGGTCGCCGATGACGTAGACGTTGCCGCTGCGCGGGTCGATCGCCAGCGCCTCCGCTTTCAGGTGCTGGGGCACGCGACTGGCGACGGCGATGTTGCGCGGCGCGCGCGTGCGGCAGTCGATCAGCGTCACCGACGAGCTGAGGGTGTTGGCCACCACCAGGCGGTTGCGCGCCGGGTCCAGGCGCACCAGCAGCGGGCCGGCGGCATTGACCTGCAGCCCCAGCGGGGCCAGGAGATCGACGGTCAGGGGATCAGCGCCGGGAAGCGGCGTCAGGGCGGGGAGAAGAACGGTCAGCAGAACGGCGAACAGGCGCATGGACCCTCCTCGGCCCCGCGTTCCGGGGCGCGCGGCCATGGTAAACCCCGCTTCGGCAAGGTGTCAAGGAGACCGGCTTGCCTGCCGTCGGCCTTTGGTCTATGATGGCCGGATCAAGCGCATGGCAAGCAACAAGAAGATCCGTCTCGACCAGGCGCTGTTGGCGCGGGGCCTGGCGCCCGACCTGAAGGAGGCCCGGGCCCTGGTCATGGCCGGCGAGGTCCTGGTCAACGGCCAGAGGGCCGACAAGCCCGACCGCCTGGTCTTGGGCAACGACGGCATCACCCTGCGCGAGCGCTGCCCCTACGTATCGCGCGGGGCGCTCAAGATCGAGAAGGCGGTCCGCGAGCTGGGCATCGCGCCGGCAGGGCTGAACGTGCTGGACATCGGCATCTCCACCGGCGGCTTCAGCGATTTTTTCCTCCAGCACGGCGCCGCCCGGGTGCTGGGCGTCGACGTCACCGTCTCCCAGGTCGATGCCCGCCTGCGCGCCGACCCGCGCCTGGCCCTGCTGCGCAAGAACGCCCGTTTCCTGCGCCCCGAGGACATCCCCTTCGCCCCCGACCTGGTGCTCATGGACCTCTCGTTCATCTCCATCGCCGCCGTGCTGCCGGCGCTGGCGGCGTTCCCGCAGGCGCGGATCCTGGCCCTGGTCAAGCCGCAGTTCGAGGCCCCGCGCGGCGGCGTGGGCCGCGGTGGCGTGGTCCGCGACGCCGAGGCGCGCCGCCGCATCCTGCTGGGGCTCAAGCGCCGCATCGAGGAGCTGGATTACGGCGTCTGCGGCGGGTGCCGCGCCGGCGTCCGCGGCCGCCGCGGCAACCAGGAATATTTCTTCCTGCTGCTGCGGGGGAAAAAAAATTCTCTTGATGATACAATGATCGCCGATGCCTGCGAAGTATAAGCGTGCCGTGATCGTGGCCAAGCCCCACCAGGACGTGGTCCATTACCTGCGCCAGGCCATCGCCATCCTGGAGGGGAAGGGCGTGGAACACATCCTGGAAAAGACCGCCGCCGAGCTGCTGGGCGCGAGCGAATGCTGCCGCCGCGACGAGCTGCCGCCGGGGGCCGACCTGGTCGTCGTCCTGGGCGGCGACGGCACCTTCCTCTCCATCGCCCGCCGGGCGGTCGAGGCCCAGGTGCCGGTGGCCGGCTTCAACCTGGGCACGCTGGGCTTCCTGACGGCGATGAAAAAGGAGGCGCTGGCCGATGGGCTGGGGCGGATCCTGGACGGCCGGGCCGCCGTTTCCCGGCGCAAGCTGCTGCAGGTTGATTTCCGCCAGGAGACCTACACGGCCCTCAACGACGTGGTGGTCAACAAGGGAACGATCGCCCGCATCGTCAAGCTGCTGCTGGCCGTCGACGGCGACACCATGGCCGAGATGAAGGGCGACGGCGTCATCCTGGCCACGCCGACCGGCTCCACCGCCTACTCGCTGGCGGCGGGCGGGCCGATCGTGAGCCCCGCCGTCAACGGCATCGTCATCACCCCTATCTGCCCGCACTCGCTGACTTTCCGCCCCCTCGTTGTCCCCGATGACGCCGAGGTGTCCGTGCGGCTGCTCACGCCGCAGATGGACACCATCGTCACCATCGACGGCCAAACGGCCCTGCCGTTCCAGTACGAGGAGACCCTGCGCGTGCGCATTCATCCCCGGCCGCTGCTCATGCTGGTCGCGCCGGGCACGAACTATTACCACCTGCTCTACGAAAAACTCAACTGGGGGCTCTAGCTCGAAGACAAGGCTTCACGTACCATATGCCTGGAAAAAACCTCCCAGTCCGTCGAGGTTCCACGTACCATGTACCAAGTACCACGTTGAAAGCCAGAAATACAAAAGTGCTTTAACTTGGAACGTGGTACATGGCACGTGGTACATTGAAGGACCGACGTGCTGAAAGCCACCGAACAGTTTCGAGTCTTTGTGTTCTTTTCGTGGAATTTCGAAGGACCGTCGTGACTGGCAGCCGCTGGCTGGTTCCGAATCGCTGTTACTCGTCACGCGTCACGATTGCTCATTATGTTGCTGCTGCCGTACACCGTGAACCATGGACCAAGTTCCGGATCATGCTGTTGCTAACACAAACACTAACACTAACACTAACACTAAGTATTCTGGTTCGCTCTGGGAAGATTGCGGGCGATGATCTCCAGCAGCTCGTCGGTCTGGAACGGCTTGGCCAGGAAGTCGTTGAAATGGTAGCGGCCGGGGTGGCTGGACACCTCGCTGACGCTGTAGCCGCTGACGGCGACGGCCAGGGCGCGGGGATCGATGGCGCGGATCCGCTCCAGGGTCTTGATGCCGCCGATGTCGCCGGGGCCGGTCAGGTCGAGGAAGACCAGGTCATAGGGGAGGCCTGCCCGCCGGGCGGAGTCGAACCTGGCCAGCGCCTCGCGGCTGTCGGCGGCCAGGTCGACCTGGTAGGGGGTGGCGCGCAGCATGTCGGCGAAGACCTCGCGTACGACCTCCTCGTCGTCCATGAACAGGAGGCGCGCCTGGCGGGCAGCGGTCTCGCGCGGCGGCGGAGGCGCGCCGATGGGCTGGCGCGAAACGGGGAAATACACCGTGAAAGCCGCCCCCTGCCCCTTCTGCGAACGCACCTGGATGGCGCCGCCGTGCTTGGTGACAATGGAATAGGCGATGGCCAGGCCGAGGCCGGTGCCGGTCTTCTTGGTGGTGAAGTAGGGGATGAAGATCCGTTGCCGGTCGCCCTCGGGAATACCCGGGCCGTGGTCGCGCACCGTCAGCGCCAGGTAGTCGCCGGGAGCCAGGATGCCGGCTTTCTCCTGGCGGTGCCGGGCGACGGTGATGTCGATCTCGCCGCCGGCGGGCATGGCCTCGCGGGCGTTGAGCAGCAGGTTGTTGATCACCTGCATGGCCTGGGTGACATCCACCTCGCAGGGGGGCAGCGGGCCGTCGGCCTGGAGGCGGGCGCGGACGTTGCCGCCGCTGGCGACCAGGTCGATGGCGTCGCGCACGAGCTCGAGCAGGTCGACCGACTTCTTGACCGGATAGCCGCCCTTGGAGAATGTGAGCAGCTGGCGGGTCAGGCCGCTGGCCTTCAGCGCCGAGCGCTCGGCCTTCTCCAGGATCTCGTCCACCGCGCCGCCGGCGGCCAGTTTGCGGGCCACCGAGATGTTGCCCAGGATGCCGGTCAGCATGTTGTTGAAATCGTGGGCGATGCCGCCGGCCAGGACGCCGACCGACTCGATGTTCTTGGACTTGATGATCTCCTCTTCCATGCGCTTGCGTTCGGTGATGTCCAGGAAGATGCCGAGGATCCCCTGCACCCGGTCGTCAAAGACGATGGGCGAGGCGATGATGTGCACGTCGAGCAGGGTGCCGTCGCGGTGGCGCCGCCGGCCCTCGGCCGCGGCCCGCTCGCCGCGCCGCGCCTCCTGGCGCAGGGAGGCCGCCTGCGCCTGCGACTCGGGGGTATTGATCAGATCGCCGAGGTCACGGCCGCGGGCCTCGTCCAGGGTGTAGCCGAACAGCCTCTCGAATTCGCGGTTCATGTCCGTCACCCGGTAGTCGCCGTCCAGGATGACGATGCCGGCGGGCATGGTCTTGAACAGGTTCTCGAAATAGGACTTCTGGCGGTGGATCTCGCGGACGCTGCGGCGCACCTGGGAGCGCAGGAGCAGGTTGAAGACGAGGAACAGGGCCAGGACGGCGGCGATCACCAGCAGGATCCACCAGATGTTGCGGTTGAGGAAGAGCAGGCGGCGCTGGAAGAAGGTCGGCCCCAGCCACTTCTCGTAGAAGCGGTTCAACTTCCCCCCGGGGCTGCGCTTGGCGCGGCGCAGGTAGTCGTCCAGCTGAGCGGCCAGGCCCGCCCGGCGGGGGTTGATGCCGAAGAACAGCGGCTCGTGATAATAGGAGCCGGGCATCACCTTGACGCGCGGCAGGGAGGGCATGCCCTTCAGGATGTGCGACAGGCTGAATCGGCCGATGAAGCCGGCGTCGACGCGGCCGGCGGCGACGTCGCGGACGATGGCCTCGAAGCCGTCGAACTCGCGGAACACGGGGGTCACGCCCTGGCGCCGCAGGTCCTCGGCGAAGAGCCGGGCGTAGTAGTCGCTGCGCACGACGCCGATGCGGCGGCCGTGAAGGTCGGCCGGCAGGGTGAACTTGGCCGCGGCGCCGATGATGACGTTGGACCAGTCGATCAGCACCGACTCGGAGTTGAACTTCAGGAACCCCAGGCGTTCCTCGCTGAAGGCGATGGGGGCGATCATGTCCACCTCGTCGCGCTTCAGCATGTCGAAGAGCTCGTGGAACGGGGCCTGGACGAAGCGCAGCCGCAGGCCGCGCTCGCGGGCGAAGTCGCGGATGACGTCGACGATGAAGCCGGAGGGCGCGCGGCCGCCGGAGGTCATCGGCGGATTGTCGTAGATGCCCAGGCGCAGGGGTGGCTCTCCCGCGGCCCGGCCCGTCAGGGCCGTGCCGGCCAACAGCAGCAGCGCGAGCAAGCGTTTCGGCGCCATCGGGCCACCTCGTATCCCTGATTATAGCGAAAAACAACGGCCTGGCAAGGAGCGCGCCGCCGTTGGGGGCGAAGCCCCGGCGGCCATTCAATCCCAGATCGCGAGGCAGGCAAAGCCTCGCGGATCTGGGCGGAATCATCGCCGCCGGGGAAGCCCCGGCGGCCATTCAATCCCCGACAGCGGGGGAAGGCCCCCCGCTGGCCGGGGCGGCAGCGTCGCCGACGTGGCAATGCCCCGGAGGCTATTCAATCCCCGACAGCGGGGGAAGGCCCCCCGCTGGCCGGGGCGCGGCAGCGTCGCCGACGGGGCAATGCCCCGGAGGCTATTCAATCCCCGACAGCGGGGGAAGGCCCCCCGCTGGCCGGGGTGGCAGCGTCGCCGACGGGGGCTTCGCCAACCGCCACCCCGTGTGCTATAATCGCCTGCGAGGTGTTGCATGAAAAAAGCCGTCTGCTTCGCCGTGCTGGCGTTGGCAGCCCGCTTCTTGGCCGCGGCCCCCGCCGGCAACGAGTTCTCCCGGGCCATCGCCTATTACCTGATCGGCGACGTCGACCTGGCCCAGAAGCACATGGACGAGCACTTCGCCCGCCGGCGCCAGCCGACCGTCCGCCTCGCGTTCATCCTGCTGCTGAAGGACGACAAATGGGAAGCGACCAAGAAGTTCGCCGACTACCTGGAAAGCGACCGGCGCAACCTGGAGGCGCTGACCGGCATCAGCCTGGCCAATGCCGACGTCGGGAACTCCCTGGCCATCGACAACCTGAACAAGGTGCTGCGCCTGGACCCGGGCTACGCCCCGGCCTACCTGTGCCTGGGGCATGAGTATGCCCGGCGCGGCGACTTTCCCGCCGCCGAGGAGTACTACACCCGGAGCCTGAAGTACGCCGCGGTGCCGGAGTTCAAGGTCCTGCTGGCCGACCTGTACCTGCGTGCCGGCGAAGCGCAGAAGGCCCTCGACCTGATCCGGCCCGAGGCCGACGCCGCGCCGGGGAACTATTTCTTCGCCTTGACCGCCGCCCGTGCCTGCCTGAAGCTGGAAGGCTGCGCCCCCGCGGCGTACATCGAGCAGGCGCTGCGCGCCCGCCCCGGCTCGCGCGAGGCGCAGCTGCTCAAAGGGCAGCAGCTGCTGCGCGCCGGCGAGCTGCGTCCGGCCAAGGCGCTGCTGGCCAAGCTCAAGTTCAGCGCCTACAATCCGGAATACAGCCTGACCTTCGCCGAGGTGCTGCTGGGGCTGAAGGACCGCGATGCCGAGCGATACCTGTACGAGGTCTTCGCGCAGGACCCCTGGAACGCCGCCGCCAACAAGCTGCTGGGGCTTTTGCACCTGCGGCGCAAGGACGCCAGCGTCCAGAATTGGATCCGCCGCGCCCTGCTGGCCGGCATGCCCGCGGCGGAACTGCGGGCGGCGTTTCCCGGTTCCGCTCCCGTGGCGCCGCCGTCAGCCCCGGCCTTCGCCATCAAGAAGCTGCAATGGCTGGGCTCGCGCCGCCTGCTGGCGGCCGGCGCCCTGCGCAGCGGCGAGAAAGAGCGGCTGCTGGTGCTGGACGCCGACACATTGCGCACGATCCGCTCCTTTGAATACGAAGGCGCCATCCAGGCGTTCTACCCGTCCCCGCGCCTGGACAAGGTCGTACTGGCCACCAGCGCCGTGGAGAACGAGAAGGTCTACCTGTACACCCTGAACGCCGAGCGCGACGCCTACCGGCTGAGCCCGGTCGTCGGCTACGCGCTGGACATGGCGAGCGTGCTGGTCGGCTTCAACGGCTCCGGCACGACGGCCTACGTCACCGACGGCAGCCTCCCCGAGCTGGCCTTCACCGCCCCCTTCTCGCTGCCCGGGGCCTACGGGCGCAGGAAACCCATTTATCCCGACTACCCGTTCCCGGTGTACGCCTACAGCTACGCCGACGGGCGCTGGACGCAGCTGCGGACGCGGTCAGCGCTGGACGCCGTTCCCATCCCCGCCGTGCGCCGCTACCGGACCGTTGCCGAGGCCAGCCGGCGCCACGCCGAGATGGCCAAGCTGCTGGAGCGCGGGAGCGGGCTCGACGTCACGTCGTCGGTGGAGATGTCCATCCAGTTCTCCGCGGCCGGGGACGCGTTTCTCCTCGTCCTCTCCGACCTGAAGAACGCCTTCCAGGCTTGGGCCTACGACGGCCGCCGCGACCTCCTGACGCGCTTCGACGAGAGCATGTTCCTGGGCGACAAGTACTATGCCCCCCTGGACCTGATCGCCTTTCATCCCGAACGCGACGAGATCCTGGTCGTCACCCGCGACAAGCTGCGCAACCTCTTCCAGTTCAACTACCGCTCCCTGCTGTACAAGAAGATCGCCAGCAGCGCCCTGGCCGCTCTGCCCGCTCCCGACGGCAAGACGCTCTACCTTCTGAACGAGCGGGACCGCTCGCTGTACTTCAGCGAGGCCTCGCTGGAGCGCGTCATCCTGTCGCCCTTCAGCCGCCGCCGCTTCGATTCCCGGCGCGACCTGGCCGCCATCGTCGACGCCAGCGATCCGGCCGCCGTCTATGTCGCCACCTTCAACGGCGAGTTGCTGAAGCTGGACGAGGAGGGGAACTTTTCCGGCCGCCAGGTCGCGCTGGCCGGGGCGCTGCACCAGGTCGCTCCCGACCGGCGCCGGGCCGCCGCCTTCATCAACGGCCGCCTGTACGTCCTCGACTGGCAGGAGTAGGGGCGCCCGGGCGGCCCGGCATGCCATGTCGACCCGCAGCGGCTTCCAGGCCGTGAAGTTCTTCGTCGGCCTCATTTACCGCGAGGAAGCGCAGGCCGGGGCGGCGTGCGCCGGCATGAGCGCGGTTCTCGGCGAGGCCGGCCTCCGCTCCCCGGCCGTACCCTTCACCGCAACAGACTACTACCAAGGCGAAATGGGCGCGCCGCTCCTGCGGCGTTTCGTCGCCTTCCGCGAATGGCAGCCGCCCGAACTGCTGCCGGAGGTCAAGGTCGCCGCCATGGGGGTCGAGGCGCGCCTTGCCGCCGGCTCGCGGCGCACGGTGAACATCGATCCCGGCTACCTGTCCGCGGCCAATGTCGTCATCGCCACCGCCAAGAACCACTATCACCGGGTGCCGCTCCGCGACGGCGTCTACGCCCACCTGGAATACGTGCTGAAGGACGGCCGCCTGCAGTTCCTGCCCTGGACCTATCCCGACTTCAAGTCGGAGCCCTATCTCGATTTTTTCAACCGCCTCAGGGAACAGTTCCGAACGGAACACAAGAGTCAACTGCCGCATAACCGCAAAACCTGACAGTCCGTCGAGGTTCCACGCTGCCGGCCCCGCCAGGGGCGGCGTCCCCGAGGAGCGTTAGCTCCGAGTGGGATACCACCCGCCACCTAAGCAGGAAGACTATCAGTCCGTCGAGGTACCACGTACCAAGTACCACGTTGAAAACACAATCTCTCCCCTTCCTTCAGGATCTCGTGCAAAGGCATCTGCCATAGACTGCGAAAGCTCTCTCTGATACAATCGCTCATGTGTCGTATGCTCCCTTAAATTTAGTTTGTGGTTGAACTTGATTTAATAGCATACGACACACCTCTTTCATACCCGCACACAACTTTAGATCATATCTCCTCTCCCAGCTCTTCTTCTAACATGGTACATGGTACGTGGCACGTGGTACCTTGATGGACCGTCGTTCTGAAAGCCGCTGTCTAGTTCCGGGCAGCAGCTACTTGTTTCTCGTCACGCGTCACGCGTCACGATCGTTCGCTATGTTCCTAATGGCCGACGCCCGCGACCGTCTCCCGGGGATCCTGATTGTAGATCGAGGAGCTGACCCGGGCCAGGTAGCGGGTGTTGTTGTACAAATAGCCGTTGTTGTAGAGGAAGAGGGCGCGGCGCACATTGCCGCCGGAGGCGTCGCAGTACTGCCTCAGGATGCGCAGCCCCAGGTCGATGTTGTAGTCGACGTCGAAGATGCGCGCCTTGTCGATCGCCAGCGCGTCGCGCCACACCGAGTAGCGCACCTGCATCAGCCCGTAGGCGCCGGCCGCCGAGACGGCCAGGGGGTTGAAAGCGCTCTCCACCTGGATCACCGAAAGCACCAGGTTGGGGTGGAAACCATAGCGCCGCGCCTTGCGGAAGGCGACCTCGACGATGCGCGAGAACTCGGGGAACTTCTTCCGGAAAGTGGCATTCTTGAACTCCAGCAGGTCAAGGTTCTCCTCCCGTTCCTGGTTGGCCAGCTTTTCGGCGTTCAGCTGCAAGACGCGCTCGTGGGCATCCTCCAGGCGCGCTTCCAGGTAGCGCAAATGGGAAAGGCTGCGCTCGTAATTACGGTTGGTCTCGGCCAGCTGCGCCAGCAGGGACAGGGCGGCGAGGCCGGCCAGGGCCGACAGCACGAAGGCGAAACGTTTCAGGGGATTCTTGGCGAACATGGGCACCTGCCTAAAAAAAGCCCAGATATTATAGGAACGAACAAATGAAATAGCAAGTGGTTCGGCCAAAAAAATTGCGAGCGGAACCCTGGGCGCGGAATCGCGTATAATGGATCCGTGGCGCGTCCCGCGCCGAAATGGAGGCATGAATGAAACGCTTGACCGTCCTGATGCTGATTCCCTGCGCATGGATCGCCCTGCGGGGCGCTCCTGCCCCCGCGGCCGCGCTGAACGGCTCCTGGGAAGGGGCGATCTCGATCATGGGCCAGGAGTTGAAGTTCGCCGTCCATTTCAGCGAGTCCGAGGGGACGTTGAAGGCGGCCATGGACATTCCCCAACAGGGAGCGATGGGACTGCCGCTCACGCAGGTGCGGCGCGACGGCGACAGGGTCCATTTCGAGCTCGTGGCCGGGCCGGGGGTCGCCGTCTTCGACGGCGTCATGGCCGCCGGCGCCATCGCGGGCGACTTCCTGCAGGCCGGGATCAAGGGAACGTTCCGCCTCGCGCCCCGCGGGGAGAATGCCGCTGCCCCGGCGCCCGCGCCGGCAGCGCCCCTGCCGTACCGCGAGGAGGAAGTGGCGGTGGCCCATGGCGAGGTCAAGCTGTCCGGCACCCTGACCATCCCCGAGGGACCGGGGCCGTTCCCGGCGGTGATCCTGATCACCGGCAGCGGCACGCAGAACCGCGACGAGGAGATCTTCGGCTTCAAGCTGTTCCGGGTCATTGCCGACCATTTCACCCGCCAGGGGATCGCCGTGCTGCGCTGCGATGACCGCGCTTTCGGCGCGTCGGGGCCGGCGGGAGACGCCACCTCGGCCGATTTCGCCGCCGACGTGAACGCCCAAGCCCGCTATCTGCGGGAGCGTCCCGAGATCGACCCGCAACGGGTCGGTCTCCTTGGCCATAGCGAGGGCGGCCTGATCGCGCCCCTGGCGCAGCGCGAGGGGCATTTCGCGTTCATGGTGCTCATGGCCGGAACTTCGGTCAAGGGAGAGGACGTCATCCTCGAGCAGATGGCCCGCATCGCCCGCGCCGACGGCGCCGCCGAGAAGGAGATCCGGCGCGACGTGGCCCTGCAGAAACGGATTTTCTCCCTATTGGGCGATCCACGGGGGGAGCGGGAGCTCGGGGAGATCATCCTGGCCCAAGCGCGGCTGGGGCTGGAACAATTGTCCCCGGAGCAGCGCCGGGCGATCACCGATGCCGAGTCCTATGTCCAGACCATGGCCAAGGCGCAGCTGCTGTCGCTCCGCTCTCCCTGGTACCGCTACTTCCTGGCCTACGACCCGGTCCCGGCCCTTGAGGCGCTGGCGTGCCCGGTCCTGGCCCTGTTCGGAGAGAAGGATACCCAGGTCATCCCCGCGCAGAACCGGCCGCCCATGGAGAAGGCGCTGCGCAAAGGGGGCAACCGCGACGTGACCTTCCGGGTCTTCCCCGGAGCCAACCACCTGTTCCAGAAGGCGGGCACGGGCAGCCCTTCCGAATACGCCGCGCTCGAAAAAGCGTTCGTCCCCGGATTCCTGGAAACGATCTCGAGCTGGATCAGCGAGAAGACAAAACACAAATAAGTGGTAGCGATAGCGGCAGTGGTAGCCGCAGCGATGAGAGGAACTTGGCGGACGGCATACGGCAACAGCATCACCAGCACTTTGTGTTCGTGTTAGTGTTTGTGTTAGGAACAGCAATTAGAACCTGCTTAGAGATCGTAAAAAGCATCCAAGCATCAATTGCGGTTAACGTCGGACGTCGAACCTCGAACGTCGAACCTCATTGCAGGGTAAGGCTTTTTCCTAACCGTACGCCGTCCGCCGTCTGCCGTACGCCGAGAAAAGGCTTCGCTCAGAACATTTCGATCAAAAGGTTCTTGAGTTCCTTGACCTGGTCGCGCAGGACGGCGGCCTTCTTGAAGTCCAGGGCCTCGGCCCGCTTGCGCATGGCCGCCTCCAGCCCGGCGATCTCCTTCTCCAGCGCCTCGCGGCTGCGGAACTCCTTGGCGACCGGCTCCTCGTCCCGGCGCAGCCGGTAGTCGTCGTCGTTGAAACCGCGGATGGGGGAGCGCACCGAGGCCGGGCGGATGCCGTGCTCCTTGTTGTAGGCGAGCTGGTAGCTCCGCCGCCGCTCCGACTCGGCGATGGCCCGGCGCACCGAGTCGACCATGGCGTCGACGTAGAGGATGACTTTGCCGTCGATGTGGCGGGCGGCGCGGCCGAAGGTCTGGATCAGCGCCGTCTCCGAGCGCAGGAACCCCTCCTTGTCGGCGTCGAGGATGATCACCCGCGACACCTCGGGGAGGTCGAGCCCCTCGCGCAGCAGGTTGATGCCGATCAGCACGTCGAACTCGCCCCGGCGCAGTTTCTGGATCAGCTTCACCCGGTCGAGGGCCTTGACCTCGGCGTGCATGTAGGCGCAGCGCACTCCCTGCAGCGTCAGGAAGTCGGCGAGCTTCTCCGCCATCTTCTTGGTCAGGGTGGTGACCAGCACCCGCCCGGAGGATCCTGGCGGAGGGGGAGCGGATGAACCGCGGGTCGGGGCGGGGGAGCGGCGGCGCGGCGCCCCTTTCCCCGCCGGGGCCGCGAAGCCGGCCTGCGGCGCAGTGACGGCGCGGATCTCCTGCAGCATGTCCCGGACCGGGTCGGCGACGGTCCGGACCTCGATCTCGGGATCGACCAGGCCGGTGGGACGGACCAGCAGCGAGGTCACCTGTCCCCCGGCCTCGGCGATCTCGAAGGGGGCCGGCGTGGCGGAGACATAGAGGACATTGCCCAGGCGCTGGGAGACCTCGCTGAAGTTCAGCGGCCGGTTGTCCAGCGCCGAGGGCAGGCGGAAGCCGAACTCCACCAGCTTTTCCTTGCGCGAGCGGTCGCCGCCGTACATGCCGTTGAGCTGGGGCACCGACACGTGCGATTCGTCGATGATGGCCAGGAAGTCGCGCGGGAAGAAGTCGAGCAGGGTGTAGGGGGCCTCGCCGGGGCGACGGCCGGTGAGGTACAGGGAATAGTTCTCGATGCCCGGGCAGTGGCCGAACTGTTCGAGCATCTCCAGGTCGTAGCGCGTGCGCTGCTCCAGGCGCTCGGCCAGGTCGGGCTTGCCCTGGCGGCGGAAGAACTCGAGCCGGCCGGACAGCTCGGCGCGGATGGCGGCGACGGCGCGGGCGATGCGCTCGCCGCGATAGAAGAAATAGTTCACCGGGTAGACGACGGCCTGGACCCTTTCGGACAGCGGTGCCGCCGTGAGGGCGTCGAAGAACTCGATGCGCTCCAGGCGCCCGTCGTCGAGAACGAAGCGCAGCGGGTTCTCCTCGCTGGTGGGGAAGATCTCGACGGCGGCGCCGCGCACGCGGAACTCGCCGCTCGCCAGCAGCCCGTGGCTGCGCCGGTAGCCCAGGGCGACGAAGCGCGCCAGGAGCTCGTCGCGGTCCAGCGCCTCGCCGGCGGCCAGCGCCAGGCGCTGCTCGCGGAAGTCCTCGGGGGCGCCGATGCTGTAGATGGCCGAGACCGAGGCCACCACGATCGTCTCGCGCGCCTCCAGCAGGTGGCGCGTGGCGTCCAGGCGCAGGCGCTCGAGCTCGGGATTGATCGAGACCTCCTTGGCGATGTAGAGGTTGCGCTGCGGCAGGAAGGCCTCGGGCTGGTAGTAGTCGTAGTAGCTGATGAAATAGCCGACCCGGCCGCCGGGGAAGAAGCCGCGGAACTCCTGGTACAGCTGGGCGGCCAGCGTCTTGTTGTGCGACAGCACGAGGGCGGGGACGTTCAGGGCGGCGATGACGCGCGCCATGGTGTAGGTCTTGCCCGAGCCGGTCACGCCCAGCAGCACCTGGCGGCGGCGGCCGGCGCGGAAGCCGGCGACGATCTCATCCACCGCCCGCTGCTGGGCGGGGGTAACGGGGAAGGGGGAGCTCAGTTCGAACATGCCGGCGGGGTCAGCACTCCTCTTCGAGCGCCTGCGCGGAGGCGTCGATGATCAGCGCCCGCTCGAAAAAGCGGTCCAGGACCCGCGAACGGATGCGGGCGATCTCCTCGTCATCCAGCCCCTGGCCGTCCTTCTTCAGGATGAGGATCAGGTAGTTGCGCTGCTCCCACTCGATGCGCGTGAAATAGACGTCGATGGCCGGCAGGTTGCGGATGAAGGAGCTCAGCACCCTCTTCTCGCCGGCGTAGGAGACGACGAAGATCGTCTTGGCCGCCTCGTTCTGGTAGGGATGGCGGATCCCCTTGTACAGCACGACCACCCGGCCGCGGGCCGCCGCCCGCGCGGCGCGGATGGTAGCGCACACCAGGCGCATGATCTCGGCCAGCACCTGCGGGGGCGTCTCCAGGCGGTAGATCTCGTCGAGATTGTAGTAGATCTCCTTGATCAGCAGCGGATTCAGCGTGCGCACCTGCTCGGTCAGGTCCATCAGCGAGCGCATGTCGCTGTCGCGCAGCCCCTCGTTGAAGTCGCGCACCTGGCCGTAGAGCTTCTTGAGCGCGTTCTTGAGGGACTGGAAGATGGCGGCGAGGGAGGGGAAATCGGCCAGCGTCGCCCTGAGGTTCAGGATGCTGACCTCGGTCTGCTTCTGGTAGAGGCGCGGCGGGACGACCGACAGGATCTCGATGCCGCGGCTGCACTCCAGCCGGCGCACCAGCTGCTGCAAGCCCCGGCGCGGGGCGCTGCGGGCGACGACGATGAGCTTCAGCTGCAGCACGAACTCGGTCTTCTTCTCCACGCTCATGAAGACCTGGCTGACGCCGGTCGCCTTCAGCTCGCCCATGAGAAAGGGGATGATGGCCCGGGCGTAGTGCTCGTAGCCGCCGACCGACTTGATCTGGGCGAACGTCTCGTCCACCGCCGTGCTGATCAGCTTGTCCAGCGACACCTCGATCGAGCGGATGGCCTCAGGGTTCAGCGGCTGGCCCTGGCGGTCGACGATCTCGATGCGGTAGACGAGCAGCTTGTCGGCCGACACGAAGCTCTTGTGGTGCTTGATGATGTGGCCGGGAACGATGAAGTCCAGGGTCTTGAGGAAGCTCTCGACCGAGAAGTTCTCCTCCCAGCAGACGAAGGTGATGCCGGTCAGGCGCTCGTCGAGCGTCTCGAAGTTCTTGATGCGGATGCGCTTGTCGGCGCGGCCCTCGCGGACCTGCTTCTGGAAGTTGTGGTTGTCGATGATCAGGGCCGCCAGGTCGGACAGCTTGCGCTCCTGCAGGTACTCGCGCGAACGCGAGGAGAAGAACTTGAGCGCCTCGCCGTTCTCGCCGATGATGCGCGCCAGGTCGGGGCCGCGGTAGACGCGGCGGATGGCCTTGATGACCTGGCTGTAGAGCTCGAACTTGATGGTCTCGTCCTCCAGCAGCAGGGTCTTGTCCGCCGTCCCCTGCGAGGCGTCGCGCAGGGCGGCCAGCAGGTTGTGCTTGTCCTTGAGGAAGCGGCCGTATTCCTCGGGGGTGGAGATCAGGAAAGAGAGCAGGACGATGCCCAGCATGCGCTCATGGAGGGTGAGCGTGAACCCCTTCATGAACAGGACGTTGCCGTGCTTCTGGTGGATGATGCCCAGGATCGAGTTGCCCATCCCGCTCCAGTCCTCGGCCAGCACGCCCATGACCACGGTCAGGGGCAGCTGACGCTCGCCGAGCTCCTCCAGCTGCGCGACCACCTTCTTCTTTGAGCTTTCCCAGGAATGAAGCAGATGAACCAGAAGCGCCTGCTGCTGCGGCTGGGGGAAGATTTCCTGGGCGCGCTCAAAGAGCGTTAGGTAGGAGGCGATGCGTTTTTTGGGGATGTGGAGCTTCTTCTCCTTGAGGATCGATCCGATCAGCTCCAGATTGCCCTGTTGCCCTACCATCCTCGGAATGTACTCCCTGGGGGAGGGGAAGTCAACAGGGCTTTAAGAGCTCAGGGATAAAGAAAAAGATCTAACCATGCTGTAAGGTTCGACGTTCGAGGTTCGACGTCCGACGTTGAAGACAAAGCCTGTTCGTTTGGATGCTTTTTACGATCTCTAAGCAGGTGCTGATCTCTGTTTCAGATGAGGAAGGAATGTCAATCTCTATGCGGCTTCTCATCACTCATCACGCATAACGCATAACGTATATCGTAGGGCTGCTGAATGCTGTTTCTCGTTACGCGTCACGCGTTACGCGTCACGATTGTTATAGTTATTGCTGCTGCTACCACTACCACTATCACTACCACTTGGACCTGGGCATCTACTTGAAAAACCCCCTCATCCAGGGTAAAAATGACAAGCGAGAGGGAAAATATGCCCAAAATGGACAAAAACCGCTGCCCGTGGTGCCTGGGGGACCCCATATATATTGAATACCATGATCGGGAATGGGGCATCCCGGTGCATGACGACCGCAAATGGTTCGAGTTCCTGCTCCTGGAAGGGGCGCAGGCCGGGCTGAACTGGCTGCTGGTGCTGAAGAAGAGGGAGAACTACCGCCGGGCCTACGACGGCTTCGATCCCGCCAAGGTGGCCCGCTACGGCGAAAGGAAGATCGCCGCGCTGCTGGCCGACCCGGGATTGATCCGCAACCGGGCCAAGATCGCCGCCTCATTGGCCAATGCCCGGTGTTTTCTCAAGGTGCAGGAGGAATTCGGCTCCTTTGACCGCTACATGTGGTCATTCCTGGCCGGCAAGCCGCTGCGCAACCGCTGGCGCCGCGACAGCGACATCCCGGCGCGGAGCGGATTGTCCGACGCCATCAGCGCCGACCTGCGGCGCCGAGGCTTCAAGTTCGTCGGCTCGACCATCGTCTATGCCCACATGCAGGCGACCGGCATGGTGAACGATCACCTGACCGGATGCTTCCGCTATCGGGAAGTCGCCCAACTTGCCTGATTACAGAACTTCTAGGTAACACGCTGCCGACCTAGCCAGGAGCGACATATCCGAGGCGTCTCCTCCGAGTGGGATACCACGTTTCACGTAAAAAAATGCGATGAATGCAGTCGCGTCGATCTGTTGCTGTTCCAAATCAAGAAAAAGGCGTTGAGCAGAAAGAGAGACAAACATTTAACACGACAACGAAAAATAAAAAAATTAGTTGACAAAAAATTAACTCTGAGTTAAAATAATTAACGTTAAGTTAATTAACTGATCTCCAAGTAAAGAAAATTAACCGGAGGTTAAATTGGCGAAGAGCAAAGAGGGAATTATACGCAATTTCATATTGGATTGTGCCGAATCCTTGTTCACCCAATCGGGCTATAAAAACACTTCCATGGACAAGATCGCCGAGAAATGCCAGATCTCCAAGCCCACGCTTTACAATTATTTCCCGAGCAAGGCTTCCCTGTTCCTGGGGCTTTTCACCAGGTTCCAGAACGAGATCTCTGAAAAAGGCAAGCTCATCATGGGCCAGAAGAGGGACAAGTACCAGGTCATCGAGGAGTTCATCGACCTATCCATCGAATACATGCAGGAGAAGCGTGATTTCCTGAAGATGATGCTCAGGGAGCACCACTTGGTCGTCAATGAATGCGAGGATATCGAAGAACATATCCATGCGGAAATCCGTAAAAGACAGGAGACCGCCAGGGAACTCGGTGAGTTCATGAAGGACATCGTGCGCCCGGAGATCCTGAAAGATTTCCCGGTGGAGTTGATCGGCATGGCGCTGACCACCCTCCTGGAGGGGGCTTTCTGGGACTCGATCAAGGGCGAGGTCAACGACCATGAAAAGATGAAGAAGCTGATCATGAGATTATTGAAGAACGGCATCTTGGCATAGGAGGCATGATGAAACGAGCACTATTTGTCTTGCTATTGCTGGGCACGCTGGGGTTCGCCGCCGAGCCGCCCATGGAGCTGACCGTCGACCAGGCCATCCAGCTGGCGCTGGCCAACAATCCCGCCCACCAGGCCAGCCAGCAGGAGGTGCGCCAGTACCGCTACCGGCTCATGCAGGCGTTCGGCTTCCTGCCCGAGGCGACGCTGACCGGGGCCAAGATCCTCGACCAGAAGCTGATGACCATCGAGATCCCCTCGTTCGTCCCCGGCGGCGAACCGACCAAGGCCTCGCTGCGCTTCCAGCTGGACTATTCGTTTTCCTTCCAGATCACCCAGCCCGTCTTCACCGGCGGCAAGATCTTCTGGAACTACAAGAACGCCGAGATCGACCTGCGCCTGGCCAAGGAGCGGGAGAAGGAGTCGCGCGCCGACACCGTGCTGAACGTGCGCAAGGCCTTCTATAACATCCAGATCCTGCAGGAGCTGCTCCAGGCCCACCAGGAGGCCCTCTCCCTGGCCGAGGGCAACTACGCCAACGTCAAGAGCAGCTTCGACCTGGGCATGGCCTCGCAGTACGACCTGCTGCGCGCCGAGCTGGCCATGCGCGCCGCCAAGCCCGACGTGCTGCGGGTGGACAACCTGCTGCAGACCTCGCGGCTGGGGCTGAACCTGATGCTCGGCCTGCCCGACGAGCAGGAGGTGCGCCTGCAGGGGGAGCTGGGCTACAAGGCGGTGCAGCCGGAGCTGGCCGCCCTGCTGCAGGGCTCGCTGCAGAACCGCTCGGAGCTGAAGCAGTTGCGCATGGAGAAGCAGAAGGTCGACAACCTGCTGAAGATCACCTGGGCCCAGTACGTGCCGAACTTCTCGCTGATCGCCAGCTACAGCTACCAGTCAGACCTGTTCAAGCTGCGCAAGGACAACTGGCAGGACTATTATTCGATCTCGCTGGGCATGAGCTGGCCCATCTTCACCGGCCTGAAGCGCAGCGCCCAGGTGGGCGAGATGCACGTGCTGCGCCGGATCATGGACCTCAACGTCCGCCAGCTGAACGACGCCACCCGCCTCGAG
>Ga0209507_1000693_pt1 | contig 33101 bp, 29 predicted proteins | sample AD_UKC028_MetaG_FD_184414 | JGI IMG/M metagenome (GOLD analysis project Ga0209507, IMG submission 184414) | Active sludge microbial communities of municipal wastewater-treating anaerobic digesters from USA - AD_UKC028_MetaG (SPAdes) (version 2) | ecosystem: Engineered > Bioreactor > Anaerobic >...
CACGGGCGCGGTTGCGGGCAACACAGAAGTTGGCGGGCTGGTCGGGGCCAACTTTTATGGCACGGTGACGGCGTCATACTACGACACGCAGACCACGGGCCAGTCGGATACAGGCAAGGGCGAGCCGCGCACTACGGCGGCCATGTACCAGCAGGCCACGTTCACCGGCTGGGACTTCACGGACGTGTGGGCGATTGTCGAGGGCGTGTCGTATCCGACGTTGCAGGCATTGACCGAGCCGGTCCACGATCCGACGGAGGACGGGTTCTACACGGTCAACGAAACCGACCTCGCGCTTACGCGCCTGTTCAACACACCGATGTCGGGCCGGTGGCAGATGGCGGATTGGGGACCGTTCTACATTCTCGCGGATGGGGCGACAACCTGGTCCATAACGGAGGGCGTAGCCACCGAGGCGGATGTGCGTATCGGCGCGGTGTGCGCCCGGGACGGTCGCCTGTTCTACGGGGATGTGGACGCTGCCCCCAACCTGGTGGGCTGGTCCATGCTGGACGGCGAGGACATTCTGGACACGTTGTCGGGCACGACCCCGGACGCTGTAAGCCTGAGTGTCAATGAGGACGCTCAGGCGCCGATGCCGTTTCGCGGGCAGGTCCATGCGCTGTTACCGCTTGGTGACGGGATCATTGTGTACGGCGCGGACGGGATTGTGGCGCTGGGCCCTGCGCTGGGGCTGGTCGGGTTCCGGGACATCCAGGGTCTTCCGGCGCACCTGGGCGTGGCGGGCCGTGCGGCGGTGGACGGGAACCTGTTGCAGCATGTGTTCATCGGGTCGGATGGCGCGTTATGGACCATCACGGCGGACCTCAAGGCGCAACGGCTGGATTACGCCTGGGCGTTGACAGGACTGGACCAGGTGGTGTTTGACGGGGAGGAGAGCGAGTTTTGGATTACGGACGGGGCCACCGATTCGTTTGTGCTGACGGCAACGGGGTTGGGCGGTCCGATAGACCAGTGCCCCACCAGTCTGGCGCGGATAGGCGATACGATATATGCGACGGGCATCCCCTATGCGGCAGAAACGGTGTCGGTGGTGTTGAAAACAAACACGTTCAACATGGGCCAGAACGGTCAGAAACGGGTTACAAACGTGAACGTGTCGGGCGAAATTTCGGACGCGACGGTGGGGTTGCAGTACAAGTACACGACCAGCGACACGTTCCAGGAGCGGGCGGCGGTGATGTGCAGCCCGGAAGGTGCGGCGTTTTTGAATACGGCGCTGGTGTACGGGCAGGCGGAATTGGAAGCCACCTGCGCACCGGGCAGCCGGATAACCAAAATTGAGGTGAGGTATCAGAGCCATGACAGACGATTTGTCCGCGGAACACGCGGTTTCCAAAACAGTCCAGACAGCGAAGGCAACGAAGACGCCGGCGCTTGAACTGCTTGAACAGAGCGGTATAACGCGTCATTGGGACGCGCTGTTGCAGGCGGTGCGCGAATCCACCCCGGGCATAACTGACCTGGACATGGCCGATGTGGCGTTTAAGCTGCGGAGCAAAGACCTGTTCGCGTTTGCGCTGTGGTTGGGCGAGGAGATTGTGGGGTTTGTGGTGTTGCAGTCGGTAGTATCGAACGGGTTGCAGGCGGCGAATGTTCATGCCATTTCCGGGAAAGGTATCAGCCTGGACCAGTGGAAATCTTTCATCAAACAGTGCGTGGATGTACTGCGCATGGCGGGATATAACCGGTTGGTGGCGTTGACCGATAATCCGCGTGTATTGCAGATTGTCAAAATGGACGGCTGGAAGACGCATACCTACTGTGAAAGGGATGTGCTATGAGCGGTTTTGGCAATTTACTGTGGGGCGACACGACCGGTGAAGACACGGGCGGCTATAATGATTTTATTCGTGGGATATTCGCGGGGTATGGGAATGCTTTAAGCGTAAATGAAGCGGGGAACACACATGGCACAGATTTTACTGGTATGGCCCTGCGAGAAGTAAACGCCTATGATGATAAATATCCAAGTTATGGGCGATTGTTTGATGTGGGGAATCAACTGCCGTTGATGCATATTGGAACGGCAGGTAATGGCATCTACGACTTCGGTGCGTTGCGTGCGGCAATGTTCGCGTATGCAAGTAGTAACGACGATGCTAAGCGAGACGAATATATTCCTGACAGTCAACAAGGAGAAAATCTACATCAGGTTTGGAAAGATGGCGCGTCTGTTCCACTTACGGATATTCAAGAGGGATATGATTTTTCTACCCCGGCTCACAAGCGGACCCGAGTCCGCGGGGGTACCTATGATGCCGGTGTGTATTATGTCAAGGGTCCATTTTGGTGGGCATATAAAAATTCGATTCAGTTACCCTTAGGGTTTCACGGCGACAATAAATACACTACCGCCGTTAATATGCAGTATCGCGACCCCACGGAGGGGTATACCAGCCTGAACGCAAATCGATTGCAATTGGTTGAAGGCGAGGCAAATCACAGTCCGAAATTATCTGATATATTGACGATGATGAACGATGCAACGGTGACATTCAATGCGACGGTTGGATTTGACAATGTATTGGGCAGTGACGGATTGAGCAAATACAACGCGCATCTTGACCAATTAATTACGGCACGAGCAAAAGACATTGTCACAGATGTGCCTCTGCTGTACCAGAACACAGTCTCCGCGACGGTGTCGCCGCCACAAACCACGCCCCGGGCAGACTGGACGATGCAGTATCGCGCCACGTCCATCACGGCGCCTGGGGTGGCTACGGTGCCCGATGTGCAGGGCGGCAACGCACCGACCGGGGCGCGGGCGATTGCACCGCAAGTGGCAACGGTTCCTGATGTGCGGTCTACGGGTGTGGCGACCGTTCCTGATGTGCAGGGTGGTGGTGTGGCGACCGTGCCTGACGTGCGGTCCACGGGTGTGGCGACAGTACCCGATGTGCGAGGGGGCGGTGTGGCAACGGTACCCGACGTGCAGTCCAAGGGCGTGGCGACAGTACCCGATGTGCGAGGGGGCGGTGTGGCAACGGTGCCCGATGTGGGGACTGTGGCTGTGGATACAGTGCCTGACGTGACCCCGGTTACTGTGCGAGCTGTGGATGAGGTAATCGTATCAGAAATGCCAACGCCTGGGACCGTGACGGCGAATCCGGCCCGGGGCGTTACTGATGCGGCAGCGACACCTTTGACTGCACATGCGGAAGTTGTAAGTCCGTCTGCGGGCAACCCGCTTGATGTGACCCCGACCATGGGCGTCATTGCGCCTGTGGTCATTCCCGCAGCCCGCACCGCCCAGGAAATTACAGCGCCGACACCGGGCACCGTGACTGATGTATCTGTGAGTGGTGCGGGAGATGCGATTCAGGTGACGGCAGTGGATTTGCCTGCACCGGGGACAGTGGTTCCTTCGATGGTGTCTGCTCCCGAGGCGGTTACCGGTACCACTATAGTCATTGGTAATGCGCAAAGCGTAGCGATCACCTCTCCAGACGCGACGGCAGTGGCACAACCAGGAACCCCGCCGGCAATCAGTTACGGTGCGCCCGCTCTGTCGGAGGATTCCTGGGCTCAGGCGAGTGGCGGCCAGGTTGAAATACTAAAGACCGATCCTAACGATAACCTCTTTGCTGATGCGGTGTTGGTGGATGATGAAGATTTTGACGAAGTGCCTTCCATGAATGTGGATATTGATGGCACTATTACGGCATTTTCTGATAACGTCACACAGCGTCTTTCTGAAGAGGTGGCCCAACAGCGATTAGGCTGGGCATCGGCACGCCTGGTAATGACCAGTTTTTGGGACCGGGCGAAGGTTGTATTGGAAGCGAAACGGGAAGCCCTCATCGCGGACCACGAACACCAGCTTCGGTTCGAAGAGGCCAAAGCAAACCTGGACGCGAAAGTGGCATGTCGTGACCAAAACTTGCGGCTCGCCATCACCAATGCAGAGTCTATTCTGCGGATGGCCTTGGCGAATGCGGAGGCGATGAACCGCGCATACCAATCGCTGGCAGAGCGTGAAACGCAGGTCAGTCTTGAAAATATGCGGATGGGCGCCCAACTGTCCATCGAAACGGCGCGAAACCTGAGTCAGGCGAGCGCACAAGCAAGCGACCTTACAGTACGCAGCAATATTGCAGGCGCCGAGAACGTGACCCGGGGCGGTATTGCAGATGCAGAAAACCGGTTACGGGCCGCGTTGGCTTATGCGGAAAATGTAACGCGGGTAAACCTTGCCAATGCTGACGCACAGACACGGGCGTCCATGAGCGAAGCGGAGAACGGACTGCGTGCGGCTATCGCCAATGCGGAGAATGTGCTGAAGGTGGGGATTACTAACCAGGAAGCCTTTGTACGCACCGACCTAGCGAATCTGGATACGTCTTCCAAGTTTGCACTGGCGGGACAGGACGCCAAGTTGCGGGCATCGCTTGCCAATCAGGAGACAGCAACCAGAATTGCACTGGCAGACCAGGAGGTCACTGTTCGGGCGAGTCTGGCCAATCAAGAAGCGGCATTGCGGTTGATGTTGGCAGGACTGGAACACCAATTGAAGGTAAGTCTGGCGAATCAGGAAACTGTGGCGCGGTATGCATTAGCTGACCATGACGCGGAATTACGGGCGAGGCTGGCGGATACGGAAGTACAGACCAGGCAGGTACTCGCAGAGGCCGAGAACGCGCTTCGTGCCGCACAGGCGAATCAGGAGACTGCGGCAAAATATGCCCTGGCAAATCAGGAGTCTGACCTGAGGTCGCGACTGGCAAACCAGGAGACTGGTCTGCGTCATATTCTCGCGGCGGCAGAGAATCAGTTACGCGTGGTACTGGCAAATCAGGAGACCGCTTCCCGGATGGCGTTGGCCGATCAGGATGCCGAACTAAAGGCGAGTCTATCTAACCAGGAGACTGCGGCTCGATACATTTTGGCAGCGGCAGAAAACCAGTTGCGGGGACTGTTAGCCAATCAGGAAACCTCATCCCGGTTAGCATTGGCCGATCAGGATGCTTACCTAAAATCAACTCTGGCAAATCAAGAGGTAACCACGCGCCGAGTGTTGGCGGCATCGGAGAACCAACTCCGTGCGCTGTTGTCCAACCAAGAGGTCACTACGCGGCGGGTGCTGGCCCAGGCGGAGATGGAACTGAAGGCGTCAATGGCGGACCAGGAGGTGACGGCGCGGCGTGTATTAGCGGCAGCAGATGCGGAACTCAGGGCTGACCTGTCCAACCAAGAAGTGACTACGAGGCGGGTCCTAGCGGCTGCGGAGATGGAACTAAAAGCAGCGTTGTCTAACCAGGATGTCACTACACGGCGAGTATTGGCGGCAGCAGATGCGGAACTCAAGGCTGACCTATCCAACCAAGAAGTGACTACGAGGCGGGTCCTAGCGGCGGCGGAAATGGAACTGAAGGCAGCGTTGTCCAACCAGGAAGTCACTACACGGCGAGTATTGGCAGGTCATGAATCGGAGGTACGGGCCTCACTGGCGAATCAGGAGGCCACCCTGCGACGTATGCTCGCGTATGCAGAGAACCAGATGCGGGCAAATCTGGCCTATCAAGAAGTGGTCAGTCGTCATGCACTGGCGGACCAGGACGCTGAACTTCGCGCTGACCTGGCAAATCAAGAGGCCACGTTACGGCGTATTCTGGCAGGGTTAGAGGCACAATTAAAGGTGTCGCTGGCCAACCAGGAGTTAGAGGCGAAATACGAACTGTTTGAGAATGAACAACGGGCTCGTGTTGCACTGGCAAATCAGGACGTGGCGGTGCGGGTGCAACTGACGAATGCGGAACTGCAAGCGCGTGCAGCCCTTGCCAATCAAGATGCCACGGTCAGAATTACGTTGGCCAATCAGGACATGGAGTTCCGGTGCCGGGTGGCGAACAACCAGGCCGCATTGGACGAATACCGGTTTCGTGCGGACGTGATGCGGTTGGTGCATGACACCACATTGGGTTGGATGGCCGCACAGACGAACAACAGCAGCGCATTGAGTTCCGTGGTGTCCACGGCGATGAACAAGCACACCATGGAAACGCAAATGTACAGGGACTTCAAGATTAAGGCGGAACAACAACGCTGGGATTTGGCGATGCAGCGGGCCTCAATGATCAATGGCTTGGCAGGCCTAAAGTGGAACAGCCAGATACAGAATCTATCGGTGATGCAGCAGTTGATGGCGAGCCTAAGCCCAACTACCAGTACGCAGCATATCAAGAGCGAGTTTGACGTAGCCGCACAGCGGACATCGTTGGGCTTGGATTTTGTAGGCAGTCTTATTAGTTTGGCAGTGGCAGTACTTGGATAGGAAACATTATGAGCAGCAAAGACAAAAAAGAAAAATGGCTGGCATTAGCCTCATTCTTCGCAAACATGGGCGCAGGACTCGGGCAAGGTGGGCCAGGTGGCGCCTGGGGTGAGCGAATTGCAGGTCAAATTAGCAACCAAGCACAAGCCATTGCGGCACAACGCGCCAAAGAAGAGGCGGACAAAAAGGCAAAGCGCGGATTTCTCGGGAAGATTGCGGGGACTGTTGTAGGTAGAATCCCCGTGGTAGGGGATATTGCGGGGCCATTGGCAGAGGCAGGCATTGCTGGCAGTGGCGGGTCGGGTCAGGCCGCACCGTCTGCGGCGGGGTCCATGGCCATGGGCGCACCCAAGGCTGAAACGCCCATTGCGCCTCCGGCCATGGCTTCTGCGCCCCCACCTGCGCCTACAGTATCGCCCCCTCCTGCGTATAACCCGGGCAGTACGGCATTAAATTGGGACATGAACAAACGGGCAGACATACCTGTAATGGAGGCTGTGGACGTACCGTCCGTGGCGGCACCCGCGGCACCAACACCTGTACGACCCATGCCGCGCAGGTCCACGCCCATAACACCGCCTTCTTCCGTTTTGCCTGAAGCGCGACCTATCCCTGTGCCCACCATATCTCCAACGCAACCGGTGGTGGCGATACCAGACCCGGCACCGATTGCGCCAGCAGCAACGGCGGACCCTACATTGAGCAGTTTTTCAGCGACAAATTTAACGAGTGGCATTTTGCCCGCGTCAACGGGCTATACCTATGTAAATGGGAAACTTGTACCGCGACAACCAACTTGCATCGGCGGTAATTGTGGAGGGCAGTGGTAATGGCTTTTTTAGGCAACAAAAGTCTTGGCGGAGGAAACAATAATAACAACGCTTTTTCCGCATTGAACGCGCAACTATTTCGACAGAATGTGCGCTATGGCGCTCCCAGCAGTCCGAAAACGTTTAGCACTACGTCCCCCTTGGAGTCTCAGCCAGGTGGTGAAATTGAGGCTGCGCGGCGGTCCACGCATCACGCAATAGCGGGGGAACAACGTATCCAGAATGCGGGCCAGTACGGCACAATCGGCTCTTTGTTGGGCGGGATTGCCGGGACGTTAATTCCTGTTCCTATTCTTGGTCCCGCGTTGGGCAGTGCCGCAGGAGGTGCGATTGGTCAAGCGTTGGGCGGTGTAACGCCAGACTTGGGCGACATCGTTGGATACGGGGCCAGCGGAGCGTTGGGCGGCTTGATGGGTCAGGGTGTGGGTCAGATGGCTGGGCAGACGGCCACCAGCGGATTGGGCGCCATGATGCCGTATGTAATGGGTCAGGGGGCGCTTGGCGGACTGGGTAATTTAGTCGGCATAAACACTCAGTATGACCCGCGCCACCGTTACTACTGGGATACCAATACAGGGGATGTACAAAGTGCTTTCAGCCTGTTTGGCGATCAAAGGAGATAAGGCATGGCTATAGTCACGCGATGGAGTAACATCCTCAACAATACTATTGACGCACCAGATAATGTTGATCCGCTCATGTTGCAGCAGGCCGAACAAGACATGTTTATGCAGCAGCAGCAACAGCAACAGGCCATGCAGCAAGGGGGGCAAGGGATAGGTGGCGGGCAGGGCGGTGGAGCGTTGGGTTTTCTTGGCAACCTGGTGAACACGGCCACGGATTATGCGTCTGCCCCCGGGATGTTCTACGCGCCATCAGTTGCAGGTGCATATGCCATGACACCGGAAGGGTTCAACCAGCATATGACTCGGATGCAGGGGACACTGAACCAGGCAAACGTACAGCGAGCCCAAGCACAAGAGTCCGCGGCGGACCGGCGGCAGCAGAGCGCCATTGAACAGCAACGTCAGCGTATGCAAATGCAGAAGATGTTGCAGGACCAGGAAGACCAGAAGGCTGAGCTGAAGTATAGAGAACAGCAGCTCGATATAAGTCGGAGGCAAGTTGAGCTTCAGGAGAAGACGCAAGAGTTTTATCAAAAGATGAAAGAGCGCGAAGAGGCAAAGCCGACGATTAAGGACGGGATGCAATTAGATTATAACGAGAAGACCGGCCAATATTCTGCCCGTCCTATTCCGGGTGCGCCGGTGGAGATGGAGCATTTTGATCAGAAGACAGGACAATACATCGTCAATGGTCCGAACGGTCCTGAATGGCGCACTGTTCCTGGTTCTCCTGCTGTTGGCGGCGGTGGTTATGTGGGGACGGTAAGTGGTGGCAGCGTGCGCCAAGGCCGAGGCAGCAGTAGCGGCGGGAATAGAAAGGGAGGATATAACGGAGGGGGGGGAAGCAAAGGGGCAAGTGTAGACGCAAAAGGAACAGTAACTATTAACGGGAAAAAATATACTCCACAAGACAGATACCATACATGGTTCGTGGATGAAGAGGGAAATACTCTTACTCGGGACCAGATGACGGGTTTAATTGAAGAAAGCAAGTCTACAGAAGAACCTACAGAACAAACTAGCGAATCTTCGAGCGAAGGCTTTTTTGGGGGGATAAAACGTGGTGCTAAGAATTGGGCAAATTATATTGCTCCAGGAGAAGGAACAAAACGTGAGCAGGCTGTTTCTCAGTTAATAGAAGGTGGAGGTCAAGAAATCGTCAATGGTCTAATACAAATGCCCAGTGGAAAAGTTTATAACGTATACGGCGATGGCAAGATACAGGAACTTTCGGAAGAAGAGGTGAAGTTTTTCACAGAGGGACAGTAAATGCTTGAGAGAAGTTTGTCAGACGTGTTGAAAGATGAAGAAGAATACCGTAAAAAGCCACAAGCACCGACACAAGCACCGCCACAAGCACCGCCACAAGCACCGACAACACAAGCCGCTAAACGAGATTATTACACCGTAGACGAGGTGTTGCAACAAGAAGCGGAATATGCCAAAGCGCATACGCCACAACCGTCCCCGCCTGTTCAAGAGGCAGTGACAGTTGCCCCTGCGGCACCAGCGCCACCCCCTTTGCCTTCTTTTTCTCCGTATGGCATCCCGTCGCCAGCGACCCCGAAGCACGAAACGATGCGGACAGCGGGGCAATCCGTTGGTGATGTAGGAAATTGGATAACTGATGCGGCTGTTGCCGCGACCAACGCCTACGAGGCACAGCAGGAATATGCACGGACACATCCGTCCCCCACTGCTGGACTTGGACTGCGTGCCGCGGGAGTGCCCCCATCCGCTGGCGAATCGTTCCAGCGAGATGTAGAGGGGGGCATCGCAGCAATATCGCAATGGGGCGAGCAACAGGCCCAAAAGCCCGTGCCGCAAAATCATTGGGCCATCCCGGAAGGACTTAGGCAATCTGCATATTCCATCGCAAATCTGCCGGCGAACCTGTATCCTGCGATTGCTGGATGGTTTGTTGACCCCTACAAGGGAGAAGCATACCAACAGTCGCTGGACACACAAGAGGCCATTTCGGATCGACAACAGCGGGATGCCAATTTAGGGGGTGGCTGGTTACACGACCGCCTGACGGGTACTGCACGGTCTATCGGACAGATGGCACCCTTCATGGTTGCCCCAGGCGGGCCGCCGGTGCGCGTGGCGGGCATGATCGGGTCTGCCATGGTGCAAGAGGCGGCGGACGCACGTCAAAAAGCAAAGGAATTGGGTTTATCCGAAGAGGACACCCGCAGATTCATTGTAGCGAATGCTGTTGCGGAAGGACTGCCGCCGGCATTGTTCTCTGCGTTTGGGTTTGGCGGTGCGGAGAAATTTGCCGCAGGTATCCCAAAATCTCTACTTACCATGCTTGGCAAAGGCGGGGATGATGCGTTGCGTGCCGCACAACAAATTGCACTCACCCGGGGTAGACGCGCTTTTCAGGAGGGCTTAAAAGTTTTGGGTCGCGGGGTAGCAGAGGAATTACCCGAAGAAGGGATTACGTCAATATGGCAGACGCTAAACACCGTAGCCGTTGACCCAAAGAATGCACCCAAGAATGCACAAGACTGGTTGAAGATATTGGCGGACACGTCGGCGGAAGTGTTTCTTGCCACAGTGACTATGGGCGGGCCTGCTGCGGTAAATATGGCAAATGCTGTTCGGCGTCAGGGACTACAGATTGGCGGAGCAGGTCTACAGCAAGGGCCAGTGCCGCCACCGCCCGGGCCGCAAGCGCGGCAAGCGCCATCGCCGGGACCAGAGGCTGGGCAACAACAATCGCCGCCGCCAGAGCCAACTCCGATGCCAGCTGCACCCATAGACCTGACGACGCAGGATACCCCGGTAGGCACCACACTGTCTACAGGTATTTTGCCGCGCCCGGAAACCTTGACAACGCAACAGCAGCAGCAGGCCGCGCCCGCGCAGCAGACGCACGCGCCGCAGCCTGCACCAGAGCATTTCGCCCAGGGGATGAAAGCTAAACGTGTACGGATTCAGGACCCCACGACGGGCGAAGAGGGCGACGCATGGGACTACGAAATTAACGGGAAACACGCGCTTGTCAGGCAGATGACAGACCCGTATGGGCAAAACTCCCCGGCCACATGGTTGCAATCTGTAGCGGAGGATCATATCCAAAGCACAGACCCGGCAAAACAGGCAGCGGCCCAGGTTGCGGCACAGGTGATGAGCAACCCGAACGCCACAACGGAGCAGATTGAGGCGGCACGGCAGCAAGCCCAAGATGCCGGCATCTTCTCCACGGGGGGGATGATCACGTTTCAGTCGGGCGGAGAGACGAATGTACTGGGTGTGATGGAAGTGCTGGACCCGAACCGTGTAACCAGCGTGAACTTCCACGAGAGGGCACACTTTATTCGGCGGTTCTTTCTGAATGCCCGCGAGAACAAGATGGTCGAACGGACCAAGGCGTTTCAGAATGAGGATGGGACGTTTAATGAAGAGAAGTTTGCCAATGCCACCCGGGATGTGACGCTACAGCAGCAGGCATACGAGAGGGGACTGGAAACGTATGGCACCGGGATAGAAAAGGTGTTACACAAGTACGGGCGTCAGTTGGGTGACTTTATCGGAAACATTACAGGCAAGAGTTTTGACCAGTTAGTCCGAGAAATGAACTCTGGTAAGCTGATGGCGCGGGGTGTGCAGACGACGCCGGAACAGCAGAAGGCGCAAGGGGCTAGGGCGCCGGAGCAGGCCCCCGTGGTGACGCCGGTGGAGCAGGAGCCGCGTCCGCTCACGGAACAGCCGCCACAACAGCAGCAGCCCGCACCCGCACAGCAGACGCCCGTGCCGGAACCTGTAACCCAGGAGGTTACAGAAAAGAAGCCTTGGGAGATGACGTATGGACAGTTTTATGCAGACCAATGGCGTCGTATAAAAGGCAACGAAGAGAAGAATATATCACAACAAGACGCAAGAATAACTCTTGAAAACAATCGTCGCTTTGTAGAACAAGCACACAAACAACACATCGAAACTGCCCTTTCCGAGGGCAAGCCAGTCCCCCCCGAAGTGCTTGCGGACTACCCGGACTTACAGCCAACTGTTAAGGAATCCTTAACGGTTGAACCGCAGCCCGCGGCGCCGTCCCCCGCCATCAGCGACACGGCAGCCCGAGCAGGCGAGCAGATGCGCCAGATTGACCAGCAGCAGCCGACCGGGACCGTGACCAGCGAGGATGTGTTGTCCGGGAAGACGCCCGTGCCGGAACCTGTAACCCAGGAGGTTACACCAAAACACCCGTCGCGGCAACAAGACAAAACATATGAAGAAGCACTTCAATACAAGATGCCTGATGGCAAGACCCCTGTCGCAGACCGCTTGCGTGCTATATTCCCGGAAGTTAAAGAACCTACAGCCACACAGCCAACAGCAGAACCTACACCAGCAGATACATTAGAGGGGATGCCTGCCAAAGAACTGAAAGCCTTGATTGACAGCGAAGGCTTGTTGGTCAGTAAGAAAGGTAATGCACCGACACTGCGCAAGCGCATACGCGAGGCACGTTTAAGTAAGGAACAAAGGCAAGAACCGGAAAGCGAACGTATAGAAATAAAAATGCCTGAACGCACGGGGCCTGAATGGTCTACAGGGGAGACCAATACCAAGGCCGATGCGTTTTTGAAAAAGTGGAACGAACTTGTACCTGCCCATAAATCAAGGCTACAAAAAACTGATTTTGCAGAAGATGGTATAGGTCGTGAATGGTTCGGTCCTATATCCGAACAGGAACTGAACACAATCGGAATGAATCTCGCTGAACGGGGAGCGTTGAAGAGAGAACACGCAAAACTGTTTGGTTTTCTGCAAGGTGAAATTACAGGAGAACAGATAAAAGTAAAGCCTGTTAAGCCAGCTAGTGACATGATTAAGACGTTGGACCAGAACGCATCACGTGACGAAACAAGACGCAACTTAAACGGCGTGTTCCATGATGCAAAGAACCAGCGATTAGTCGCAACGGACGGGCGACACATGGTTGTTGTCCCTCATAAGGTGGAAGGTGAAAGCCGTATTGTTGTGTCTCATCAACTTGCGACTCAGAACGTTGGCGATACGATTGACGGAACATTTCCTAATGTAGATGCAGTTATTCCAAGCAAGAATATGGAGCCGGTCAACTGGGACTTGGATTCTGTTCGTAGGAAGTTAAAAGTTGCAAGCCAGATTAATAAAAACATTAAGAAAAACAACTTTGTCCATAGCAGAGCAAAGATATACGGGAGTCTGGCCTACATATTTACTGACAAAGGCATGGTAACAGTAGACCCCGATCTAATAAGCAAATCCATAGATTCGATGCTGGCGTCAGGTGCGCAAACGATAACGCTTAACGTATATAAAGGGGAAAAGATTGACAGCATCCCAATCAAACTGGAAGGCGATAACGGGTCTGTCGCTGTTGTCATGCCCATTCGTGATATATCGGAAGTTAAAGATGCTTATGCTATTATTGCGGATGCACGTCGTGAGGGGACGCAGTACAGTACAAAATTGGATACAGAGGGGCTGGACGAGGGGACGCTGTTCTCGACGGCGAAAGAGGGCGCACAGTGGAATCCGGCAGACGCCTATCTTAAGGACGACAGTAAAAATTTCTATCCAGAAGATACGCGCACATTTCCAAAGCCAACGTATCGTCCACAGGATGTGGGTAAGAATTTCCGCATCGAAAAACGTCCGGCCATGTCACCGTCTCGCCCGTGGATTGTAGCGGAACAGATGCCACGGGGTGAATGGATCACAGACAAAACCTCCAACACAGAAGATTATCTGGGCGCAGCGGAACGGCGCGGCGTGTTCAAGACGGCGAAGGAAGCGGAACAGTGGATCAAAGACCATGAAGGGACGATAGGGTACAGTACGATAACAGACACCGACCTTATCAATGAACTTGAATCTGGCGAGAAAATCAAAGTGTTCCGGGGAATGCAACTGATTGACGGGAAACTGTATCCGCCCATGAGCGCAAAGGTGGAAGGGAAATTGCGTGCGCCGACTGAGATTGGTAAATGGGAACAGGCAGATGAAAACCCAGAACTCATAGGGCCTGACGGAAAATATCCGCTTGACAAAGCGAACAAGTCATCAAAAATACCTGTTGACTATAACCCCTATTTTCACACGTCTACAAGCCCATTAAATGACCAGTGGGCTTCAGCCAGTACACGCGACAACCTGGTCACAGTCGAGGTGGAGATACCCAAGACTGAACTTACCAGTGGGTATCGTGCGAAGAAGGCCGTGAAACCTGTTGGCTATGCACAATGGCCGCGAGGACCAGTAGATAAACAGCTCTCTCCCCCGAAACAGCGTAAGGTAATCCTATCCCGCTATGCGAAGGTTACCCGCATAGTACCTGATAGTGAAGTGGCTGATATTCTTGCAAAGACTTTTGAGGGGGAGGATGTGACGGTTCCAGAAGAACGCATAACACCGTCCTTGAGGCAGGAATTGGAGAAGCGCGGGGTGCCCATCAAGTCCGCTACCATCCGGGGCGCCACGCGGTACAGCACGGCGCAGCTCGACACGCCGGAGTTTAAGCGATGGTTCGGCAACAGCAAGGTCGTGGACGAGAACGGTAAGCCGCTGAGGGTGTATCACGGGACAGCTGGTACTAACTTCACAGTGTTTAAGAAGAAGTGGTCCCGTCTTGTCCCTGGTGCTACAAAACTAGGGTTCTTTTTTACTCCTTCATCAAAAACAGCAGGGTTTTATAGCCAAGGTGATTATGGTCAACAGATTATGCCTGTTTACTTGTCAATAAAGAACCCTGCCTTTGTAACTAGAAGAAATTTTGTAGACTCTGAAAAAGACGGTAATGCTGTATTAAAATATCTTGTTGACAACGGTTATGATGGGATAATCTTTGATGCAATAGATAGTGAAACAGGCGATTACTACGCACCACAAGAAAAAGAAATATACCGCCTACTTCAAGAGGTTCGCCATACTGGGCTTACTGGTCCTATTGTATATTCTAAACCGAAGGGCAATCCAAAGGTATGGGAGTCTCAGGTAGAAATAGTTGCCTTAAATCCCACCCAGATCAAGTCCGCCACGGGGAACACGGGCGCGTTCGACCCAACCAACCCGGACATCCGGTACTCCACGGACTCTCCCGACGCCGACCCGCGGCCCCTCTCACTGCCCGACCTGGACCGGCTGATGGTGGGTATGCTTGACAAGCACCCGGAGATACGGCGACGGATGCCGAAACGGTTCGGCGGTGAGATGCGGGGATTCTTCCAGCCGGGCAAATTGGATAACACTATTGCCTTGAAGGCGGACCTGTTCATCGGTCCTGACATCCACCACGCTTACAGCGGCAAGAAACCCACCGAAGAGCAGATCAACCAGCACAAAGCGAACATGGCCCAAGAGCATGGCGTATCCGAAGATGAATTGGTCATCCAGACACGCCGCGAGGGAAATGGGTATGTGACGGTGACGTATATCCGGGATCATGGGTATGTGGGCAAGACACTAGCCCATGAAATAGGCCATGCGGATGACTGGTTGCCGGACAAGGATATGGCGCGGGGCAACCTGCTGGGCAGGATTGCGAAATTGTCGAATTATTTGAAGGGGACGTTGGACCCCACGGGCAATGCCTCGATAACGGAACAAATAAAAAGAGATTTGAAAACAGAGGCGGGGATAGAAGCAAGCAAAAAATTTGACAAAGAAAAAGAACGCATAGAATATTTCAAAGAGCGCTATGCCATTTACCGGAGACTCTTGAGCGATGAAATAGAAAACAGAAATCTGTATAGTGCAGGAAACGTGTTGGATACCCCAGGCATCCGCACCGAACTGATCCACTTGTCCAAGTTGTGGAAAGGCGACTTCGATGAGCGTGGCGAGGACAGTCACAGCAAGTATCGACGTTCAGGCAAAGAACTCTACGCTGACGCGATATCCGTACTTCTGAACGCCCCGGACATGCTGGCTGAGAAGGCACCCCAATTCTACGATGCGTTGATGAACTTCTTTGACAAGCACCAGCCGATGGCGGACCTGTACCGAGGCATCCAGGAGGAACTGCACGCGGGGAAAAGTCCGGATGAATGGCTGGACCGTGCCATTGCCATGAATGCCCGGGATTCCGAGGTGCGCGACAAGGCCATCAAGCGGGCCATGGGCGACCGCATCCCGAAGACGCCCAAAGAGGTGATGAACAGTATCCTCTACAATCTTGCCGACGTGACCGTATATCTGCCCAACCAGGAGGCACGTCAGGCAGTCAAGAACATCAACTATGCGCCGGCACTGTTGACCCAGTACCAGCGCGATGTAAAAGAACAGATTGCGGACGTGCTGACAAAGGCTGGGGTAAAGTGGGAAGAGTTTGGCGCGTTTTTGGGGTTGCGTAGGGCTGCGGGAGAACGGAAGGACATGGCCAATCCCGGCCTGGTGCGCGGTGAGGATGCGCAGGCGACTCTTGACGCCATGCGTAAGCGGCTGGGCGATGAAGCGTATGGAGCCATTGAACAGGCTGCCCAGGCCGCATGGGACATCCGCAAGCGACACGTCATCCCGCTGCTGAAAGAGTCGCGGTTATTTAGCGAAGAATTGATGGAGTACATCGAGAACAATGACGAATACGCAACCTTCAGTGTAGCCAAGTATTTCGAGGCGTATCATGGCGGTACCGACTACAGCGCAGCGATCCGCCGGCAGATAGGAACCGCCGAGGCTACCATGAACCCGTTTTTTGCCACAGTGCGCAAGGACGCCGCGTTATTAATGGCAGCATTGACCAATATTGCAAAGCGCACCATGGTGGAACAGATGGGCCAGTTTGACCAGGCGAACATCAAGCCCGCGAAGACGCGATGGGACGCAAACACCAAGACACATGTCCCTGTCGAGCCGGAAAATACAGAGCGGTGGGGGCTGGTCCAGTACAGCGAGGACGGAAAACGTCAGGGCGTGTATGTACGCCGTGAGATTGCGGACCTGTTCAAGCATGACCCAGCGCAGGCAGATATAATTTTCGAGGCACTGTCGAGCATGACAGGGGTATTGAAAAGCATTTTCACCACCAACAACCCATTTTTTTCTATGTGGAACGTACAACGCGACTTTCGTACTACATTACACCAGATTCCTACCAAGGGCGGGCTGTCAGAAGTCACATTATTGCCGGAACTGAGTGTTTCGTATGCTAAGACTCTACGGGACGCATATCAACATGCTTTCAAAAAACATTCCACGCCGCTGATGCGAGAACTCTTGGAAAAAGGATTAGTCATTGCTGATCGCCAGTGGTCTGCACGGGATGTGACCGGAGTGGACGAATATGATCGCATGGTCGCGGAATGGTCGCTGTCGCCTGATAAACTTGAAAACGTTTTCAAAAAGGGTGCCCGTGCGATATTCCACGACTTTAACCAAATGGTAGAGGTATGGGGAAAACTCGCCGGCTACGAGTACATGCAGCGCAAGGGGCTGGTGGGTGAGCATGACATGCGTCAGATTATGCGGGGTATTGTCAGCACGCCAGATGCGTTGGCACGCGGCAAGTATACTAAGTGGACAAACGCAATTTTCTTATACAGCAATATGCAGGTACAAGGATTAGAAGCGTCCGCAAGAGCTTTTAAGGCTAATCCGACGCGATATATCTTACGGCGCATGGCCTATACAGTTCTTCCATCGCTCATGATGGCGTGGCTTAAATGGGGTGGAGATGATGACGATGACAAAGAATTGAAGGATTACCGGGACGCCTTTAACGCCATACCTGATTGGGAAAAGACCAGGAGACACGTATTTCCAGTGGCTTGGGATGGGTCTAAGGTTACCTGGATTCCTTTGCCACAAGACTACATGGGCGAATTGATACACGGCATTATCTGGAATCTGTTTGGCAGTAAAGACAAGACTATTGGAAAACTTGCAAATGTAATTATGGGTGCCATTCCGATGGAACCTGGTAGCCTGAACCCATGGCTGGACCTCGGCAGAGCGGCATTGCAGTATGCCCTCGGCCAGAACCCATACGATTTCTTCCGCGGGCGCCCCGCCATTGACGAGCAGGTATTCCGGGCCGGTGGGTTCCGGTCCGCCCAGGAATTTGCCAAGTGGGCTTGGAACCAGACCGGTGGCAGTACGTTCGGCAGCTTCGAGCGTCCGTTCGAGGTGCGGCCCCGCGACATACGCGACCTGCCCATCATTAAGCCGGCTATGCGACGGTTTGTCCGAACAGCAGAAAAGCAAGAGGCGCCAGAGCCGGTAGACCGGGAACGCGCTCGTACAGTCGTTTCAGCCAAAGACTTCATTTCGGACTATATCCGTGAGGCCGACTCGCCCAAGGCAATTAATCCACGCAAGGCATACACGCAATGGAAGCGAACCACTACTGTACCAAAAGGGTATGACTTTTCTGACTTCAAGCGCCTCTACGACAATTTGTATGAGAAGCGGTGGCCCAAAAAGAAAGCATCCTAATACCATGGACTGGAGGATGTCCGCGAGGGCGTAGAGGTCACGGGCGAGGAGTAGCCAGGGTTCAGGTGGGTGGTCTGGCGCTGGTTGCACGGGGGCGCCCTCCAGGTAGCCGTGGGTCTGAAGCCAGGTCTCAACAGATTCAACAATCTCTGGACCGGCCACCCCCTGTTTTGCGTAGGTATGTATAGACGACCGGGGTGCGTCTATGTCCCGTGCAATTTCACCTCCCTTGCGCTTTTCAATAGCGCAAAGTAGCGCGAGACGTACTGTTTCTTTCCTTTCTGAGTACAACATGGCGTCATTTTACACTCCTTTAAGTCGTTATTCAACAGCAATTTAACGTTTGTGCTAACAGTAAACAAAAAAGTTCTTGACAAACAACACTGTTTGTGCTATAAAGATGCACATATCAACGCATTATACCACATTACAACCGACAGGACACGTATAAAACATGCCATTACTCACTACAACAGAATTAGCCAACGAATTAGCCGACCGGCTGCATGTCAGCCCCGCCACGGTGCGGCGGTGGGTGCTGGAGGGCAAGTTGCCGTATGTAGGCGGGGCGCGGTCGAAGCGTTTTGACCTGGACGCGGTAATGGCCGCACTGACGTATACACCAACGGTGAGACCGCCAAAAAGTGGCGGCAGAAAGGATTGATCCCGGAGCCGGTCGTATGCATCACGCGGCGCCACCAGCGCTGGGACAAAAAACAGATTGAACGTATTGGCCAAACTGGAAGAGTGGATTGACAAATACGAGAGGGAAACGAATGGAACCGACATGGACATGGGACACAGCGCGAGCGGCGGGTGTGCTGGCGAATGACGAATGGCTAGACCTGCGCCGCGCGAACCTGCTCTACGCGGACCTGCGCGGCGCGGACCTACACGACGCGGACCTGCGTGACGCGAACCTGCACGGCGCGAACCTGCACGACGCGCACCTGACCGGCGCGGACCTGCGCCGCGCGAACCTGACCAGCGCGGACCTGCACGGCGCGGACCTGCGCAGCGCGAACCTGTGCGGCGCGAACCTGCACGACGCGGACCTGCGTGACGCGAACCTGCACGGCGCGAACCTGCACGACGCGCACCTGACCGGCGCGGACCTGCGCCGCGCGAACCTGCGCGGCGCGAACCTGCGCTACGCGAACCTGTACGACGCGAACATTGATTTTTCTTGCTGGCCACTCTGTTGTGGTTCGCTTGGTGTGCGCGTTGATAAAAAAATAGCCGTGCAACTCATGTATCATGCTTGCGCACTGGATTGCGATGATCCTGAATATGTTGCGGCGCGGAGTGCCTGCCTTGACTTTGCGAATCAGATACACCGGAGTGATGTGCCTCGGCTGGAGTTTAGAAATGTAGAAACTGAAAGGGACAAAAATGGAAACGGAAACGAAGAAGCAGATTATGTGGAGTGAACACGCGGCGCGGTGGGATCCGCCGGAACACCACCAAGGCCCGTGGAACCCGTGGAAGGACGCGCGGGAGCCGAAGGCAACGCCCCGGCTGGTGTGGGCCGAGGTGACGCGGGGCAACGACACGCACACCTACTGTGACTGTAACTGGGCGGACAAATGACGCCCGAACAACTCGAAAGAAGACAATATGAAAGGAATGACTATGGAATGGCAGAACCCCGGCCCCGTCGCGCGGTATTGCGTCGGCTGCGGCTGCCCCATGATATGCGGACGGCAGGTGACAACAGCCAACACCGCCGCCGACATGACGGATGACAACACCTGGGCAATGTGCCCGGTGTGCGGCGCGAAACTGGTGGACGTCAACGGCCTCAGCCCGGTATGGGCAGAAAGGACGGACACATGAACAACAACGAAACCAACACCCTCTGGCGCGGGCGCACCTGCGGCAAGTGCGCGTGGCGAGGCGACGCCCAGCGTTCGCCGGGGGTGTGGCAAACCTATTGCCGCCTCGCCGCGATATGGCCTGCGATAGCTGTAGACCTGCCCGCCTGCCCCGCGTTCGTGGCGAGGGAGGAGGCGCAGCCCCACAAGTGTGCGTGGAGGCAGGACGAATACACCGGCGCATATCACACCGCGTGCGGCCACCTGTGGGAATTTACAGAGGGCGGGCTGGTGGACAATGACACGCGCTATTGCCCGTACTGCGGCGGGCAAATTGTGGAACAGCTCACGGAGGGAGAGGAGAACGATGAATGAGCTGGCTCTTTTCGCGGGCGCTGGTGGAGGCATACTCAGCGGCAAACTGCTTGGATGGCGAACCGTGTGCGCAGTTGAATGTGATGCCTATGCCGCATTCGTTCTTGCGCAACGACAAAACGATGGATGCCTCAATGCTTTCCCAATCTGGTCTGACGTTCGCAGTTTTGACGGACGACCGTGGCGCGGAATTGTTGATGTGGTATCTGGCGGGTTTCCCTGCCAAGACATCAGCGCAGCCGGAAAAGGCGCAGGAATTACCGGCGAGCGAAGCGGACTCTGGACCGAAATGGCGCGAATTATCGGTGAGGTACGACCCCGCTACGCATTCGTGGAAAACTCACCAATGCTTATTTCAAGAGGACTTACCAGAGTCCTCGGTGACCTTGCCGAAATGGGGTATGATGCGCGATGGGGTATTATCGGAGCGCACCACGTTGGCGCTCCCCACAAGCGGGACCGAATCTGGATTGTGGCCAACTCCGACAACACAGGACAATCCCCAAATCAAGGGCAAGGACAAGCGCGGGACAACTCTGGGCGGTGCTGTGCGGATGTGGCCGACACCGACAGTTGCCTGTGCAACGGGGGGGCAAACAAGCAGGGGCGGAAATCGCAAAAACGAACTACTGTTAGCGGGTGCGGCGACGGCTTTCCCAACACCGAAGAGTCGAGACTGGAAGGGGAAATCACAGCGGGGCAATTATGGAAACACAACAGATTGTCTGCCGAACGCTGTACATGGTGGACAACTGAACCCGACGTGGGTCGAGTGGCTCATAGGGTGGCCGCTCGGGTGGACCGACTTAAGTGCATTGGCAACGGACAAGTTCCGGCAGTGGCTGCACTCGCATGGGAAATACTAACACAGGAGGACAACACATGAAACGCAATGAAAACGCGACCTACGGCAACTGCCCGTACTGAAAATACGATATGCATGACATGGAAAGGAGATCAAATGAATCAGGAAACGATTAACAAAATCAGACAGGCGCTGGAGCAGGCAACGCCGGGACCGTGGCGCAAGGGTACGTTTAATGTCTGGTGTGATGATGAAGATTCATGTATATGTGATCTTGGTCAGGGGGTGCGTTACTGGTATGACGGTGGCCTCCGAAATTATATGCGACAAGATACAGAAGAACGTGCATTTGCTGATTCGTGTCTTATCCCCCTGCTCCGCAACCACGCGCCCGCGCTGCTGGACGAAATCGAGCGGCTGCAAGAAGAATTAAATAGGTGGACTGGTGTATTTGCAGGAATTACTCCTGAAAATATGCGTCAAAGGATGTCGGATCTGTCAATCGCTAATGCCCAACTCACGGCCCGCGTCGCGGAACTGACGGCCGAACTGGATGACTATTGCCGTGCAGACGCAAACATAAACTATGCCCTGAACGAGGGCGACTTTTGTTTGCCGGGAATGTGGTGGATATCTGACTACGCGTGTTGTTGCAGCCAAGGAGACTGGACAATGACCACCCCAAAACTTTTGCCCTGCCCGTTTTGCGGAGCGCGACCAACCGAGGCACAATGGGGAGTGACGATGATCACCTACAGTTTGCGCTGCGATAATTGCGGCTGCGAAATGGAAGGCGACTCAAAGCATGATTTGACGGAACGCTGGAATACACGCGCCGCGCTGACGGAAGCCATGGCGCTATTGCGGCAAGCGAGGCGGGATATTTTGCAGACCGCCCGCGTCAATCAAATGCGATTGACGGGGCGAGATATTGTTACGGGCGATACGACCATTGCCAAACCGGAAGTTAATCAGCGGGGGATTGACGAGTCGATCGCTTTGGCAAAATCTATTGTTGAGGCGATGCGCAAATTACAGCCAGTTGTTAAGGATTGCTTAACAACTGACAAGGAGAATTTATGATTATCGATATCGACGATTATCGATCCACCATGATCATCCAGACGCCAAAAACAAAACGAGTGCACCTCGTGCCTGTAAGTTTTTTCGAGGACGTCGCCGAGGGCAAACGCAAGATCACAGACTTGGACGACTGGGAATCAATCACGGAAATAATTATCACTGAGTGGCTGAGATCACGAAAGGACGCGCAATGATACATGTATCTTGGATTATTTTTGCCGCTGGACTAGCCCTGATAATTAAGGAGACTGGACAATGACCACCCCAAAACTTTTGCCCTGCCCGTTTTGCGGAGGTCGGCCTATCCGCTCACAGATCGGCGAATCGTGGCCCACACATATTGTCCGCTGCTCTGTGTGTGGAGTGGAAATGCTGGGCAGTGACAAGGAATTACTGGAAGACCGCTGGAATAATCGAGTTGTCAAGCAATCCTTGACAACTGACATGGAGGCCGCCCAATGACCTGCCGCAACTGCACGCGCCGGACGCGGCGAATAGAAACACAACCAAGGAAAGGAACGAATCATGAAACGCAACCCTAATGCGAAGTGCGGGAACTGCCCGTACTGGAAAAAAATAATGCACGGTATAGGCCAATGTCGCCCTAAATCTGCAAGTGAATTGTGTGATTGGCAAGAAACAGAAGAAATAAACTGGTGCGGCCAGCACCCGGACTTCTGGGAGCAGGTCGAGGTCACAGAGACTATACCTACTGTGTGGCCCGATACGGGTTCACTGTATAAATTAACGTCAGTACATAAAAAACTGAATGCAGGTGAAATGGACCTTCTGATGTCGGACCTAAACACCCTGAAAAGCGCCATACTCGCGTTCATCGAAAAACACGACGAACCTAAAGTAACCATTAACCATACGGCGTTCACTTCAACCATTAAATCGCACAAATACCCGGAGGGGACGGAATGATGGATGAGTACATGACCCTCGCGCAACGGCTTAGGGCCGCACAAGAGCGGCTCGCACGGGCGGGGTTGTAAATCAAGGCGGTGTTTGAATAACAAGGCAAACAAAGAACAGAAAGGACCCTAAAATGAACAGTTGTAGTAAGTGCCGTTTTTACCAGGAACACACAGGCAGAGAGAATGATCATTATCTTCCAGATGGCAGTATATTGGGCCTCTGCCGGCGGTTTCCACCTAAGGCGATGTATGTAACCAAATTGGGAGGGGCAGTCCGAAATGCGTTTCCCGAGGTGAGTCCCAACAGTTGGTGTGGCGAGTTTTTTGAATGCAGAAAGGACCAACGGAAATGATTTTCACGACAGAATCCGAACACGAATATCACGAGAAATCACTATCAGGCAAGTATCTGTCCAGCCATCTGTTGGCTGATTTTCGGAAGTGCCCGGAACTCTATTATAAAAAGACGCACGGGTTGATTGTCGAGGAAGAGCGTCCTGCCTACCTGCTGGGACGGGCTGCGCATTGCTTGGTCCTTGAAGGACGGGAGGCGTTCGATAAAGCGTTTGCTGTAGGCGGGCCGATCAATCCAAAGACGGGCAAGCCATACGGGACTGCAACCCAGGCGTTTGCCGAATGGGCTAAGGATATTGGGAAACCCGTTATTTCTGATGCCGATTTCGCTGCCATCGAGATTCTGGCAACCTCAGTCCGTAATCACACCATAGCCAACAACCTGCTGGCTCACGGTGCCGCGGAACAGGTGTGCAGGGCACTATATGTCGGTGTGGATTGCCAATGCAGAGTGGACTGGTTCAACCCCATGGCCGGCATTGTGGACCTGAAAACCTGCGACGACCTTACCTGGTTCGAGGCCGATGCGCGGCGGTACGGGTATGCACACCAGTTGGCGTTCTACCAGTCCGTCATCTCGGCCCATCCGGAGGGGGAAAAGGAAGACGTGTACATGATTGCCGTGGAAAAAAAGGAGCCGCACCGGACCGGCGTATGGAAGGTATCCCAGGATGTTCTGGACGCGGCCCGGGGTGAAAATGAAATATCAATGGACCTGTATTTGTATTGTCGCACTGAAAACAAGTGGCCAACCGGCTACGAAACGTTGCGCGTGTTTGAAACAATTTAAGAAAGGAAAACGTATGAGCGGAATTTTTAACATGGTGCAGGATCGCACCTCCATCAGCCCCCCGAAGGGAATTATTTACGGGCCGCCCGGAATAGGGAAAACGACCTTTGGCGCCATGGCGCCTGACAGCCTGATCATTGACTGCGAGAACGGGGCGGGAACCGTGCCCTGCCATCGCACTCCGTACCTCTCCACCTGGTTGGAAATCAGTGAATGGTTGACCGGGCTTGAGAAGGAACAGCATCCTTACCGGGTTGGCTGCATTGATTCCCTGGACTGGTTGCTGCGCCGGCTGGAGGAACATGTCTCCGGGTGTGGTCCCGGGGAGAAAACCCTGGACAAGACGCTGAATAAGTCGCACGGTGGTTACGGTAATGGGAAACAGGTGCTTAAAAACTACCTGTATGCTGCATTGCTGCCTCAATTCAACCGCATTATTGAGAAGGGCATTGCCCTTATCCTGTTGGCACATGCCAAGCGGACCGACATCACGGACATTGACGGGGTCACTGTGGAGAAAACGACCCCCGACATTCCTGATGACTATCTGAGCGTGTTTATCGAATGGTCGGATTTTATCTGTCTCGCCCGAATGGGCGCGGACAAACAGCGGGTGCTTGTCACGGCTGACACGGACAGGGCGGTCGCGAAAAATCGTTACAGCCTGCCGCCGGTCATCCCTTTTAATTGGAATTCGTTCATCGCCGCCATAGGTGACGGCGTGAAAAAAGTTGCCTAACAAAAGAAAGGACACTCTTACAATGGCAGACCTAGGTGTAATGTTTGACGCAAAGACGATTGATCCCTCCCGCCCCCTGGAACCGCTTCCCGCGGGTAAGTACCTGGCCCAAATTACGGACAGTGAAATGAAGAACGCGAAATCGGGACTGGGCAAATACCTCAAGCTCACGTTTGAGGTTGTTGACGGTCCTTATCGCGGGCGCAAGTGCTGGGCACAACTGAACATTCTGAACCAGAACCAGACGGCCTCCGAGATTGCCCGCCGTGAATTGTCCGCAATCGCGCACGCCGTCGGCGTGATGACGTTTCGGGACAGCGCGGCCCTGCATAACCTGCCCCTGGTCATCCACGTCAAGTGCAAGACTCGCGAAGATACGGGCACCATACAGAACGAGGTCACCGGGTTCGAGGCCAAGGAGGCACTGCTGGCGCCGCCGGCAGTATCCTCGGCTCAGTCCGTGGTTGACACCCCCCCCTGGCAGCGCTAGTTGTTATCCCGGAAAAGCGGGGGTCACACTGGTGACCCCCGCACAAGGAATCCCCATGCAGGAATTCGAATTACCCTGGCCTCCATCTATCAACCACTATTACCGGAATGTGCGCGGGCGTACCATTATCAGCCGCGAGGGCCGCGAGTACCGGGAGCGCGTTGGTTGGATTTTGCGACAGGCGCACGTCAGGCAACTACTAACCAATGTACATCTCCGTGTAGAACTGTATCCCCCTGACAAGCGCCGACGCGATATTGACAACGTGCAGAAGGCCCTGTGGGACGCATTACAGGATGGCGGTTTGTATAAGGACGACAGCCAGATAAAATGCTTCGAGTGCCGGATGCGCGAGCCTATGCCCCCGGGGTTGGTCATCATAAGGGTAAATGCGTATGAATAAACTACGCCCCTATCAGCAGGCCGCAGTCGAGGCGGCTTACCGATATCTCCGCACACGAAACGATAACCCGTGCATTGTACTGCCGACAGGCACCGGTAAAAGTTATGTGATCGCCAAGATGGTATCTGATGCTGTCCAACAGTGGGGCGGGCGCGTCCTCGTCCTGGCCCACGTCAAGGAACTCCTGGAACAGAATCACGAGAAGATTATGTTACATGCGCCAGGCATTGATGTGGGCATTTATTCTGCTGGCCTGAACAGCCGGGATACGGATGCCCCGGTGATTGTTGCCGGTATTCAATCCGTGTATCAGCGGGCGGGTGAATTGGGTCCGTTTGATTTGGTCATCATTGATGAGGCGCATCTTATCCCATTAGATGGCGAGGGTATGTACAGGCAATTTTTGGCGGATGCCAAGGTTGTCAATCCGCACATGCGCGTCATCGGATTAACGGCCACGCCATACCGATTGCGGGGCGGTGAAATATGCGCACCGGAGAATATACTGAACGACATCTGTTATGAGGCGGGTCTGAAGGAAATGATCCACCAAGGGTATCTCTGCACCCTGAAATCAAAGAACGGCAAGGCGAAAGCAGACCTGTCTAATGTACACATACGCGCCGGCGAATTCCTGCCGGTCGAGATGGCAGAAGCGTTCGACAAGAAGAATCTGGTCAGGTCAGCCTGCCAGGAAATTGTTGAATTGACCCGGGACCGGAAAAGCGTGTTGGTGTTTGCAGCCAGTGTATTGCACGCCAAACATGTGGTTGAATGCCTGACCGAAATGGCGCAACAGGAAGTGGGACTGGTAACCGGAGATACTCCAGCCCTGGAACGTGCGGAAATCGTAAAACGCTTTAAGGGCATTCCTACTGGCGACCTGTTAGAGACGCATCCGCCCCTGAAATATTTAGTCAATGTGCGCGTATTTACGACGGGCTTCGATGCGACCTGCGTTGATACCGTCGTCATGCTCTTTAGCACAGCCTCGACAGGATTGTATGTACAGGTAGTCGGACGCGGAACACGAACACATCCGGGCAAAGAATATTGCCTGATTTTGGACTACGGTCAAAATATTATCCGGCACGGGCCTGTCGATGCCGTGACTCCACGGGGCAAACGGGCAGGAAACAATGGTAGCGAATCCCCCGTCAAGGAATGCCCGAATTGCGGATCACTCATACACGCCGCGTATCAAATCTGTCCAGATTGCGGGGCAGCACTCCCCCCTCTGGCACGGGAAATACATGGGTACAGGGCGGACGGGACACCCATCCTATCCGGGGATGTGCTTGAAAATACCTACGAGGTGACAGACGTATTTTATACGCCCCATACCAAAAAAGGCGCTAATGCGGGGACTCCTCAAACAATGCGCATCGAATATCAGGTCGGTGTCAATTTTATCTCGGAATGGGTATGCCCGGAACATACGGGCTGGGCGCGTGAACGTTTTGAAAAGTGGTGGAAGGAACGGTCCAGCGTGCCACCACCGATATCCGCCGGTGAGGCGGTTAAACTGGCAAATACAGGGGCACTAGCGACACCCGCACAAATCACGGTACGCACCGTAGCCGGGGAACCGTTCCCACGGATTATAAATTATGTGCTGGGACCCATTCCAAAAATGGCGTTGGTGGGTCAGAGCCAAGAAAAAGAAATAAGTTGGGATGAAGATGAGGAAGAAATACCATTTTAATAAGGCTGCAAAATGGAAAACGCATTACGTCTATTGTTCCGCCCCGGCGACACGTTCGAGGTCCGGGCCTTGGGCGCCACCGTCCCCGGGTGGCGCACGCCACATACGGAGGCTGGGTATTTTAATTACGACAGCATTGAGGATGTCCCCGCAGCAATATCAGCCCTGGCTATGTACTCAGGCGTATACGCCACTATCAACCCGGTGGCCCCTGCATTGCTCGCCAGGGCAAACAAACGCCTCACAGCCGCACAGCGTGGCGCCGCAACCAGTGATGGCGACATTTTGCGACGACAGTGGCTGTTTCTTGACGTGGACCCTGACAGGCCATCCGGCATATCGGCTACCCAGGCCGAAAAGGATTACGCTCACACCGTTGCTACAGGATTGCGTAACACTCTAGCCGCCCGCGGCTGGCCGGAACCCATCGAGGTGGACAGTGGCAATGGTTTCTACCTGCTGTATCGGGTAGACCTGCCCGCGGATGACGGGGGATTGGTACATCGCATACTGAAATCCTGCGCGTCCATGGCTGACACGGACACGGTGCATATTGACACCGCTGTTGCCAACGCTGCCCGGATTGTGCGTATCCCGGGCACATGGAACCGTAAGGGGGATAACCTCCCGGACAGGCCCCACCGTAAAGCCGCTATTATCAACGCACCCTTTCCGCTAGTCCCCGTGTCACAGGACCTGTTAGAGACCCTGGCAGGACCCAAGGTGACACCCCCGAAAAAAGTCCACACCATCAAACAGGATATTCCCGGGAATAAACCGGGAGATATCTATAACCAGCGGGGTGACCTCGCGGAACTGCTCACCAACCATGGGTGGCAACCCGTTGGTGAGACACAGGGGAACCAACTCTGGCGCCGTCCGGGGAAAGAGGGCGGAAACCACAGTGCCACATGGAATGGGGATGTGTTCTATGTGTTCAGCTCCAACGCACAGCCCTTTGAGGCCAATAAAGGCTACAGCGCATTCGGAGCATACACCCTGCTCGAACATGATGGGGATGCCCGGGCCGCGGCACAGGCCCTTGCCAGACAGGGATATCAGTCCTATGGCGGGACGTCCATCACTATGGCGCCCGGGGTGGACCTGCAGCCATTCCTGGCGCAATTTAACCCGAAACCCATTGAAACACCCATACCCGATACCCTGCTAAATCCAGGGGGATTCATGGGGCAGGTAATAAAATTTAACCTGGATACAGCCCCTAAACCACAGCCCCTGCTGGCCCTGGCCGGCGCATTGGCATTACAAGCCGTCCTGTGCGCTCGCAAAATCAAAACAATCTACGGTACACGCCCTAATATAATGGTGTGCGGCGTCGCCCCGTCAGGCGCCGGCAAAGAGCACGCCCGGTCACTCACCAGGCGCATCCTGGTAGAGGCAGGTCTGTCCCATCTCCACGCTGAAGGCATTAAGTCCGGGTCCGCACTGGTCAACGCACTGGTAGTCAATCCCGCACTGCTATTCCAACTGGATGAGTTCGGGCGGTTCCTAAAGGCCACAAAAAACCCGGAAAAAAATCCCTACGCCTACGAAATAATCAGTAAACTGTTGACCCTGTACACATCATCCGGCAGCCTCTACGAAACGGACAGGTATGCAGACAAAGAAAAAGGCGGCCAGCGCATCCAGGACCCGCACGCAATCATACACGGGACCACAGTCCCCACATCTCTATATGAGGGGCTCACAGAAGAGGCCGTCACGGATGGGTTTCTGGCCCGCACCCTGATTTTTGACGTGGATGGGGTACACCCGCAACGGCGTATACTCCCGGAACGGGATATACCCGGGGACATCTTGGACAGGGCTAAATGGTGGGGCGCCTACAACCCCGGTGGCGGTAATCTGGCCCCCGAAGCCCGAACAATCAAGGTGTCCCGGGACGCTCAGGCCCTCGCCCTCGATTTTGTACGCAAAGAGGACCAGGAAATACAGTCCATGGCGGACAGTCCGTTAGCCACACTGTGGACCCGGACAGCCCAAAACGCCGATAAACTCGCCCTGCTATACGCCATATCCGTGGACCCGGAATGCCCCGCCATTGACCTTCCCGCCGCCACCTGGGGCTATGCCCTAGCCGAATACCTCACCCGGCGCATGATTAGGCTAGTGGGCGATAACGTGAGCCAAAACAGATTTCACGGCGAGGTATTACGGGTGAGACAAATTCTGTCCCGTGCCGGCGGAAAAATGGAACGTTGGACGCTCGTCAAAAAAAGTAAGATGAGAGCCCGGGAACTAGACGAAATAATCGAGCACCTCATCCAATCTCAGTCCCTGCACATGGAAGAAACAAGCACAGGCGGGCGGAAACGGATGCAATACGTACTAGACTAATAAAAAAGCCCCCCAGGATGCAGTCCCAGGGGGCAGGGCGGGATAGGCGGTTATTTAATTTTACCAGTCTTACAGGCCATACCACACATCAGGTCTATGGCCTCCTGTCGCCATTCTAACCGGATATTCAGGCGCTCCAGATTAAACCCGGGCAGGTTAATCAACTGACAGCCGTACTCCAGTAGCCGGTTTCCTGCCTGCCGTTCCATCTCCTCCGCCATCAACGCAGGGCAGATATCAGGCTCCAAACCCAGGTTGAGCCCATCCACAAAATACTGCCATTCTTCCCGGTATAACTGATAGTCGGCCTCATCCATCAGGTAGATATGCTGGGGGTCTGTTATCCTGGCCGGCAGTCCAGCGCCGCCCCTGCCTTCCAGCCATCGCGCCGCCGTCTTATATTCAAACTTTTTTAGTTCTGCGCGTGCCCAAGTGTCCATCTTCTCGCGCCAAACCTGGGCGTGTACTTTCGTTACCAGGTACGCCCGGACATGTGGCACTAATGCCATCGCTATCTGTTTCGCATTCCGTTTCATGCTTTGTCCTCCTTGTTGCTGATCTCCTTTTCGACAGTCCCGAACCGCTCAATCTCGCCGCGGTCCCAGCGCTTACTTTTGGTGCTGTACACCCGGACAGGCGCAGGCAGCCGGCCCTGGCTATGCCAGTGCCTCGCAGTCTGGTAGGCGATCCCGAGGATATCAGCCACCTCCCGCAGGGTGATAAGGTCTGTTGTTTTATCCATATCTATACCTCTCTTCCAGCGCCAACCGTCCGCGCCCAAAACTGCAGCGCAAAATTTTTACTCCTGGGTGCGCTGACGTATTCGATGCCCCAGTCGCCTCGCCGCGCTATCGACGTACCGAATGTGGGATTGTAGCCCACCACCGACGCATACTGATCCTGTCCATAATGCGAGACCAAATAATAATGGCGAGTGCCAGATTTTCGCCACAGAGAATAATGATCCGTCGATTTGATCATAACCATTTTCCGTTTCATCCTCGTGTCTCCTGTTTCCATTTTTGCACTATACTTTGCCATCTTTCTTTCCTTTCATCGCCCGCCCGTTCCCGGGAGCGGGCACGTTGCGCGCCGGGCCGCGTGGGGTGTGGACTAATAACCTTTGGGCCGCCGCGTAACAGTCAATCGCCGCCCATCAATCAATAACCCGTCCCATGCGATTAATTTGCACCACTCGCCCGGATGCAGGAGTGTCCCTGTCGCGTATATTTTTTTCCCCCTCGCGAAAACCTTAATCGGAGAGATAGCAAATGTCCACCCGATCGTCTCGCACACCTGGCGTGCTAGGTCTGATTTACTGCTGTAAAGTTCTTTTTTCATCTTCTATCTCCTTTCCTGTAGTGCCGGGCGGCCTTGGTTGCCGCCCGGCTGGTTGTAGAATTTAATCCATCATGCACCATGTGTGCATGCGGATCCCGCAATCATCCAACACATGGCAGGCGGAATACATCGTCATCTCATCATTCCACGCCGCCTTCAGCGTTGCCCATGCCTTGGCAATGCCGCGCTTGTTTTTGCTGTAACAGGCGGGCATGTTGCACCGGTCCTTCAGGTCGCTTCCAGAGATTTCTTTACGCTCTGGGTCAAACTCTAATACCGTGTTGCCGTTTCTAAGCATCTCTTTCATTGTCTTTCCCTTTCTCATCGCCCGCCCTGTCCCGGGGACGGGCACGTTGCGCGCCGGGCCGCGTGGGGTAAAATTACAGTGTTGCCTGCACGTGGCGGCTTCCAGATGTCCATTTTTTTTCGCCGACCACATCGCCGTTATCGATCCCTGCCTGTCGCAGATCAGATTCCACGGCGCGGGCCGTGGCGGAGTCGAACGGTTCGCCCAGGTTGGGGCAGCAAAACCAGTGTCGCCGATTTTCCGGACAGTCGCCGGTAGTACACCCGTACCCGCAGCCACAGCCGGGGTCCGTATGATTGACCAAATACGCGCCGTGCTTCGCGGCGATTTTGTCCGCGCGTCTTCCAAGATGTCCTTTGCCGACCCCAAAATAGTACTCACTCATTTGTCATTCCCTTTCTTGTGCCCCGTGGGGCGTTGTGTTAGCCCCTCTCGGGGCGCTTGACCTCATTAAACTGTCCAAACCTACATCCATTATAGCACATCCCGGCACAAAAGTCAACACTTATTTTACCCCCGTAAACATTGGCCGAAACGCATATCGGCACTCAATCCGCACAAACCAAGTCTAAAAAAACGTTGTAACCTGGCTTACATGCGCGGTGCTGATATCTCGGGGTTCTTAGACCTAGCACCCGACGAGTGTCCGACGAGTGTCCGACGGCGCCCGGACCAGCCCCACCTAATATATATATTGACACCAGCCGTCCGACATGCTATACTCTCAACGAGGCCAAATTAGGCGCTTAATCAGGCCTAATTCACTCTGTTTCGAAAGTGATGATTGTGGTTAAAAACAAGTTAGTGCATTAGTTTAGTACGTAACCCTTCTTTCTCCTGACCCCAGGGGAAAGAAGGGAAAGAAATCAGGGAGATTAGTGTTGATAATATTAAGAATGAAACAAACAATAAACTTCTTTCCCCTTCTTTCCCCTACCAAAAGGGAAAGAAGTTTTGAAAATAAGTCCTTATAAATCAATGTATTATATCCTAAAATATACATATTTAAACTTCTTTCCCCTTGACCCTATGTCCGACCTTTTCCACCCTATTCCCCCCCCTATAGGACAGGGGGGAAAAAGGGGAAAGAAGGGTTCATTATACAATTATATAAGCCATAATACTATGTCCAAACAACTCCTACAAAGACCATACTCCTGGCTTCCCACCGCTCGTGACCAGGCCGAACAGGATATCACCAATCGCATCCTAGCTGATCCCGCCTGGACCGCATGGTGTGACGACTATACCTCCGATGAGTGGAATGACTACATTGCCTTACTCCTCCACGTCCAAGGCCTCGGATTGCCAACCGACTGGTCGGACTACCGGACGAGATGGCGGCAAGCGCAACCAAAGACAAAGGATAAGGCTCGTGGCGCCAAAAAACAACTATAGAGTCTTCCGACAACAGGTCGTGGAATTGCGGCTTTTA
>Ga0209507_1000694_pt1 | contig 33098 bp, 32 predicted proteins | sample AD_UKC028_MetaG_FD_184414 | JGI IMG/M metagenome (GOLD analysis project Ga0209507, IMG submission 184414) | Active sludge microbial communities of municipal wastewater-treating anaerobic digesters from USA - AD_UKC028_MetaG (SPAdes) (version 2) | ecosystem: Engineered > Bioreactor > Anaerobic >...
CTGGCAACTTGCCCTGCTCGATGACTTGTACAGGAGAACCGTCAGCAAATGTTACAAAGCATTCAAGGAAGTTGCACAGACGCCCGCCGCCGGCCGCATTAAATTGAACTCGTCGTCAGCCACCCATGGAGACATCATGGAAAAAACGAAGCGCAAGGCGAAGCGGATTCTGAAACTTGACAGGCTGGGTCTGCGCATCGCCCACGCCCAGAAATACTTTGCCAAGCACCGCAAGGAGCGCGCTGAACGAGCATTCGAGCGGAGTCTGCTGCAGACGACGTAATTTCCTGAATCCACGGTCGAGAAAAACGGCAGATCCCTATGCGGGCTTTTCCGCCGTTTTTTCGTCGAGCACCCGCACTTCGCGCTGCGGATAGGGAATGCGAATGCCGTTTTCCTTGAATGCCCGCCAGATGGCGAGGTTGATGTCGGAGACGATATTGCCCCTGCCCTCTTCCGGGTCGGCGATCCAGAAACCGAGTTCGAGGTTGATGGCACTCTCCGCGAAGGCCGTCAGGAAGACGCGCGGCGGCGATTCCGTCAGCACGCGCGGCTGCGCCGCAGCCGCTTCGCACATCAGGCGCATCGCCAGTTCGAGGTCGGTATCGTAGGCGACGCCGACGGTGGTCGCCAGGCGCAGCCGGGTATCGGAGTACGACTGGTTCTGTACGACACTAGAGATCAGCGCCTCGTTGGGCACGATGAACTCGACGCCGCCCGGGTTCTTGAGCACCGTGTAGCGCGTCGTGATCTTGCTCACCTGGCCGCTGTCGGCCCCGACCTGGACGACGTCGCCAATGTGGATCGAACGGTCGAGCAGGATGATGAAGCCGGACACGTAGTTGCTGGCGATGCGTTGCATGCCGAGGCCGAGGCCGACGCCGAGGGCGCCGGTGAACACCGAAAACGCCGTCATGTCGATGCCGACCAGCGACAGGCCGGTGACCAGCGCGGCCACCGTCAGTAGCGCCTTGGCGACGCGCACGCCGACGATGCGCAGGCTGGAATCGACCCCTTCCATGCGCATCAGCCTTGCTTCGATGAGGCCGGCGATCCACAGTGCAGCGACCACGGTCAGGAAGACGGTGACGATGCCTTGCAGGATCAGCCACAGGTTGAGGCGTTGCGCGCCAAGCGGAAAGACCACCCGTTCCAGCCCCTCGATGACGTGCGGCGCCAGGTCGGTGATGTAGAGCGCCAGCCAGCCCCAGACGAAGGTGGCGATGATGCGTTCCCAGGCGGCCAGCCAGGTCGCTCTGGGGAAGGCTTGGCGCAGCACGAAGACGACGCCGCGCACCAGCGCCAGCGAACCGAGCAGCGGCATCGCGAGGCGGAACAGATTGACATTGATGAAGTTCGCCAGCACCAGCTTGGTGATGCCGACCAGCACGGTCGCCGTCAGCGGAAAAGCCAGTCGCGTTCCGGCAGCATGCAGGCGCCCGCCGTCCTTCTTGTAATGGCGCGCCCGCCACCAGCGGGCGAACAGCCAGGCAACCCCGACGCAGGCGGCGAGCGCAACCACTTGCCAGACGAAATTGGGGTCGCTGAGGTCGTCGACCAGGTCGCGGAACAATTTCAGGGCCGGGTTCTTCTGGGTCATGCCTTTTTATCCAGAATGGCAGCGAAAAAGCCGTCGGTATTGTGCCGATGCGGCAGCAGGCGCAGGAAATCGCCATCGAGCAGGATGCCATGTCCGGCCAGCACACCGGAGGCCGGCGTCAGCGTGAAATCCGGGTGCGCGGCCAGGAAGGCCTCGACGACCGCGTCGTTTTCCGCGGTCAACAGGCTGCAGGTGGCATAAACCACGCGGCCGCCGGGGCGCACCAGTTTCGCCGCCGCGTCGAGGATGGCGGCCTGCTTGGCCGCCAGTTCGGCCACCGAATCTGCGCTCTGCCGCCATTTTAGATCGGGGTTACGGCGCAGCGTGCCGAGGCCGGAACACGGTGCATCGACCAGCACGCGGTCGACCTTGCCGGCCAGACGTTTGATCTTGGTATCGCGTTCGTGCTCGATGCGCGCCGGATGAACGTTGGACAGGCCGGAGCGGGCCAGCCGCGGCTTCAGATTGGCGAGGCGCTTGTCGGAAACGTCGAAGGCGTAGAGACGGCCGGTATTCTTCATCAGGGCGCCGAGCAGCAGCGTCTTGCCGCCGGCGCCGGCGCAGAAATCGACGACCATTTCGCCGCGTTTCGGCTCCAGCAGATAGCCGAGCAGCTGGCTCCCCTCGTCCTGCACCTCGAAGGCGCCCTCGAGGAACAGCGGATACTTGGCCAGCGCCGGTTTCTCGCGCAGACGAATGGCCAGCGGGGACAACGGACCGGGAATGGCTGGAATATCATCGGCCGCCAAACGGGCAAGCACCGCCTCGCGGTTCGTCTTTAGCGTATTGACGCGCAGGTCGAGCGGCGCCGGCTGGTTGAGCGCCTGCGCCAGACTGAGCACCTCGTCGGCGCCGAACTGCGCCTCCAGCCGCTCGTACAGCCAGTCCGGCAGATCGCAACGTACGGCGGGCCTGAACTCGGCTTCGGGCAGCGCCTTGGCGGCGGCCAGCCATTCCTCCTCGCTGGCCTTGAGCACCGGCGCCAGCTCGCGCTGGCTCCAGCCGCGCGTCACGGCCAGGGCGACCAGCAGGCGGTTGCGATCGGAAAGCTTGCCGGCGCAGCGCGCCTCCAGACTGCGCCCGCGCCGCAGCACGGCAAACACCGTTTCGGCGACGAAAGCGCGGTCGGCATGGCCCAGTTCGCGATGTTCGCGAAAATAGCGGGAAACGACGGCATCGGCCGGATAGTCGAAACGCAGCAGCAAGCCAAGCACGGCTTCGGCATGGGCGAACAGGGCGGGGGTGAAGCGGGCTTTCATGGCAATCCTAATTCCGTGGCGACCTGCTCGAAGCTGTCGCCCTTCTTATCCGTAAAGCGAATTTTAACCGGCAAGCGGTCGTGGTCGAGCGCGATCCATACCTCCGTGACGTTGTCGGTCATCGCGCGCAGGTGCAGGGTGCGAAAACGGCCGGCCGGCGTTTCGATTTCCTCCTCGCCCAGCGAATCCACCTGATAGCGCTCGTACTTCTTGCCGGTAACGACGCCGAATACGCTGCCCCCGGCCAGATCGCCGAGATAAGCGAGCTGATAGTTGAGCGACAGGATATCCTGCGTGCCCGGCGCAATCGGCCGCACGCTGCCATCGCGCGACAGACGGACTTCCGCGGTCGACCAGTCGAAATCGGCGTTTTCGTTGGCATCCCGGCCGTTCTTCAGGCTGCGGTAGCGTTCCGGCTGCAGCCCGCCGGCGACCAGGCGTCCGGAACTCTCGGTCTCGATGCGAATCGGCTTGAACAGCGAGACCAGACCGCTGGTTTCGGTGATGCCGATCAGCCGGTAGCGACCGTCTTCGCTGAAGTCCCAGCGATGCTCGGCGCGCCCGACCTGCAGGCCGAGCGATTCCTTGTAGATGGCGAAGCGGATCGTGCCGGTCGCCGGCAGAAGGGGCTTTGCGGACTGTACGGGGGTCATGGGCGTATCCCGAGTGTTCTTGGCGCCGGCTGCGGTCGACGACATTTCAGGGTCAATTTCCGGGGCGGGTCCGGTTTCGGGCGCAACCGGCACGGTGCGCTGCGTTGGCGCGGCGGTCGCCAGTTTTGGCGCCCTTGGCGGCTTGACGAGCGGTTTCACGGACGCTGGCGCGGCGTCGGCTGGGGGGATGGCGGGCGGTTCGGGCGGCGGCCTGATCTCGGCACGCAGGGGCGCCGGATCCGATTCCGGCCCGCCGCCGAACAATTCCACGTCCATCCCCAACAGCGCGGCGGCGTGAATGGCCAGCGAACCGGCCAGCGCGGCGAGCAGCGCGACCGGCATCGCCGCTCAGCACACCTCGGGCGCGATCAGCACGCCGCCGTTGGCCAGTTCGCCGGCCAGCCGCACGCGGCCATCGTCGAGGCGCAGCCGGCCTTCGACGAACCAGCGCACGGCCTGCGGATAGATGCGGTGTTCCTGGCGCAGCACGCGGGCGGCGAGCGTCGCTTCGTCGTCGCAGTCGAGTACCGGCACGGCAGCCTGGATGATGACCGGTCCGTGATCGAGCGCCGGCGTCACGAAATGCACCGTGCAGCCGTGGATGCGCACACCTTCCTCGAGCGCCCGCCGGTGCGTGTGCAGGCCGGGAAAGGCTGGCAGCAGCGAGGGATGGATGTTCATCAGGCGGCCCGCATAATGGCGCACGAAGCCGTCGCTCAGGATGCGCATGAAGCCGGCGAGCACGACGAGGTCGGGCGCGAAGCCGTCGATGCATTCGGCGAGCGCCGCGTCAAAAGCGTCGCGTTCGGCAAAGGCCTGGTGGTTAATATAGTGGGCCGTGATCCCGGCCTTCTCGGCGGTCTCCAACCCCGGGGCAGCGGGCCGGTTGCTGATCACGGCGCCGATGTTGACCGGCAGCGTGCCGTCGTCACGGGCGGCGATCAGCGCCTCCATGTTGCTGCCGCGACCGGAAATCAGGATGACGATGTTCTTCATTTGAGAAAGCCCACAGGCAGGAATATGGTGGAAACCACCGACTGGCTGACGCGCGAAATGCCGCGGCCGTTACGGTCGGCGACGATATTCGCCATCAGGTCGTGCAGGCCGATCTGGCGGCCGAACTCGCGCTCGAAGGAAAGGTTGCGGTTGGCCGGATCGAGTTCGTTGGACAGCAGAAAAAGCTCGCCGGCCTGATTGCGGTCGTTGCCCAGCTTCCAGATGGCGATTTCCATGTTGCGCGCGGCATTGTAGAGCTTCTGTTCGTTCAGCGAATCGAGAATGTAGAACTCGTCCTTGTGCTCGAAGGCGGCATCGGTCATCGTCAACAATCCGAACATCAGCGCCGCCACGCGATCGCCCTCGAAGGTTTCGCTGAACGCCAGCGCCGCCGCCTGGCCTTCACGCAGGCCGCCGAGTTCGGGCGGGCTGCGCAGGTTGCGGTTCTTCAGCCGCGCCAACGCCGCTTCGCGGCTGGCGACACCCGCCTTCTTCCATTCGCGCGGATTCCGCCTGTAGAGCTTGTCGGCGATCTGCATCAAACCCTCCCGCGCCTCGCCGCGCACGGTATCGGCAATGCGGTCGACCTCGGTCTTGATCAGATACTTGGCATCCATCGTGGTCCTTGTCTGGCCATCCTTCCCCATCTTCGTCGCACATGCCGCCAGCGACAAAACCAGGAGAATGGCCAGCCAGCGCATCAGGCTGCCCGGTGCTTCAGCCAGCCGACGGCGACCGGCACCAGCGTGAAGGCGATGATGCCGACGATGATCAGCGACAGGTTGGCCCTGACCCACGGCAGGTTGCCCAACCAGTAGCCGGCCAGGCACAGCGAGACGACCCAGGCCAGCGCGCCAATCAGGTTGAACAGCGTGAAGCGGGCGTAGGACATCGAGCCGATCCCCGCCACGAACGGGGCGAAGGTGCGGAACAGCGGCAGGAAGCGCGAGATCACCAGCGTCTTGCCGCCGTGCTTTTCGTAGAAAGCGTGCGTCTTGACCAAGGCGTCGCGGTTGAAGAAACGCGAGTTCTCCCAGTGGAAGACCTTGGGCCCGAGGAAGCGGCCGATCTGGTAATTGACGGTATTGCCGAGGATGGCGGCCACCAGAAGCACACCCATCAGCACGAAGATATCCATGCCGCCTTCGCCGATAGCGGCCAGCGCGCCGGCGACGAAGAGCAGCGAGTCGCCGGGCAGGAAAGGCGTCACGACGAAGCCGGTTTCGGAAAAGATGATGACGAACAAGATGCCGTAGATCCACAGCCCGTATTGCTGCACCAGGATCGCCAGGTGCTTGTCGAGATGAAGGACGATATCGATGAACTGCGCGAGAATTTCCATGTGGGGCGGCGGGCGTGGTAAAGCCGCGATTTTACCTCAAGGTATAATCCCGCCATGCCGACGATTGCCCGCCTCCCCGACCTGCTGATCAGCCAGATTGCCGCAGGCGAGGTGGTCGAGAGACCCGCCTCGGTCTTGAAGGAACTGCTGGAAAACAGCCTCGACGCCGGTAGCAAGGCGATCCAGGTTCACCTCGAGGAAGGCGGCGTCAAGCTGATCCGCGTCACCGACGACGGCTGCGGCATCGCCCGGGAAGAACTGGCGCTGGCCCTGACCCGCCACGCCACGTCGAAGATCGTCTCGCTGGAGGATCTGGAGCGGGTGAGTTCGCTCGGTTTCCGTGGCGAGGCGCTGGCCTCGGTCGCCTCGGTTGCCCGTCTCGCCATCAGCAGCCGCGAACACGGCGCCATCCACGCCTGGAAACTCAGGGCCGAACCCGGCGCCGAGCCGGAACCGGCGGCCTTGATGGCCGGCACCGTCGTCGAGATGCGCGACCTCTATTTCAACACCCCGGCCCGCCGCAAATTTCTGAAGGCCGAAAGCACAGAATTCGCCCACTGCGCCGACGCCGTCAAGCGCCTGGCGTTGACCCGCCCCGACGTTGCCTTCAGCCTCACCCACAACGGCCGCAATCTGTTCCAGTTCGCCCCCGCCGACAGCGCCCGCCGTATTGCCGACATCCTCGGCGACGATTTCCTCGGCGCCGCCCGCCGCCTCGACGCCGCCGCCGGTCCGCTCACCATCGCCGGTTTCGCCATCGACCCGACCCGTGCCACCGATGCCAGGGACGGCCAGTACGTATTCGTCAACGGCCGCTTTGTGCGCGACAAGGTAATCGCCCACGCCCTGCGCGAAGCCTACCGCGATGTGCTGCACGGCAGTCGCCAGCCGGCCGTCTGCCTGTTCGTGAACATCGACCCGGCGCTGGTCGACGTCAATGTGCACCCGGCCAAGACCGAAGTCCGCTTCCGCGACTCACGCGCCATGCACCAGTTCGTTTTCCACGCCGTCCAGCGCACCCTGGCAACGCCGGTGCAGGGCGAAACTGTCTGTTTTGCACCTGTTGCGGTCGACACCCCAAAACTGGCAAATTCCAATTTCACCCCGAACTACCCGCCACCGCTACGGCATCAGAGCAGCCTCGGCGTTGCCGAACCCGCCGCTGCGGCCTACCTCGCTTTCGCCCGCGCCACTCAGGGCAGCGGGGCCCCGGCGAGCACTTCAGCCGCCGCCACCCAATTCACGCCTTCCGAAGCCGTCGACCGTGACAGTCCGCCGCTCGGCTATGCGCTCGCCCAGTTGCACGGCATCTACATCCTCGCCCAGAACGCGCGCGGCCTCGTCCTCGTCGACATGCACGCCGCCCACGAACGCATCCTCTACGAAAAGCTGAAGACCGCCCTCGACAACCGCCAGATCGCCACCCAGGCGCTGCTGATTCCCGCCGTCTTTTCGGCCGACCCGCTCGACATCGCCGCCGTCGAGGAACACCGCGATGCCTTCGCCGACCTCGGCTTCCAGATCGCCCCGCTCGGCCCCAACCAGCTCGGCGTCCGCAGCGTCCCCGCCCTGCTCCAGTCCGGCGACCCGGCCGCGCTGGCCCGTTCGTTGATCGCCGAGCTGCGCGAACACGGCATCACCCAGCTCGCCACGGCGCGACGCAACGAACTGCTCGCCACCATGGCCTGCCACGGCGCCGTCCGCGCCCGCCGCCTGCTGACCGTCCCCGAAATGAACGCCCTGCTGCGCCAGATGGAAGAAACCGAACGCGCCGGCCAGTGCAACCACGGCCGGCCGACGTGGACCGAATTGCCGTTGGCCGACCTCGACAGGCTTTTTCTGCGCGGGCAGTAGTCAATGTCGCAACATCCACATTCTCCGGCCGTTCAGGTTCTCACCAATCCGCTCGCCTTCGCGTTGCGGGTGCTGAAGAACTTCCAGGCCCACCGGGGTTTCCTGCTGGCCGGCGCCATCGCCTACAATGCGCTGCTTTCCCTTGTGCCGCTGCTGATTCTCAGCGTCATCGTGCTTTCCAAACTGGTGTCGCCGACCGAACTGCTGGAGACGCTTGAGCACTATCTGGAATGGCTGGTGCCCAGCCAGTCGTATGCCGTCCTCGAGGAATTGTCGCGCTTTCTCGACCAGCGAATCGCCATCGGCAGCGTTCTGCTCGCCACCATGCTCTTTTTCAGTTCGCTGACTTTCTCGGCGCTCAACCAGGCGATGGCGGTCATCTTTGGCCATCGCGACATGGCCGATCAGCGTTCTTCGCTGCTTTCGCTGCTGCTGCCCTACGCCTTCGTCGGTCTGCTCAGCGTCGGCCTGCTCGCCGTCACGCTGATCTCGATCAGCGTTCAGACCCTGGTACCCGACAGCGGCGTCGTTTTCGGGCGCGACTGGTATCTGCCCGGCCTGTCCGGCACCCTCCTCCATCTGCTTGGCCTGGCCACCGAAGCACTGATGATCGCCGCCATCTACCATTTCCTGCCGGTCGGCCGGATCGCCTTGCGCTACGCGCTGGTTGGCGGCATCACGGCGACTGCGCTATGGGAGATCATCCGTCATGTGCTGGTCTGGTATTTCAACGGCCTGTCGAACGCCAGCGTGGTCTATGGCTCGCTGACCAGCGCGGTCATCATCCTGTTCAGCCTGGAAATTGCCGCCACGCTGCTGCTGCTTGGGGCCGAAGTGATCGCCGAGTACGAACGGCTCGAGCAACCTGCCTCGGACTTGCCGGGCAAGCCTGAGTAAGCGGACGGGAAACCGCCCGAGAAAAACCGCTGGCCCGCTACTGGGCCGGTTTGGCGAGCTGCGACTTGACGATCGGCCCGACCGTGTTCCAGACCCAGGAACCCGCCGCGACGACCAGCGCAGTACCGATGATCAACTGGATCAGCAGGACGATCAGGTCATGCTGCTGGCGGCTCATCTTGCGTCCGGGATTGGTGGCGCCGCAGCCGGGACAGGCCTCGGCCGAGATATCGACGGTGTGGCCGCAGGCGCGGCATGGAACGAGCGGCATGGTTTCCCCCCTGTGATGGTGGGATTATAGCCGCCGACGTGCGTGGTAGCATTCGCCGCCATGAATCCGCCCCGCCTGCCGCCCGCCATCCTGCTCATGGGTCCGACCGCCTCGGGCAAGACGGCGGTCGCCATGGCGCTGGCTGACCGTTTTCCCGTCGAATTGGTCAGTGTCGATTCGGCGCAGGTTTTCCGCGACATGGATGTCGGCACCGCCAAACCGGACCGCGACACGCTGGCACGTTACCCGCACCGCCTGATCGACCTCATTTCGCCGGAAGAAAGCTATTCCGCCGCCCGTTTCCGCGCCGACGCGCTGGCGGCGATGACCGAGATCACCGCGGCCGGCAAGGTGCCGCTGCTGGTTGGCGGGACGATGCTTTATTTCCGCGCCCTGCTGCATGGGCTGGCCGACCTGCCGCAGGCCGACGCCGCGTTGCGTGCCGAAATCGACGGCGAAGCCGCCGCCGAGGGCTGGCCGGCACTGCACGCGAAATTGGCCCTTTTTGACCCGTCGACCGCAGCAAGGCTGCACCCGACCGACAGTCAGCGCCTGCAACGCGCCTTGGAGATCTATCGCCTGACGGGCCGGCCAATGTCCGAACTGCTGGCCGCGAGCGAGCGGCAAAAACCGCCCTGTGACTTTCTCTCCATCGGCCTGCTGCCTTCCGAGCGTGCCATGCTGCACGAACGTATCGCACGCCGCTTCGACGACATGCTGCTGGCCGGGCTGGACAAGGAGGTGCGGATGCTGCGCACCAAATACGCGCTGCACCTGAACCTGCCGTCGATGCGCTGCGTCGGCTACCGGCAGACCTGGGAGGCGCAGGAGGGCATCATCCCGCACAAGGAACTGCGCGACCGCGGGATCTTCGCCACACGCCAGCTGGCCAAGCGCCAGATCACCTGGCTGACCAACTCGTTCACCGCCGAGAATTACGACTGCCTGGACCCGGCGCTGGCCGGGCGCATCGCGACCCGCGTCGCCGCCTTTCTCGGCGCCTGAACCGGCGCTCGGCCGGTGCGGGCGTGGCGGCTGCGTTCAGCCGATGACGCCGACGACGTGCAGGAAAATGAGGCCGATCGCCAGCGGCGAGCCAAAGCGCAGGACGTTCAGCCAGATGCCCAGCTGCGCCCCGGACAGGCCCATTTCTTCCGCGACATGGTGGCGGCGCATGATCCAGCCGACAAACAAGGCGATGAGCAGTCCGGCCAGCGGCATCATGATCTTGGTCGTCAGGGTATCGAGCAGGTCGAAGACGCCCAGCCCGAGAATCCTGAAGCCGCTCCATTCGTTGAAGGACAGCGCGACGGCGATGCCGAGCAGCCAGGCGACCAGCCCCATGCCGCCGACCGCAGCGCGGCGCGACAGCCCGAAGCGCTCGATGAGGAAGGCGGCGAAGGGTTCCATCAACGAAATCGACGAGGTCCACGCGGCAAAGATGACCAGGACGAAGAACAGCGGCCCGACAACCGCGCCCCCCGGCATCTGGGCAAAGGCCAGCGGCAGTGTCTGCAGGATCAGGCCCGGGCCGCTGGCCGGTTCGAGCCCCTGGGCGAAGACGATGGCGAAGATGGCGAGGCCGGCCATCAGCGCGATGCCGGTGTCGGCCAGGGCGACGTAGAAGGCCATGCGCATGATCGAGGTGCGGCGATCGAGGTAGGAGCCGTAGGCCATGATCGATCCCATGCCCAGACTGAGCGTGAAGAAGGCATGGCCCATCGCCGACAGCACGACCTCGCGCCGGACGGCGCCGAAATCGAAGTGGAACATGAAGCGCAGCGCCGCCGCCATATCCGCGGCGAAGATGCCATAGACGATCAGCGCGACGATGATGGCGAACAGGGCCGGCATCATGATCTTGTTGGCGCGCTCGATGCCGCTGGTGACGCCGCTGGCGACGACAAGCGCGGTAAGGAGCATGAACACCGTGTGCCAGCCGATCAGGCGCAGCGGATCGGCGAGCAGCGCGGTGAAAGTGGCCCCGGCCTCCGCCTTGGTGAGGCCGGCGAAGCCGGAGAAGGAACGCACGGCGTAGTCGAGAATCCAGCCGGCAACGACGCTGTAGAAGGAGAGGATCATCAGCGCCCCGAGAATGCCGATGAAGCCGATGGCGACCCAGCCGGGATGCGCCCCGGCTTCGGCGACCACGCGACGCATCGAGCCGACCGGGTTGGCCTGCCCGCGGCGGCCGAGCATGGTCTCCGCCATCAGCAGCGGCACGCCGATGAAGGCGATGCAGAGCAGGTAGACGAGCACGAAGGCGCTGCCGCCGTTGGTGCCTGTCATGTAGGGGAATTTCCAGATGTTGCCGAGGCCGATGGCCGATCCGGCGGTGACCAGGACGAAGGCCCAGCGGCTCGACCAGTGGCTGCGCGCGACGGCGGTGGAATCCATGATGCTTGCGTTCCTGATTGACCTGCCGCTCAGGCGACGACTGGCTCGGGCATTTTACGCGCCGCCAGCAGCGTATAGACGGTCGGCACCACGAACAGCGTGAAGAAAGTCCCGAGCAGCAGGCCGCCGACGATGACCCAGCCGATCTGCTGCCGCGATTCCGCCCCGGCGCCGGTCGCCAGCGCCAGCGGCAAGGCGCCGAGCACCATGGCGCCGGTGGTCATCAGGATCGGCCGCAGGCGCAGGGTGGCCGACTCGATGACCGCTTCCTTCAGCTCCATGCCTTTTTCCTGCAACTGGTTGGCGAATTCGACGATCAGGATGCCGTGCTTGGTAATCAGGCCGACCAGCGTCACCAACCCGATCTGGCTGTAGACGTTGAGCGTGCCGCCAGTCAGCCACAGCGCCAGCAAGGCGCCGGCCATCGACAGCGGCACCGTCAGCATGATGATGAACGGATCGCGGAAGCTCTCGAACTGCGCCGCCAGCACCAGGTAGATAAAGGCCAGGGCCAGGGTGAAGGTCAGCCCGAGCGAGGCCGACGACTGCCGGAACTCACGCGTCTGGCCGTTGTAATCGACCGCGTAACCGGGCTTGAGCAGCTGGTTGGCGATGCCGTCCATGGAGCTCAGCGCTTCGCCCATCGTATAGCCCGGCGCCAGGTTGGCGGTTATGGTCACCGCGCGGCGCTGGCCGAAGTGGTTGAGTTCGCGCGGTGCGATGGTTTCGCTGACGCCGACCAGGTTGTCGAGCGAAATCATGCTGCCATCGCGGCCGCGCGCGTAGATGTCGCGGATGTCTTCGGGATTGCGGCGATCGGTATCGGCGACCTGCACGATCACGTCGTACTGTTCACCATCGCGCTTGAAACGGGTCACCTGACGCCCGCCGAGCAGGGTTTCCAGCGTGCGGCCGATGGTCTCGACCGGCACCCCCATGTCGGCCGCCTTGTCGCGCTTGACCTCGACCGACAGTTCCGGCTTGTTCAGCTTGAGGTCGGTATCGACGTTGGTCAGGCCCGGGTTCTTGGCCAGTTCGCCGAGGAACTGGCTGGTCACCTCCTGCAACTCCTCGTACGAAGCCGAGGTGACGATGACGAAATTGATCGGCCGTTCGCGCGGGCTCTGGCCGAGCGACGGCGGCGTCACCGGGAAGGCGAGGACGCCGGGGATGCCCATGAATTTAGGGAACAGCTCCTTGGCGACGGCCGACGAACTGCGACCACGTTCCTTCCAGTCGGTCAGGCCGACGAAGGAAATTCCCTGGCTGACGGTCGGGTTGCCGGAAACGACGAAGAAGCGCTCGACATCCTTGGTCTGGCTGTAAATGCCTTCGATCTGGCGTGCGTACTTGTCGGTGTAGTCGAGCGTCGCGCCATCCGGCCCGAGGAAGACGCCGAGGATGACGCCGCGGTCCTCGACCGGCGCCAGCTCCGACTTCAGCACACCGAGCAGGGCGACGCAGGAAGCGGCAACGGCGACGAAACCGGTCATGATGATCCAGCGGCGCCCGAGTGCTGCGGTCAACACCCGTTTGTAGCCGGAATTCAGCCAGTTCAGGAAACCTTCGATCACCAGGAAGGCCTTGCCGTGCTTTTCCTCATGCTTGAGCAGCAGCGAGCACATCATCGGCGACAGGGTCAGCGCGACGAAGCCGGACACCAGCACGGCGCTGGCCAGGGTCAGCGCGAATTCGATGAACAGCTTGCCGGTACGCCCGGTCATGAAGGCGACCGGGGCATACACCGCCGCCAGCGTCAGCGTCATCGCCACGACGGCGAAGCCGATTTCCTGAGAGCCCTGCAAGGCAGCCTGCATTTTCGGCATGCCTTCCTCGATGTGCCGGTAAATGTTTTCCAGGACGACGATGGCGTCATCGACGACCAGGCCGATGGCCAGCACCAGGGCGAGCAGGGTCAGCGTGTTGATCGTGAAGCCGAGCATGAACATGATCGCGAAAGCACCGACCAGCGAGACCGGGATGGTGACCAGCGGAATCAGCGTCGCGCGGAAGTTGCGCAGGAAGAAGAAGATGATCGCCAGCACCAGCAGGATCGCTTCGCCGATAGTCGTGAACACCGCCTCGATCGAGCGGTCGATGAAGATCGACGAATCGTAGGCGATGTCGGCGCGCATGCCCGGCGGCAGCTCGCTGGTCACCTTGGGCAACTCGGCGCGCAGCGCCTTCGACAGTTCCAGCGGGTTGGCCGTCGCCTGCTTGATGACGCCGAGCGCCACCGCCGAACGGCCATTGAAACGCACCGAACTGCGCTCGGAGGCGGCGGCGATCTCGACGCGGCCGAGATCGGCGATGCGCACCGGGTAGCCATTGACCGTCTTGACGACAATGGCGCCGAAACCTTCCGGCGTCGCCAAGTCGGTGTTGGCGACCACCGAAAACTCGCGTTCGCGGCTCTCGATGCGCCCGGCCGGCACCTCGACGTTCTGCTTCCTGAGCGCGTCCTCGACATCGGCCGGGGTCAGCTGGTAGGCAGCCAGGCGGGCGCGGTCGAGCCAGATGCGCATGGCGAACTTGCGATCGCCGAAGATGCGCACGTCGGCCGCCCCCGGCAAGGTCTGCAGACGCGGCTTGACGATACGGCTGGCGAAATCGGTCACTTCGAGCGCCGAATGCTTGTCCGACGAAAAGGCGATCCAGATGATCGGGTTGGCGTCGGCCTCGACCTTGGCGATCACCGGCTCGTCCACCGAATCCGGCAGCTTGTTGCGGACGCGCGAAACGCGGTCGCGGACGTCCGCCGCCGCCGAATCGGGCGCCCGTTCGAGCTTGAAGCGCACCGAAATCTGGCTGTTCTCGGCGCGCGAGATCGAGGTGATGACCTCGACGCCCTCGATGCCGGCCAGCGAATCCTCGAGCGGCTTGGTCACCTGCGACTCGATGATCTCGGCGGAAGCGCCGCGGTAGGTCGTGTCGACCGTCACCACCGGCTCGTCGATCTTCGGGTACTCGCGCACCGGCAGGCGCGTGTAGGAAACGATGCCGATCAGCATCACCACCAGCGACAGCACGGTGGCGAAGACCGGCCGCTTGATGCAAATCTCGGAAATCTTCATTTGGCTTCAGCCGACTTGGCCGGTGCCGCCGAGGACGCCGCGTCCTTGCCCGCCGTGCCGCCAGCCGGCTGCGCCGGCGCGCCCTCGCCGATCGCCCGCACCGCGGCACCATCGCGCAATTTCAGCTGGCCGGCGGTGACGACCACATCACCGGCCGCCAGGCCATCGACGATTTCCACCTGCGCGGCCCGGCGCACGCCCAGCTTGACCTGCGTCGCCTGCGCCTTGCCATCGACCACCTTGAACACCATCGGCTGCGCCCCGGGAACAATCGCCTGCTCAGGCACCATCAGCACATTCCTGCGCTCGCCGAAGAGCAGGCGGACGCGCACGAACATGCCCGGGCGCAGCTTGCCCGAAGCGTTGTCCAGCCGGGCGCGGCTGGAAATCGCCCGCCCGCCCGGTTCAACCATGGGGTCGACGGCATCCAGCACCGCCTTGAACTGCTCGCCGGGCAGCGCATCGGTGCTGACCCCGACGATCTGACCCTTGATGATCCGGCCGAGGTAGGTTTCCGGCAATTTGAAGTCCACCCGCAAGGTGCCGATGTCCTCGATATTGATCAGATCCTGCCCATCCTTGACGTAGTCCCCGACACTCACGTTACGCAGGCCGACCACGCCGTTGAACGGCGCCTTGATGCGCGTCTTGGCGACCTTGGCTTCACCCAGCTGGACGGCAGCCTCCTGGACCTTCAGGGTCGCCAGGGAGTTTTCCAGCGCCTGCTGGCTGGCGAACTTCTTTTCCACCAGTTCCTGGTTGCGCTTGAAATTGCTTTTGGCCAGCGCCAGATTGGCGCGCGCCTGTTGCAGCTCGGCCTCCTGAACCGTAGCGTCAAGGGTGATCAGCTCCGCACCGCGGCTGACCACAGCACCATCGCGGAAATTGATTCCGGAAACCCGGCCGGCAATTTCGGGACGCATGATCACCGACTCACTGGATTTCAGGTTGCCGACCGCGCTCGCCTCGTCGGAAAAATCCGCGGCGGCAACCTTGGCCACTTCGACTGCAATCGCAAAACCGCCCGGTGGGCCACCCGCTTTACCGGGGGCGCCGGGGCTGGCTGCCGGGGCGCGATTCGCGGTGTATGCGTAGTAGCCGAGGCCGGCCAGGCCAGCAAGCGCAAAGGCAATGATGCCGAGACGTGTGTTTTTGTTCATATGAGTCGCCGTATGTTTACTGACTCCATGGTCAGTAATGCTTGGTATTGTACCCAGTTAGACAAGCAATCGGGCAAACGTGCCTCACTGCATCGCGTCTAGCGATCGATCCATCGCCGGCAGCCGCCAATCGGGGGTAACGGGCGGCTCGGGAGGCGGCTCGGGGGGCGCGAAAGCTTCCAGGCAGGAATCGCTATCGCGCAGGCCCTCACGAAGCGGCGCGACGCGCACCAGCACGACGCCGGCGCTGACCATCCCAAGATATTCCGCGGCGGCACGCGAGACATCGATGATGCGCCGCCGATGATGGGCGGCCATGCGGTCATTGACCTTGACGATAGTACAGCGATCGTTGTCCAGCCGGCGTACCGCAAGCCAGGTGCCGAGCGGGAAACGGTTGCTGGCGGCCGTGAAACCGCGGGCATCGAAGATTTCCCCGGTCGCTGTCCGCCTGCCATGGAAGCCCGACCCGTAAAAGCTCGCCGCTCCATGCAGCCCGATGGTTTCGCGGTCGGCGATTTCCGCAGCGCCGATCTCGGAAGATTGCTTCGGAAGTGCCGACTTCGATGCCGGCGTCGATGTTGGCTTTGTCGCCGCCTTGCTGGCGGTGCTCCTGCTTGCCAGCTTGCGTTCAGGCGCCGGTTCGCCGGCGGCCCAAGCCGGGCCGGGCAAACCCAGCAACAGCAGAACGCCGGCCAACGCCGCGCCCTGCAATCGCCACTCAGACCACGACGGTCTGCGCTTCGTCACCCGAACGCGCCCGGATCTTGCCGATGCGATAGACCGTTTCGCCCTGCGCCTTGAGCTCGGCTTCGGCCGCATCGGCATCCGCCGCGGTAACGACGATGACCAGACCGATACCGCAGTTGAAGACGCGGTGCATTTCGTTTTCGGCCACGTTGCCTTCGGCCTGCATCCAGTCGAACAACTTGGGACGCGGCCAGGCGGCCTTTTCCAGTTCGGCCACGACGTTTTCCGGCAGCACGCGCGGCACGTTTTCGAGCAGACCGCCGCCGGTGATGTGGGCCATGCCCTTGATCGCGACCTTTTCCATGGTCGCCAGCACTTGCTTGACGTAGATGCGGGTCGGCGCCATGACGACGTCGGCCAGGGTGCGATCACCATCGAACTTGGCGTTCATGTCCGGATTCGAACGTTCGATGATCTTGCGCACCAGCGAGTAGCCGTTGGAATGCGCGCCAGAGGAAGCCAGACCGAGCACGACGTCGCCGGCGGCAATCGACTTGCCGTCGATGGCCTTGGATTTTTCAACGACACCCACCGCAAAACCAGCTAGATCGTATTCGCCAGCCGGGTACATGCCCGGCATTTCGGCGGTTTCGCCGCCGATCAGCGCGCAGCCGGCCAGTTCGCAGCCCTTGGCGATGCCGCCGACGACGGAGGCGGCAGTACCGACATCGAGCTTGCCGCAGGCGAAGTAATCAAGGAAGAACAGCGACTCGGCGCCGAGCACGAGAATGTCATTGACGCTCATGGCGACCAGATCCTGGCCGACCGTGTCGTGGCGGTTCAGGTCGAAGGCGAGGCGCAGCTTGGTGCCGACGCCATCGGTCCCGGACACCAGGACCGGCTCCTTGTAGCGCTTGGGCACTTCGAACAGCGCGCCGAAGCCGCCGATGCCGCCGAGCACGCCGTCGCGCAGGGTCTTGCGGGCCAGCGGCTTGATACGTTCGACAAGGGCATCGCCAGCATCGATATCGACGCCAGCATCACGGTAGGAGAGGGAAGTTTTCTGGGTCATGATCTGATGAATTCGCCGGAGGCGGAAGCATTCCGCTTGAAAACCGCGATTTTACCCGAAACCGTCCGCGCCCCCTAACCCGCTGCCGGCGCCCGACGTAGCGGCCGGAAATGCTGTCGTCGCAGAGAAGAATCCCCCGCCCTACAGCTGGCGCAGCCTTGGCACGCCCGGCCTCTGCTAAAATCTCGGGTCTGATTTTAAGCGCGACGGCGCCCAGTGGAGCAACCGCAATGACCCATTCCCCCCTCATCCAGGATCTGCACGAGCGCGGCCTGATCGCCCAGATCACCGACGCTGCTGCGCTCGACAAGCTGCTGACGGAGGAATCGGTCACGCTCTATTGCGGCTTCGACCCGACAGCGGACAGCCTGCACCTCGGCCACCTGGTGCCGGTGCTCATCCTCAAACGCTTCCAAGAAGCCGGCCACAAGCCCATCGCGCTGGTTGGCGGCGCCACCGGCATGATCGGCGACCCGAGCTTCAAGGCCACCGAGCGCAAGCTCAACACGCCCGACGTCATCGCCACCTGGGTCGACAAGATCCGCGGCCAGGTCGCCCCCTTCCTCAAGTTCGACGGCGCCAACGCGGCGATCATGGCCAACAACTACGACTGGTTCGGTGGCATGAACTGCCTCGAATTCCTGCGCGACATCGGCAAGCATTTCTCGGTCAACGCCATGATCAAGAAGGAATCCGTGCAGCAGCGCCTGCAGCGCGAAGACCAGGGCATTTCCTACACCGAATTCTCGTATAGCCTGCTCCAGGGCTACGACTTCGCTGAACTCAACAAGCGTTACGGCTGCGTGCTGCAGATCGGCGGTTCCGACCAGTGGGGCAACATCGTCGCCGGCACCGACCTGACGCGCCGCCTCAATCACCAGCACGTCTTCGGCATGACCGTGCCGCTCATCACCAAGGCCGACGGCACCAAGTTCGGCAAGACCGAATCGGGCGCCGTCTGGCTCGATCCGAAGAAGACCTCGCCCTACGCCTTCTACCAGTTCTGGCTCAACACCAGCGACGCCGACGTCTACAAGTTCCTCAAATTTTTCACCTTTTTGCCGGTCGACCGTATCGCCGAGATCGAAGCCGCCGACCAGGCCAGCGGCACCAAGCCCGAAGCCCAACGCATTCTGGCGGAGGAAGCGACCCGCCTGGTGCACGGCGAAGTGGCCCTGATGGCCGCCCGCCGCATCACTGACAGTCTCTTCCACGGTCAACTGGAAAATCTGACCGAAAACGACCTCGAACAACTGGCCCAGGACGGCATGCCCGGTGTGCAACTGGACAAGGCCAACGGCAGCCTGATCGACGCCCTGGCCGCGGCCGGCCTCGCCAAGTCGAAATCCGAAGCCCGCAGCTTCATCCAGAGCGGCAGCGTCACCATCAACGGCGCCAGGGCCGACACCCTCGACCACCAGATCGCCGGCGAAGAACGCCTTTATGGCCGCTTCACCATCCTGCGCCGGGGCAAGAAGAACTACGGCCTGGTGAGCTGGCAGTAAGCCAACCGATGCGCCAGCTGATTCTCGACCTGCTGCCGGAAAGCCCGCCGACGCTGGACAATTTCGTCGCCGGCGGCAACGCGGAAACGCTCGCCGGGCTGACCGGCTGGCTGGCCGGCGAACGCACGGAAACGTCGTTCTGCCTGTGGGGCGAGGCGGGATCGGGGCGCTCGCACCTGCTGCTGGCGAGCAGCTTCGCCTACGTCGACGCCGCGCGCGACCCGGCGCTGGCGTCGGTTGACGAAGCCGGACAGCTGGCCGTCGACCATGTCGAATCGCTGAACGAAGCCGGCCAGGTGGCCCTGTTCAACCATTTCAACCGCCTGAAACAGGCCGCAGGAATGCTGCTGACCGCCGCCGACCAGCCGCCGGCCCACCTGGCGCTGCGCGAAGATCTGCGTACCCGCCTTGGTTCCGGCCTGATCTACCGCCTGCAACCGCTGTCGGACGGCGAAAAGGCCGCCGCCCTCGCCGCCCAAGCGAAGGAACGTGCGCTCAAGCTGACACCGGAAGCGATCGACTACCTGATGCGCCACGCGCCGCGTGACATGCGCACGCTTTCCGCCTTCGTCGTCGCGCTCGACCGCTACACGCTCGAACACAAACGCGCCGTTACACTGCCGCTGCTGCGTGAATTGCTCAACGAAACACTGCCCCTGGATTTCTCGAAATGAACCTCGCCCTGTTTGACCTGGATAACACCCTGCTCGCCGGCGACTCGGATTTCGAGTGGGCGCAGTTCCTGATTTCCAAAGGTGTGGTCGACCGCGAACTGCAGGAAGCGAAGAACATCCGGTTCTATGAACAATACAAGACCGGCACGCTGGACATCTACGAGTTCCTTGCCTTCCAGTTGGCGCCGCTGGCCCGCCACCCGCGTGCCGAACTCGATGCCTGGCACCGCGAATACATGGCGCGCCACATCCACCCGATCATGACCGAAGCGGCCCGGGCGCTGGTGCAGCGGCATCTCGCCGCAGGCGACCTGTGCGCCGTCGTCACCGCCACCAACAGTTTCGTCACCGGCGCGATCGCCCGCGAATTCGGCATTCCGCACCTGATCGGCACGATTCCCGCGGTCAACGTCGAAAACGGGACATTTTCCGGGGCACCAGCCGGCCTGCCCGCGTTCCGCGAAGGCAAGATCGCCCGCGTCGAGGCCTGGCTGGAAGCGCTCGGTCTGTGGTGGGGCAGCTTCGCCGATAGTTATTTCTACAGCGATTCGCACAACGACCTGCCGCTGATGGGCAAGGTCACGCTGCCGGTCGCCGTCGATCCGGACCCGACGCTGCGCGCCCATGCCGGCGAAATGGGCTGGAAAATCATCACTTTGCGGTAGAATCCGCCTTTTCCCGCAGCGCAGCAGGCGCTCACTGAACGGTAATACGTGATCCGCAAATTCATTTCCCGCGTTTTCAGCGGCAAGAAGCCCCAGGCCGGCCACCACGAGCCCGCTGTCATTCCCGTCTCCACCCACGGCATCACCCGCGACCGCATCAGCTCGGGCAGCCGGCGCGTCTGCGAAACCCTGCAGGGGCACGGGCACAAGGCCTACGTCGTCGGCGGCGCGGTGCGCGACCTGCTGATCGGCGCCGAACCCAAGGATTTCGACATCGCCACCGACGCGACGCCGGAAGAGATCCGCCGCCATTTCCGGCGCGCCCGCATCATCGGCCGCCGCTTCCAGATCGTCCATGTGATGATGGGCCAGGAAACGCTGGAAGTGACCACCTTCCGCGGCGCCCTGGCTGACAACACCAAGAAGGACGAGCACGGCCGCGTGCTGCACGACAACGTCTTCGGCAGCCAGGCGGAAGATGCGGCCCGCCGCGACTTCACGGCCAATGCGCTGTACTACGACCCGGCCACCGAGGCGGTCATCGACTACCACCACGGCGTCGCCGACCTCAAGCAGAAAACCCTGCGCATGATCGGCGAGCCGCGCACCCGCTACCGCGAAGACCCGGTGCGCATGCTGCGCGCCGTGCGCCTTGCCGCCAAACTCGGGCTGATCATCGACCCGGCCGCGCGCAAGCCGATCCGCGAGATGGCCAGCCTGCTCGAAAACGTCCCGGCTGCCCGCCTGTTCGACGAGATGCTGAAACTGCTGACCTCCGGGCATTCGGTCAAATGCATCACCCAGCTGCGCGACGAAGGCCTGCATCACGGGCTCTTGCCGCTGCTCGACGTCATCCTCGAACAACCGCTGGGCGAGAAATTCGTCATGCTGGCGCTGGCCAGCACCGACGACCGCGTGCAGCGCGGCAAGGGCACGTCGCCCGGCTTCCTGTTCGCCACCCTGCTCTGGCACGAAGTGCTGGCCCACTGGGAAAAGCTCAAGGCCAGGGGTGAGCCGAAGATTCCGGCGCTCTATCAGGCGATGGATACCGTGCTCGATGTGCAGGGTGAAAAGCTCGCCATCACGCGCCGCATCGCCGGCGACATCAAGGACATCTGGGCCCTGCAGCCGCGCTTCGAGGCGCGCGCCGGCAAGCGTCCCTACGGCCTGCTCGAACAGCCGCGCTTCCGCGCCGGCTACGATTTCCTGCTGCTGCGCGCAGAATCCGGCGAAGTCGACCGCGAACTGGGCGATTGGTGGACACGCTTTCAGGATGCCGACGGCGAGGAGCGCGCCCGGATGCTGCTGCCGGAACAGGCCGGCGACAAGAAGCGCCGCCGCCGGCGCAAGAAGCCGGGTGGCGGCGACGTCGACCGGCCCCGGGAAGAATCCCGCCCGGGAAGCGCCGGCGTCGTATGAGCATTGCCTACGTTGCGCTCGGCGCCAACCTTGGCGACCCGGCGTCCATGGTGCGTGCCGCGTTCGCTGCGCTGGCCAATCTCCCGCACAGCCGGGTGGCCCGAACGTCTTCGCTCTACCGCACCGCGCCTGTCGGCATCACCGCACAGCCGGACTTCATCAACGCGGTCGCCGCGCTGGAAACGCAACTGGCACCCGAGGCGCTGCTCGAAGCGCTGCTCGATGTGGAACAGCGTTTCGGGCGCACACGCGGGGAAATAAACGGCCCGCGCTGCATCGACCTCGACCTGTTGCTCTATGACGATCTGGAACTCGAACTGCCGCGCCTGACCCTGCCGCATCCCCGACTGCACCTGCGCGCCTTCGTATTGCTGCCCCTGGCCGAAATCGCCCCCGATCTGCGCCTGCCGCAACGCGGCAGTGTTGCCGCCTGGCTACCCGCCGTTGCCAACCAGCGCATCGTCAGGCTGTGAGCGTCCTTGGCTGGAACCTGCCGGTCATCTGGCAGACGGTGATCCTGCTGTCATTGTCGAACGTCTTCATGACTTTCGCCTGGTATGCCCACCTCAAGCATCTCAACGAAAAGCCGTGGTGGATCGCGGCGCTGATTTCCTGGGGAATCGCGCTGTTCGAATACCTGATCCAGGTGCCGGCCAACCGCATCGGACACAGCGAGATGGATCTTGGCCAGCTCAAGATCCTCCAGGAAGCGATCACGCTCGCGCTCTTCGTTCCCTTCGTCATTTTTTACATGGGCCAGCCATTGAAGCTTGACTACCTCTGGGCGGCTCTGTGTATCCTAGGCGCCGTCTATTTCGTTTTCCGGGCATAAGCCATGTCTGCACAAAGCATTACCCGCCGCCTGACCCAGGCCGATCTCGCCAAGCTCTACGCCGCCGGCGACAAGGTCGTCATGTTCACCGCCTACGACGCCAGCTTCGCCCGCCTGCTCGACGGTGCCGGGGTCGAATGCCTGCTCATCGGCGATTCGCTGGGCAACGTCATCCAGGGGCACGACACGACGCTGCCGGTCACCATCGCCGACATCGCGTACCACACTGCCTGCGTCAAACGCGGCGCGGATCACGCCTTCATCATCGCCGACATGCCCTTCGGCAGCTACCAGGAATCGCCGGAACAAGCCTTCCGCAATGCCGTGACGCTGATGGCGGCCGGCGCCCAGATGGTCAAACTCGAAGGCGGCCAGGAGATGGCAAAAACGGTCAAATTCCTGGTTGACCGCGGGATTCCGGTTTGCGGGCACGTTGGCCTGACCCCGCAATCAGTCCATGCGCTGGGCGGCTACAAGGTGCAGGGCAAGGGCGAAGCGGCCGCGCAAAAGCTCAAGGACGACGCGCTGGCACTGCAGAACGCCGGGGCGACGATGATCGTCCTCGAAGCCATTCCTGCCGTGCTGGCCGCTGAAGTCACTGCCAGCCTGCGCATCATCACCATCGGCATCGGCGCCGGCAAGGACTGCTCGGGTCAGGTCATGGTGCTGCATGACGCTTTCGACATCCCGCCGGGCAAGAAGGCCAAGTTCGTCAAAAACTTCATGGACGGCGCCATATCGATTCATGACGCAGCCTGCCGGGCGGTCGCAGCCGTCAAGGACGGCAGCTACCCCGGCCCCGAACACACTTATTCCGCTTAAAGTCACCATGCAAATCCATTCCGCCATCGCCGACCTGCGCGCGGCGCTGAAAAACTGCGGCCGCGTCGTGTTCGTGCCGACCATGGGCAACCTGCACGCCGGCCACATCAGCCTGATGGAACAGGCGCGGGCGCACGGCGACACCGTGGTCGCTTCGATTTTCGTCAATCGCCTGCAATTCGGCCCGAACGAGGATTTCGACAAGTACCCGCGCACCTTCCAGGCCGACTGCGACAAGCTGGCCGCGGCCGGCGTCGATGTACTGTTCGCCCCGACCGAGGCCGATCTCTACCCGGAGCCGCAGGACTATTTTGTCGAGCCGCCCGGCATCCAGAACGTGCTCGACGGCAAATTCCGCCCCGGGCATTTCCGCGGCGTCGCCACGGTCGTCCTGAAGCTGTTCAACTGCGTGCAACCGCAGGCCGCCGTGTTCGGCAAGAAGGACTACCAGCAGCTGATGGTCATCCGCAACATGACGCGCCAGCTGGCGCTACCGATCACCATCATCGGCGGCGAAACAGTACGCGCCGAGGACGGACTGGCCCTGTCGTCACGCAATGGCTACCTGACGCCCGAAGAGCGTATGGAAGCACCGCGCCTTTATCGCGAATTGAACCGGATCCGCGATGCCATCCGGGCCGGCGAAACCGACACCGGCAAACTGGAAAATGCCGCGATTTCGACGTTGACCGCAGCCGGCTGGAAAACCGACTATGTTGCAGTGCGACAACAGGCCGGCCTGTCTCTGCCGAAAATCGTAGATGCCCCGCTGGTGGTGCTTGCCGCCAGTCGCCTGGGAAACACCCGGCTCATCGACAACATCGAGATTTGACGCAGCCGGAATATCCATAATTATGGGCGTTGACAGCGCTTCCATTGTCGCTACAATGCGCTTCCCCCAACTATCTGGATGAGTGAAACCATGCAGAGAACGATGCTGAAATCCAAGTTGCACCGCGTGACCGCAACCCACGCCGACCTGCACTACGAGGGTTCCTGCGCCATCGATGAAGACCTGCTCGAGGCAGCCAACATCAAGGAATACGAACAGATCGACATCTGGAACGTAAATAATGGCGAGCGTTTCACCACCTACGCAATCCCCGCCGAACGCGGGTCAGGCGTCATCTCGGTCAACGGTTCGGCGGCCCGCCGCGCCGCGCCAGGCGACATCCTGATCATTGCCACCTTTGCCGTGTACAACGAGATCGAGCTGGCCAAGTACGAGCCCGAGCTGATCTACGTCGATTCGCAGAATCGCATCACCCGCCGCGGCCACAAGATTCCGACCCAGGCTGCTGCCTGAACGCCGCTTCGTGACGCAGTTCACGGAAGACCCGCTACGGCGGGTTTTCTTTTTTGTGTTTTATGTACAATGCCTGCGCACTTCCCAACATTGGAGATAACAGATGGGCGTTGTATTTGCCAAGACCCAGAAGGGGCATGAAGAGATCACGACCAAGGCCGGCGGCCTGACACCGCGCCAGCGGCGGGTGCTGATCTTTGTCGATGGCAAGCGTTCGGTTGATGAATTGCGCGGCATGCTGCAGGCCGACGATCTCCAGATCACGCTTGGCCTGCTCGAAGAGCAGGGCTTGATCGAGATGGCCAGCGTCAAGGATGCTAGCGGTGCGGTAAAGCCCGCCCCCGCCGAGCCCCAGCCATCAATCAGCTCCTTCCGACCGATTCCCGATCCGCCCAACCGGAAGGAAATGGACATGGCGCGCAACTTTATCCAGAACTCGCTGAAAACTTTCTGCGGTCCCTTCGCCCACCTTGAAATCGTCGAAGCCGCCTTTGCCGCGAAGACCCATGAAGAGTTGCGCTGGCAGTTCGACCCCTGGTTCCACGCCATCGTACAGACACGCGACGGCAAGCGCCGTGCCGAAGAATTGCGCTCCCAGCTACTGAAGGTAATCTAGCCGACGCCGCCCTCGCCGGCTTTCGCCTTGCGGCTGCGAGCCGGACGTCGGGCGGGTTTTTTTTCAACGGCCGGCGCGCTGACCGGCACTTCTGCAGCAGGCGTCTCGCCAGCCTCGGCGGCACCGCCCGCTTTACGCGGACGACGCCCGCCACGCCGCGGTTTCTCCTCGGCAACTGTCGGTTCTGCCGCGACTGGCAGGGGTTCCGGGATGGTCGCAGGCGCGCTCTCCACAACCTCCACAGTCTCGGCTGGCGGCCGCTCCGGCGAATCCTTGCGCGCGCGTCGGCCACCGCGACGGCGGCCCGGGGATTTTTCCTCGCTTTCAGCCGGCGGCTCGCCCGCGGAGGTTTCGACGACCTCCATGTCGACGGCCGGCAGCGCAGCCTGCCCGGAAGCCACATCCGGCTCCGCCGCGCGCAGCGCGGCACGGGTCACGAAGGTACCGGATTTTTCGTCGCGCCCGACCGTCAACAAGCCGCGACCTGCCGCCTCCTCGAGCAGGTTGCCGAAGGTACGAAAACCGAAATAGCCCTCGCTGAATCCCGGATTGCGCCGTTTGATAACCTCCTTGAGCACCGATGCCCAGACCCGTTCCGACTCGCCGCGGTCGGCCATGAGGTCGGCCAGGGTGGAAGAAACCAGATCGACGGCCTTGCCCTTGCGTTCTTCGAGTTTCGCGCTGCGCTTCGCTTCTTCTTCCGGCGAGCGTTTCTCGCGCTCGCGGCGCTGCGCCCCGCGCCCGGACTCGCGATCGCGCACCAGGTCGTCGTAATAGATGAATTCGTCGCAGTTGGTGACCAGCAGGTCGGAACAGCTCTGCTTGACGCCGACGCCGATCACCCGCTTGGCGTTTTCGCGCAACTTGGAGACCAGCGGCGAGAAGTCGGAATCACCGGAAATTATTACAAAGGTATCGACATGCGCCTTGGTATAGCAGAGGTCGAGCGCGTCGACGACCATGCGGATGTCAGCCGAGTTCTTGCCCGACTGGCGCACGTGCGGGATCTCGATCAGCTCGAAATTGGCCTCGTGCATCGCCGCCTTGAAACCCTTGTAACGGTCCCAGTCGCAGTAGGCCTTCTTGACCACGATGCTGCCCTTGGCGAGCAGGCGTTCAAGCACCGGTTTGATGTCGAACTTCTCGTACTGGGCATCGCGCACGCCGAGGGCGACATTTTCGAAATCACAAAAGAGCGCCATGCTGGCGGTGTCATCGGAGGCGGCCATGAAATGCTTTCAACTCGGGAAAGGCTCAGTATACCGCCCCGCGGGATTTCATTCCGCCAGCAATTCAGCCCGCTCGGCATCGGTGAACAGGCGCGAACGGGCATGAAACGCCTTGCCGCTGCCGCCTTCGAGCGAAAAGCCGCCGCCCTGGCCGTCGATTACGTCGATGATCAGCTGCGTGTGTTTCCAGTACGCATATTGCATGCGGGTCATGTAGAAGGGCACGCCGCCGATGTCGCCGAGATGGACGTCCCAGTCCCCGATGGTCAGTTCGCCGGGCAGGTAGCAGTTGGCCGCACTGTTGTCGCAGCAACCGCCGGACTGGTGGAAGAAAAGCACACCGTGCGTCTGTTTCAGAAGCTCGATCAGATCCAGTGCCGCCTGGGTGGCAATCACTTTTTCAGGCATTGTGCATCTCCGAAAAAGCGGGGCGGTCACCCGCCCCGGAAATAGTCGCCCGCAGGCGACCAGAGAAGAGTCAGTCGCTGATCAGAAGAAGCCCAGCTTGGTTTCGCTGTAAGACACCAGCAGATTCTTGGTTTGCTGGTAGTGGTCCAGCATGACCTTGTGGGTCTCGCGGCCGATACCGGATTCCTTGTAGCCGCCGAACGCTGCGTGCGCCGGGTAGGCGTGGTAGCAGTTGGTCCACACGCGGCCGGCCTTGATGGCGCGACCCATGCGGTAGGCGACGTTGCCGTTGCGGCTCCAGACGCCGGCGCCGAGGCCGTAGAGGGTGTCGTTGGCGATGGCCAGGGCTTCTGCTTCGTCCTTGAAGGTGGTCACGGCCAGAACCGGCCCGAAGATTTCTTCCTGGAAGATGCGCATCTTGTTGTGGCCCTTGAACAGGGTCGGCTGGATGTAGTAACCGCCGGCCAGGTCGCCTTCGAGGACAGCGCGGGCGCCGCCGATCAGGCATTCGGCGCCTTCCTGCTTGCCCACGTCGAGGTAGGACATGATCTTGGTCATCTGTTCCTGGGAAGCCTGGGCACCCATCATGCAGTCGGTGTCGAGCGGGTTGCCTTGCTTGATGGCAGCGACGCGCTTGAGGACGCGTTCCATGAACTTGTCGTAGATCGATTCCTGGATCAGGGCGCGGCTCGGGCAGGTACACACTTCGCCCTGGTTGAAGGCGAACAGCACCATGCCTTCGATGGCCTTGTCGAGGAAGCCGTCATCCTTGTCCATGACGTCGGCGAAGAAGATGTTGGGCGACTTGCCGCCCAGTTCCAGCGTGGCCGGGATCAGGTTGTTGGCAGCGGCCTGGGCGATGACGCGGCCGGTCGAGGTCGAGCCGGTGAAGGCGATCTTGGCGATGCGCTTGCTGGTGGCGAGCGGCATGCCGGCTTCGCGACCGAAACCATTGACGACGTTCAGCACGCCCGGCGGCAGCAGGTCGGCGATCAGTTCGACGAGGATCAGGATGGAGATCGGGGTCGATTCGGCCGGCTTCAGGACGACGCAGTTGCCGGCGCCGATGGCGGGAGCCAGTTTCCAGGCGGCCATGAGGATCGGGAAGTTCCAGGGGATGATCTGGCCGACGACGCCGAGCGGCTCGTGGTAGTGGTAGGCGACGGTGTTTTCGTCGATGTCGGAGAGGGCGCCTTCCTGGGCGCGCAGGCAGCCGGCGAAGTAACGGAAGTGGTCGACGGTGAGCGGGATGTCGGCGTTCAGCGTTTCGCGGATGGCCTTGCCGTTATCGACGGTCTCGGCGTAAGCCAGGCTTTCGAGGTTGGCTTCGATGCGGTCGGCGATCTTGAGCAGGATGTTTGAACGCTCGCTCGGCGAGGTCTTGCCCCAGGCCGGAAAGGCGGCGTGCGCGGCATCGAGGGCCAGTTCGATGTCGTCGGCAGTGGAGCGGGCCGCCTGCGTATAGGGCGTGCCGGAAAGCGGCGTGAGCACATCGAAGTACTGCCCCTTGACCGGCGGCACCCATTGGCCACCGATAAAGTTGTCGTAGCGGGTCTTGAAGGAAATCTTGGCGCCAGTGGCGCCCGGGGCTGCATAGATCATGTCGTCTCCAGATGGTTTTTACGGATTGGTAAATTGATTCCCTTTCGGGCCATTACCCATATCAAGCGCCGTGCCAGCCAGAAAAATTTCCGCAAGTCATTGATTCCGTGAATTTCATCAGAAATTCGCCGTCGACCGTAACCGGTGACGCAACGTCTCGTCCCGCCACAGTTGTCACAAAATGGAACAGTCAGACGGCGTCAGCGCCGGTTTCTATTGCTTCGCCCGCCCGGCACCCTATACTCGGCAAAAAAGCGGGCCCCGACCCGCCGAGGAGACGAAACCGATGCGCACGAATACCCCGGTACCGGCCCCGCTGTTGCGGCAGGCCCGGCTCCAGCTACTGGAAAACGGCAGCTTCCCTGACGGCGCCATCGACGAACGGCTGGCCCGCTCGTGGCGCCGAAGCCTGGCCGCCGGACTATCGCCGACCGGGCGCTTGCCCGGCACCGACAACCTGTCGGGCTCCGAACTGCAGCGCTCACTGGCGCGTAATCACGAACTGCTCAGCCATTCGCGGCCAGTCATGGAATACCTGTTCGAGCAAGTTCGCCACAGCCACAGCATGGTCATCCTCGCCGACCGGCGCGGCGTGCTGATGCACACGCTGGGCGATACCGACTTTCTCGGCAAGGCCGAACGCGTCGCGCTGATGTCCGGCGCCTCGTGGCACGAGCAACAGCGCGGCACAAACGCCATCGGTACGGCGCTGGCCGAGGCCAGCGGCGTCGAGATCCACGGTTCCGAACATTATCTGGAGCGCAACGGTTTCCTGACCTGCGCCGCCGCGCCCATCGTTTCCGCCAGCGGCGAACTGCTCGGGGTGCTCGACATATCCGGCGACCAGCGCAGCCGGCACCCGCATACCCTGGGGCTGGTCAATACGGCGGCGATGATGATCGAGAACCGCCTCGTCACCGCCGCCTGCCAGCGCCACATCCGCCTGCATCTGCACCCGCACCCGGAAGGCATCGGCAGCGTCGCCGAGGGCATCGTCGCGCTTTCCGATGATGGCTGGATCGTCGGCGCCAACCGTCAGGGGCTCGCCCTGCTCGGCCTGGCCGCGGTCGACATCGGCGCGACGCCGCTTTCCCGGGTGCTCGATGCCCGGCTCGAGCAGATTTTGCCGGTTTTTCGCCGTCGACCGCAGCAGGCCATCCTGCTGCGCCGTCATGACGGCAGCGTGCTCTACGGCATGCTGCATGCCGAGCGCAGCCTGACGGCACAGGCGCAACGGCTTGATGAAAAACCCGCCGTCGATGCGCTGGGCAAACTGGATACCGGCGACCTCCGCTGGCGCGCCGCCGCCGACAAGGCACGGCGCATCGTCGGCAAGCCAATTCCCCTGCTGCTGCATGGCGAATCGGGCGTCGGCAAGGAACTGTTCGCGCGCGCCGTTCACGATGCCTCGCCGCAGAAGAACGGTCCCTTCGTCGCCATCAACTGCGCCGCGCTGCCGGAAAACCTGATCGAGGCAGAGTTGTTCGGCTACAGTCCCGGCGCCTTCACCGGCGCCCGCAAGGAAGGCAGCCCCGGCCGCCTGCGCGAGGCCGAGGGCGGCACGTTGTTCCTCGACGAAATCGGCGACATGCCACTCGCCATGCAGACCCGCCTGCTGCGCGTCTTGCAGGAAAGGCAGGTGACGCCGCTCGGCGGCGGGCAACCGGTCAAGGTCGATTTCGCGCTGATCTGCGCCACCCACTGCAACCTGCGCAAAACGTCGGAGCAGGGCAAATTCCGCAGCGACCTGTATTACCGACTCAATGGCCTGACGCTGAATCTGCCGGCGCTGCGCGAACGCAGCGATTTCGCGGCGCTGACCGAAAAGCTGTTGCTCGACCTGACCGACGACGCCGGCCTGCATCTGGCGCCGGAACTGCTCGCCCGCCTTGCCGCCTACGCCTGGCCCGGCAACCTGCGCCAGCTGGCGAGCGTGCTGCGCACCGCCGTCGCCATGCTCGACCCCGGGGAAAACCGCATCGACTGGCCGCATCTGCCGGACGACCTGATCGATGAACTGCAACAGACACCCGGCCAGACGGCAACAGCGGCGATCCACGCCTCCGGCAACCTGGCAGAAATTTCCCGCTCGGCCATCCAGCATGCACTGGAAGCCAGCCGCGGCAACCTTTCCGCCGCCGCCCGGCAGCTGGGCATCAGCCGGCAGACGCTGTACCGCAAGCTGAAATAGGCAACGCGGGCGCCTTTATTGTGCCGTTGCGCGCGGATTTTTAGCCGATATCAAAGTCCCGGCAGGCTCCCCAACCTAACATCGGACCGCCAAACAATTTCCGAAAGGGGGAAAACAATGAGTGGCGCTTTCACCAAATCGATGGCGCGGAACATTTTCTACGGGGGGACCGTCTTCTTCTTCCTGTTGTTCCTTGCGCTGTCCTTCGACACCCATTCGCAGCTTCCCAAACGCGACATGCGGGCCAACATCACGCCGCAAATCGCCGAAGGCAAGAAGCTCTGGGAAGTTAACAACTGTATCGGTTGCCACACCCTGATGGGTGAAGGCGCCTACTTTGCCCCCGAACTGGGCAACGTGGTCGTCCGCTACGGTGACGAAGGCACCAAGGCCTTTATCCAGAGCCGGCCGAAAGACGGCATTCCGGGTCGCCGCAGCATGCCGCAGTTCAACTTCACCGACGAGCAGCTGAATGCCATCGTGGCCTTCCTGAAGCACGTCAATTCGATCAACGATGCCAACTGGCCGCCCAACGACCAAGGCTGATCGAGAGGAGAACTGAACTATGCAATTCAAATCGCAAGCGGTTGCAAAACCCTACTTCATCGCGGCAATCGGCCTGTTTGTCGGTCAGATCCTGTTTGGCCTGATTCTTGGCCTGCAGTATGTGCTCGGCGACTTCCTGTTCCCTGCCATTCCCTTCAACGTGGCCCGCATGGTCCACACCAACCTGCTGATCGTGTGGCTGCTCTTCGGCTTCATGGGTGGCGCGTACTACATGATCCCGGAGGAATCCGAAACCGAACTGTTCAGCCCGAAACTGGCGCTGCTGATGTTCTGGATTTTCCTGGTCGCCGGTGCGGCAACGATCGTCGGCTATCTGGCCGTCCCGTACGCCACCCTGGCTGAGCTGACCGGCAACAACCTGGTCGAGACCATGGGCCGCGAGTTCCTCGAACAGCCACTGCCGACCAAGGTCGGCATCGTGATCGTGGCGCTCGTTTTCCTGTTCAACATCACCATGACGGTGCTCAAGGGCAAGAAGACGGCAATTGCCACGGTGCTGCTGATCGGCCTCTGGGGCCTGGCGGTCTTCTTCCTGTTCGCCTTCTACAACCCGGTTAACGTCGTTCTCGACAAGTTCTTCTGGTGGTGGACGGTGCACCTCTGGGTGGAAGGCGTCTGGGAACTGATCCTGGGTTCGTTCCTGGCCTTCGTGCTGATCAAGACGACCGGTGTTGACCGTGAAGTGATCGAAAAGTGGCTGTACGTCATCGTCACCCTGACGCTGATCACCGGCATCATCGGTACGGGTCACCACTACTACTGGATCGGCACGCCGGAATACTGGCAGTGGTGGGGTTCCATCTTCTCCGCGCTGGAGCCGATTCCGTTCTTCGCCATGACCGTCTTCGCCTTCAACATGGTGAACCGTCGCCGTCGCGAGCATCCGAACAAGGCTGCCGTGCTGTGGGCGCTGGGTACCGGCGTGATGGCCTTCCTCGGCGCCGGCGTGTGGGGCTTCCTGCACACCCTGGCACCGGTGAACTTCTACACGCACGGCACGCAGATCACCGCTGCCCACGGCCACATGGCGTTCTACGGCGCCTACGTGATGGTGGTGCTGATGATGATCTCCTACGCCATGCCCATCCTGCGCGGCCGTGCTGCCAACAGCAACAAGGCCCAGGTCATGGAAATGTGGGCGTTCTGGCTGATGACCATCGCGATTACCTTCATCACGCTATTCCTGACCGCCGCCGGCATCCTGCAAGTCTGGCTGCAACGCGTTTCCGACACCCCGCTGCCGTTCATGGCGGCGCAGGAAAAGATCGCGTTGTTCTACTGGATGCGTGAATGGAGCGGCGTGGTCTTCCTGATCGGCCTGGTGATCTACATCATCAGCTTCTTCGTCAAAGGCAACGAAGAGAAGACCGCCTGATCGGGCTAACTGAACCAGCCAAAAGCGCGAGCCCCCGGGTTCGCGCTTTTTTTCGCCTGTCGCCGCCGGCTGCGCGGTTTAACCGCAAGCCAGCCCGTTGGCCACGCAGATCAGGCGCCGCACATAAGCCAGCGCGATCCATGCCCAGAAGAGCAGGAAGAAGGCAACGACCGGCACATGGCGGTCAACAATGCGGCGCGGCAAAATAAAACGCACCATCCTGATTACCGGCCGGGTAACGATCCGAAAGCCCTGGTAGACGACATTGCGCTCGCGCCCGGCACCTGCCAGCAGATACAGAACCCCCTGGGCGAGCAGGAACAACCCGGCCACCTCGACCAGCGCACGCAACACGCCAAGGACAAACACGCCGCTGCCAACCATGCCGCCTCCCTTCCTCGTTGCTGCGGATTCTAATTCGATCCGGCCGCCAGCGCCGGCCCGGAAATTCTTGATGTAGTCGCATTTAGGCCACATCAATTCCCGCTGATGGAGCGACCTGTATGATCTCTCTCCATGCAGCCTCTCGCCGTCACACACCCCGCGGACCTCGCCGCCTCGCGGCGGCTCCCCGGCGACCTCGCCATCTGGTTCTTCATTCTCGCCGAACTGCTGGCCTTCG